>Ga0181564_10001333_pt1 | contig 21982 bp, 7 predicted proteins | sample 011ome_24_FD_134512 | JGI IMG/M metagenome (GOLD analysis project Ga0181564, IMG submission 134512) | Coastal salt marsh microbial communities from the Groves Creek Marsh, Skidaway Island, Georgia - 011513CT metaG (megahit assembly) | ecosystem: Environmental > Aquatic > Marine > Intertidal zone...
AACCTCGTCGCGCGCGCCGGCGAAGTGCGGATGCGTCAGCGCCGCGGCCCAGCGCGCGTCGCCGTTCACGGCGCTCGAGTCGATGCGCCGAAGCAACGCCATCAGCGCCGCGGGGTGCATCAGCAGCGCGCGGAGCAGCGCGTCTGTCGTCTCCTGCTTCGCCGAACCGCTTTCGTCGGAAGCGTCGCCTTCGGCTTTTTCCCGCCTCCGGCTTTTCCCCGCGCTCTTCTTCTTCCCTCCCGCGTCGCCCGCCCCGAAGACGCGCCCCGGCTTCCCCCCCCCCCTCCGCGCGCGCGCGGCGGAGACCGCGCAGCCCGGGAGCGCGAGCAGGCTCCCGTCCTCGCGGAACTCGCCCGCGAAGTCCAGCAGCCAGTCCGTCTCGCCGCAGCGCAGCGCGAAGTAGTCCACGGCGCAGAGCAAACCAGTCGGGTCCGAGCGATCCAAGGAAAGACTCAGCTTGGCGCACTCCAGCGCGGCGCGGTGACAGCCTCTCCGCGTCAGCGCCTGCGTGTGCTTGAACATCGCGTCCAGGAACACGCGGTTCGGGCTCGGGCTCGCGGATGTCGAGCCCGCGGCGTCGTCGGGAGACGCGTCTAAACTCTCGCCGAGCCTCGCGACGCCGCGCGTCGCCGCCTCGGCAAACGCGGGGTGCCACGCGCCCTCCATCGCGTACACGCACATCTCGAGCATCTCCGCGCTCCGCTGCCCCTCGCCGGTGTACATGTGGATGTCCGCCAGCGCCAGCAGCGCCTGCGCGTTCCAAGGGTGGTGGTGCAGCAGGCGCACCAGCGCGTTGGGGTCGTGCGACGCCTTGGCGCGCTCGAACGCGCCGCGCGCGTCCGCGCGGTCGTCGTCGTGCGCGAACCGAAACACCGCGTATCCGTTTTCGTCCACGCCCAGGCTCCGCATCGCGAAGCCCGACCCGCGCGTCGAAGGCGCGGAAGGCCAGGTGTCCTTCGGCGTGACGAGCACAGACCTGTGCCCCGCGTGCGCGCCGCGAGAGGACCGCGCCCCACCTCCGCCGCCCCCACCTCCGCGAGAGGAGGACGTTCGCCCGCGTCCGCCCTCCTCCGCCTCAACGGCGCGAATCGCGCGCGCGCCGAAGATGCTCTTGAGCTCATCCTCCGCCTTCATGCGGTTCCGGTCGACAGCCACCAGCGCGTTCCGAGCGGTCGCGGCGTGCGCGCCGTGCGCGCCGCTCGCGGAGAGATCGTCCGCCGCGCGAAGCGTCGTCGTCGGCATCTCCTCCCCCAGCTCGCGGAGCGCGGCGGCGACCTCGTCCACCGCGTCTTCGGGCTGCGCGACGCTCGCCTTCTTCTTCTTCTTCTTGCTCTTCTTCGCCTTCACGGGCTCCGGTTCAGGTTCGGGTTCCGGCTGTTCCTCCGCCACTTCCTCCTCCTCCTCCTCATCGTCGTCGCTGTCCAGGAGCAGCGCGAACGCGTTCGCCGGCCTCGCGGGCGCGTCGTCCTCGGACTCGGAGGAAGACGAGATCTCGCCCGCGAAAGCCTCCTCCGCCGCCCGGGTCAGCGCATCGCCCTGCGCGCGTTTCATCGCGCGGGACGCCATGGTACGGTCGTGCAGCCGCCGGAAACGCCTTTCCCGAGAGTCACGCGATGGTACGACCTCCCTCGGTCCGCCTCGGACTCCTGTTGGTTCGCGGGGCCCGGGCGCGGCGAGATGTGCGCGGCGGGTCTGTTCGATGGAAGGATAAAAGAAACAGAAGAGGCGGTTGATCGGGAAGTTGATCGGTAAATCCCTCGCTCAGGCTTTCGTCGGCGATTTCAACCCGCCAGTTCCAAACCGTGCCTCAGGGTCAAGACCTGAGGAAAACCATTGGTGGAGAAACGGCGTCGCGAAGATATAAATGCCATGTGGCGACGTGTTCTTCAAGGTGAGTTCCAAGCTTCTCTTCCGTGCCGGCCTCCCTCTGCGGCCGCGCACACTTTGAAGCACGCCACGCACCGCCCGTCGACGCGGTCGCCATGTTCGCCGTCGCCTCTTCCGCCGCCGGCGCGATCGCGCCCGCGCGCGTCTCGAACGCCAAGCTCGCCGCCCGCTCCGGCTCCTTCGCCGGCTCGCGGCCCATGCACTCGGCCGCGGTTCCCGCGCGCCTCGGCGCGCCCCGCCGCGGTCGCGGCGCCTCTTTGGTGGTCGAGGCGAACCTGTTCAACCGGCTCGGGCGCGTGATCGGCTCGTACGCCAACTCGCTGGTGTCCGCGGCGGAGGACCCCGAGAAGATCCTGGACCAGACGGTGATTGAGATGCAGGAGGACCTGGTGAAGATGCGCCAGGCGAGCGCGCAGGTGATCGCGAGCCAGAAGCAGCTGGAGAACAAGTACAAGCAGGCGCAGGCCACCGCGGACGACTGGTACCGCCGCGCCGAGCTCGCGATGTCCAAGGGCGACGAGGAGCTCGCGCGCGAGGCGCTCTCCCGACGCAAGTCCTACCAGGAGAACGCGGACTCAATGGCGTTGAACCTCGAGGCGCAGAAGGAAGCTGTGGAGAAGCTCATCGCCAACACGCGGTTCCTGGAGGCGAAGATGGCGGAGGCCAAGAGCAAGAAGGACACGCTCAAGGCGCGCGCGGCGTCCGCCAAGTCCAACAAGGAGGTGCAGAACCTCATCTCGGGCGTCTCCACCTCCAGCGCGCTGAGCGCGTTCGAGAAGATGGAGGAGAAGGTGATGGGCATGGAGGCGGAGGCTGAGGCGGTGGGGATGCTCACCGCGTCCAACGACCTGGAGGACAAGTTCAAGGAGCTGGAGGGCGGCGGCGTGGACGACGAGCTCGCCATGATGAAGGCCAAGATGCTCGGCGGCGCGGAGAAGAAAGGTGGTGAGCTGCCCGAGGGCAGGCCCGTGAGCGACGCCATCGAATCCGAGCTCGAGGCGCTCCGCAAGAAAGCCGACGGCATGTGAAGACGAGAACTAAAAAAAAAAGCGGACGCGCGCGCGACGTTGTTGTGACTGAGAAAAGACGTTCCCTAAATACGTATCGGCGCGAGAAGATACGCGCACGAACGACGCACGTCACGTGGTCACGCGGATGTATCCCGAACGCGTTACGTCATTAGAGCTCATCATCATCTCTGGATACGATACGTCTACCGCGCGTCTACTGCGTCGCCTGGACCGTCTCCGCCTGCTCGATCAAGCCGAGGCGGCAAAACGGGTTGTTCTTCACCGATCCGAGCTGCATCTTCGAGCCGAACAAGTCGCGGATGTTGTCGATGCCGTACATGATCATCGTCGGGCGCTCGAGCGACAAGCCCCAGGCGATGACGTTGACGTCCTCGGGCATGCCCATGGGCAGCATCATCTCCGGGCGGAACATGCCGGAGTTCCCCACCTCCACCCACTTCTTCAGCATGGGGTGGTAGGCGAAAATCTCCATGGACGGCTCCGTGTACGGGTTGAACGCCGGCTTGAACCGCAGCTGCGTCATCCCCAGCCGCGCGAAGAACTGGTGAAGGACGCCGATGAGGTCGCCCAGGGTCAGGTTGCGGTCGCAGATCACGCCCTCCACCTGGTGGAACTCCGCGAGGTGCGTGCGGTCCACCGCCTCGTTGCGGAACACGCGGTCGATGGAGAAGTACTTCGCCGGGCGGAACCCGTCCTGCGCGAGCTTGTGCAGGCACCGCGCCGAGACGGCGGTGGTGTGCGTGCGCAGGATGTTTTTGTCAGCCTCCGCGCGCTTCCACGCGTACTGGTGCCCGATGGAGCCGTGCCCGCCCACCTCGTGCATAGTCTTGACGCGCGCGACGTAGTCCTCGGGCGCGCGGGTCGCCGCGGCGGGCGTCTTCATGAAGAACGTGTCGTGCGCGTCGCGCGCGGGGTGCATCTGCGGCTGGATCAGCGTGTCGAAGTTCCAGAACCCGCTCTCCACGAAGTTGTTCGTGGGCATCTCCGCGAACCCCAGCTGCAGGAAGGTCTCGCGGAACTGCTGGCGCACCTTCAACAGTGGGTGGACGTGCCCGCCGGAGGGCATCGCGCCCGCGCCGGGAACCAGGTTGTACGCCTTGAACGTCGCGTCGCGCCAGCTCTTGTCCTGAAGCATCTCGCGCGTCAAGTCGGCGGGCTGCTTTTTGCGCTCGAGCGCAAAAGACGCGCCGCGCGCGACGACGTACGTCTTCCAGGTGTCCTGCTTCACCAGCTTGCGCTTCTTGACGAGCGCGTCCAGGTCCTTCGCCGCCATCTCGGAGGCTCTGCCGGCCGCGACGAGCTGGAGCTGGAGCTGGCACGTGTCCTCTGCCACCGCCGCCACCTTGCGCTCCACGCCGGGCTCGGCGCCCTTCACCATGCCCAGCCACTTGCTCTGCATCGCCTGCTTGAACCCCACCTCGCCCACCGCCTTGCTCACCTTGGCCTTGAACGCCGCCAGCGAGCACCCCTCAGCGGGCACCGCGGCGAACGCCTGCGCCTCCGGCGAGCCCTCGACGAGGTACGTCTCTGCCTCCGGCGTGAGCGCCAACGCGGAGCGATCCACCGCCGTCGATCGCACGAGCGCCGACGCCTCGAGCGACTTCATCAGGCCGATGACCTTCTTGTGGTCAACGCCGCTGGTCTCGGCGAACGCTTCCGACTGAACATCGCCCTGCGACACGGCGAGCAGGAGCGCCTTCTCGAGCGCGGCGTCGTCCATGGCGGGAAGCGCGCGCGGCTGCGCGGGCGACACGATCGCGCGACGGCGAGTGAAGGGTTTTGTGGTGCGTGCGGGTCGAGTGAAAAAAGTCGCGGATAGATCTCGATTGGCGAACCCCGGCGGGGGATGAATATAAATCGAGCCGTCCGGCCCGGCTTTTACGTGTACGATTCGAGCTGCTGATGAATGTAAAAGCGCGTCGACGAACACCCGCGACGCGCGCGCCGCGCGTTTTCCGGTCCGCACCACAGCTACGGTGGTTTGCGCTCAGTACCCGTTCTTGTGCGCCGCGCGCCAGGCCCAGGCGTGCCCCATGCTCTCCTCCAGGTCCGTGAACTTGGCGCTCCACCCGAGCTCGTTTTTGATCTTCGACACATCCGCGTACACCTCGGCGTAGTCTCCCGGGCGGCTCTCCTTCTGCTCCCGCACCGCGATGCGCGCCCCGGTGACGCGCTTGCACCCCTCCACGAACTCCTTCACGCTCACGCCCTTCCCCGTGCCCACGTTGTACAGCACCGGGGGGTTCGCGACGTGCGGAAGCACCGCCAGGTGCGCGTCCACCAGGTCGGTGACGTGGATGAAGTCGCGCACGCACGTGCCGTCGCGGGTGGGGAAGTCCGTCCCCATGACCACCAGCTCGGGAATCAAGCCGAGCGCGGCGTCGAAGCACGCGCCGGAGATGCGCCCGTGGTGGCGCAGCTCCGGGCGCGGGTACTCCCCCAGCCGCCCCTCGGGGTCCGAGCCGAACACGTTGAAGTACCGCAGGATCGCCGCGTCGAACTTTTCGTCGGCGCTCGCGAAGTCGCGGATGGCGGCTTCGGCGTAGAGCTTGGCTTTGCCGTAGGGGTTGATGGGCACCGTCGGGGTCTGCTCCGTGATGGGGAGCACATCGGGGTTGCCGTACGTCGCGCACGTGCTGGAGTACACCAGCCGGCGCACGCCGAACTGCTTCATGGTCTCCAGCAACGACACCGTGTTGGAGGTTATGTTTTTGTAGTACCGGATCGGGTCGGCGACGGACTCGCCCACGTACGCGATGGCGGCGAAGTGGATCACCGCGTCCACCGGGTACGCTTCGAACGCGCGCTGCACGTCCTGCCTGACGCCCAAATCGCCGTGCACCAACCTCAGCTTGCCTCTGGGCGCCATGCGCCTCAGCGCGTCGATGGCGCCCGCGTTGCCCCGCGAGAAGTTATCGATGATGGTCACCGCGTAGCCTTCGTCCATCAGACGCATCGTGGCGTGCGACCCGATGAACCCGGCGCCGCCCGTCACCAGGACGTGCCCCGGGAACGCGCGTCCGTCCGAACTGGACAACTGTAACGTCTCGTTTCCCCTCGGCCCGGAAGAGCCGGTGGAGAAGAACAGGAGCATGGTGATGAACACCGCGAGCCCGCCGAGGCGCTCGTTGCTGATGGTCGCCATGGAGGACGAGGACGCGCGCGTCGGAGCCCGCGCGTCCGAGCCGAGTACGCCTCCACGCCGCGCCTCGCCGCGCGGGAACAACGAGCGGAACGCGCGAATCGTGGGCCACGTCCCGCGAGGAGACGCGAGGCACGCGCGGACGACTGTGGCCTGTCGCGTCGATCTCGCGATCGGCGGGCGTCGACGATCTATACGCTCTCGCGTGCACGAGCTGATCGATAAAAAATGTCTACGTATCGATATGGGAAGACGCAGACGTCTTCGCGCCTCTTCGTGACAAAGCTCTACCGTCCCCGCTCCCCCGAGAGCATCTCTCGGCACAGCGCCGCGAACCGCGACTCGCGAGCGTTCATCTCCGCCACGAACTCCAGCTCGGCGTCGCGGTCGTCGGCGTCGTCCCCGTCCTCGTCTCCCGACGCGCCGCCGACGTCGCCGTCGCTTTCGCCGTCATCTTCGCGACGCGCCGTTTCCGTTTTTATTTTTATTATTTGTATTTTCGCGGCGGCGTTCGCCTTCGCCGCCGCGCGCACCGCGTCCACCATCTCCCGGCGTGCGTCGTTAAGCGCGCCGCTCAGCGCGCCTCGCGCCTGTTTGGTCATACCGGCGAACGCGTCGTTCGCCGCGGCGCTCGCCATGGCACTCGACAGAACCCGGCGGCTGCGCGCGTCGAGCGCGTGCGCGGCGGAGGCGGCGTTCGCCGCCGACCCTAAGCGTCGTCGGTCCTCGAGCGCCTCCGACGACAATCCGACGAGAGTCGCGGGACGCGTCCACTTTTCTCGCACGCGAAGCCACACGTCGTTCACGTCGGATGCGTTCACATCGGATGCGGGTGTTAGATCCAGGCGCTCGGCGTCCACCGTCACAGTCGCGTCGCGCTCAAACGCGCGAACGGCGCGAGCGTTTTCCGACGCGAGTGTTTCCTCGGCGCCCGCTTCGCCGTCGTCGTCGCGACATACCTCCGCGGCGGGGGGCTCGAACTGGTCCGCCATGCGCTCGAGCGCGTCTCTAGGGACGACGTCGTTTTTGTCTCTAGACTCGTTGCGTTTATGCGCCTGGGCCACGGAGATGGAAACGAAGAGCTGCGCGTACGCGGCGCGCGCGCGGCGCGCCACGCGGTGGCACTGCTGACGCATGCCGGCGTAGAAAAGTTGTCGTCCGCGATGATCAACGCGCGCCGTCGGTGGTCCTTCTCGCCGCCGCCGTCTTCGTCCACGTTCTCCGCCTCCGCTTCGCACAGAAGGAGCCTCTCCACCGTGGCGAGCGCCTCGACGCGCGCAGCCTTCCACGTCGCGGCGTCGAAACCCGGCGTCGGACCGCCGGCGTCGTCTCCGCGGGACGCGCTCGCCTCGCTTTTTTCGGAGGCGAGTCGACGCTCGACGTCGTCGAAGGACACGAGCGAGACGCGGATGCCGTCCGACTCGGCGCGGGCCGCGACCGCGCGCGCGAGCGTGGACTTGCCGGCGCCGGGAAGACCGCACATCGTCAGCAGGCACGCGCGCGCGATATCACCATCCGCCTCCATCGCCGCCGCCGCGCGCACCTCGTGCTGATGAGAGACAAAGCCAGCATTTCCTCGGAGGTCATCACGCCGCTCCAGCTGTCTGGGGCAGCGACTGCCCACTCCCCACTGCTTGGTAAAATTGCACGTACGTTCGCGGTGTGCCAACAATTCAAACGCACCGTCGCGACCGGATCGATCGGCACTCCCGCCGCGCGCCCACCTCGCCCGCGACGGAAGATGGCGACCATGACCGCCTCGAGCGTCCCGTGGGTCGAGAAATAGTGCGTCGCCTCGCGTTCGCGTCTCCTTCCCGCGGCGCTCTGCCGCCCGTACCTCTCGCGTCTCCGCGCGATCGCGGCTCGGCCCTTCGCGTGCCTCTCCGCGACTCAGATCTGCGCCCGACTGACCGCCCGTCCGCGTCGCCTTCGCGCGTTTCCCCACCGCGGAACGCGACCTCCCCAGCCGACCCCGCGTGATCGGCGACGTCGCGCACCAGGACGAAGTGGTTCGCACCCTGGAGAAGGCGCTGGAGACGGCGAACATGCCTCACATGCTCTTCTACGGTCCTCCCGGCACGGGCAAGACCACCTGCGCTTTGGCCATCTGCCGCCAGCTCTTCGGCCCCGAGCTGTTCAAGCAGCGCGTGCTGGAGCTGAACGCCTCGGACGAGCGCGGCATCTCCGTGGTGCGCAACAAAATCAAGGGCTTCGCTAGCACCGCCGTCGGCGCGCCCGCGGCCGGGTACCCCTCCCCCCCGTACAAGATCCTCATCCTGGACGAGGCGGATTCCATGACCACCGACGCGCAGAGCGCGCTGCGGCGCACGATGGAGACGCACTCCAAAGTCACGCGCTTCTTCATCCTGTGCAACTACGTGTCGAGGATTATCGAGCCCATCGCGAGCCGGTGCGCGAAGTTCAGGTTCAAGCCGCTCGGGCAGGAGGTCATGGGCGAGCGCCTGCGCTTCATCGCCGGGAAGGAAGCGGTGACGCTCGGCGACGGCGCCGAAGAAGCCGCCGCCGACGTCAGCGGCGGCGACCTGCGCAAGGCGATCACTCTGCTGCAGTCCGCGGCGCGTCTGTTCGGGTCGGACGTCATCACCGGGAAGGACATCATCGCGGTCGCGGGCGCGGTGGAGGAGGCGGACGTCCGGAAGATTATCGATTTCTGCCAGAAAAACAAGTACGACGACGCCGCGAACGTCGCGGACGCGGTGCTGAAGGACGGCTTCCCCGCGCTGCAGCTGGTCTCGCAGCTGGCGGAGGCGGTGGTCGCCGACGCCGACATCTCGGACTCGCAGAAGGCAGACATCGCGCTGCGGTGCGCGGAGGCGGACAAGGCGCTCGTGGACGGCGCGGACGAGGCTCTGCAGCTGGCGGCGGTGGTCTCCGTGACGTGCCTAGCGCTGGGGACGAGGTGACGGACGCGGCGCGCGAGGCGACGTTGCTAAAATTGCAAACAGATTGCGAACAAATTGCGTACTTGACACGTCATCAATCCAGGTACAGCCCGAACCCGAGGTTGATGGGCTTGGACTCGAGCATCCACGCCGCCTGGTTGATGACGAAGTTGTCGCACCCCTGGCTTGCCGCCGCGAGCAGCGCCGCGCGGTCTGCCACCGCCTCGGGCTCCTCCGGGTACCACACTCCCGGTCGCGTTTCCCCGCGCAGCATCGCCGACGCGAACGCCGCCGTGGCGTTCCCGACCGCGTCCCGCAGCCGCGGGTGGTTGAAGATGCCGCCGGCGAGCTTGCCATTCTTCAGCTTGACGTCCACGCGCATCGCCGTGCGCTCGCCCACGAGCGCGTCCACGGCGCGCACCAGCGGAGCGGTGAGCCGCGCCAGCGTTTTTGCGGATTCGCGGTTCGCGAGAAAATCCTTGGGCGCGACGGCGCTCATTAAGTTCATCGCCAGATTCCACACCCCCGGCGACGTCCCGAACCGCGTCTTGACCGTCTCCGCGCCGAACACCTCGCGCGCGGATCTCGTCTCGGGAAGATTGTACATGAACACCTCGCGCTTTCCGCACTTCTTCCCGAAGTCCACCACCTTCCTTTGCGCGGCCGGGCGCGAAGTCACGGGCGCGCCGTTTTCCCAGCTCTCCACGTCCTCGCCGCAGAGCATGTAGGAGGTGGCGAGGATGGTGTCCCCGACGCCGCCGCTTCCCGCGCAGAAGTACGAGTACAGCACGTACTCCACCTCGGCGTCCATGTCCCCGCCCGCCTCGCGGTTCGCGGCGATCATGTCCGCGGCCATGACGTTGGACACGCCGGGGTACACGCCGGCGGTGGTGATGCACGGCACGCCGGCGGCGCGCGCGGCGGCGTGTCTCGACTTGGCCGCCTGCGCGTAGTTCGCATCGTCGCAGACGTCCAGGTACGGGACGCCCGCGGCGATGGCGGCGTCCATGACCGCGTTACGGTCGCCGCCGCTCTGGAACGGGCCCGCGCTGTGCACGACGAGGTCCGCGCCCGCGATCGCGGCGGCGACGGAGCCGGCGTCCGCCAGATCGAGTTTCGCGAAGTCCGCGACGCCGCGCAGGCAGGGGTGCCTCTCCATCGCCTCCGCGGCCGCCGCGTCCGAGCGGCCGGCGAGCACCACCTTCGCGACGGACGGGTCGTTGGCCACCAGCGCCGCCGCGGAGGCGGCGCCGACGCGACCAGTGCCGCCCACGAACACCACCTTCTTGGTCGCCTCGGTCTCGGAGGCCTCGGCCTCGGACGCGCGCGCGCGCGTCGATCGACGGCGGTTCGAGGGTCGCGCGACCTTCGCGAACGATAGGCGCTCGGCGGTCGAGGGCGAGGCGCGCGCGCTCGGCGCGGCGGTCGCTCGGCACATCGCGGACGCGGACATGGTGGTCTGTGTCGGGCGAACGGACGCGCGCGGGGGCGAAGTGATGGTCGCGGTGCCGAACGCGCGATGACGTCGGCACTTCTGTTCTTTGTTTTATCCGGTGCGAGCGGTGGGAAAGCTGTCGGTCGTTTTCGAGGTCTATTCTTGAGTCACAGATATATACGATTTCGAAGACTGCATGGACTGTCATGACGGTTGAAAATGTTGGATCGAGAGAAAATCAGAAAAAGCGAAGACAGTGGGGATTTCAAACGAAAAGAACCGTTTGTGGAGCTTTTCAACGTCCGAGGCATCGACGCCGCGCGCATACCCGCGCGCTCTTCGCAGCGACGGGACCGTGACCGTACGGCGGCGCGCCTTCGACCTTCGAAGCGTCGCACCGCGCGCGTACGCGCGAAAACCCATTCGCCGGGGCGTGGAGGATACACATCCGCGCTCCATAAGGTTGCATTTTTAAGCGCTCCTCGTCGCCGGGTCGACCCTCTCGCGTTTCCCACGCGTGCATCGGGTAGACGCCGGCGCGTGCCAACGAGGCCACCGCGCGCCGCCTTCGTTCCAAGATGGCGACCGCGATGGCCGAGGAGACGCCCCCCTACTCGTTCGTGGCCAAGAACGGGCAGGTGGCGTGGGACGCGGTGATGGGCTTCGACCTCGCGCCGTTTCTCAGCGGGCAGAACGTCGCGCCGAACGCCCTCGGCGCGCTCGATGACCTGTCCAGGCAGCTGGAGGAGGCGCGCATCGAGCCGGACCCGGGGGTGAACCCCGAGACGAACACCGACCGCCTCGCGCGCCTCGCCGTGGTCCTGCAGCTCAGCAGCGAGTACCAGGCGATGCGCGCGGAGGACCTGCAGGTGGCGGTCGAGAAGAAGGATCGCGAGCTGGACGTCATGGACGAGCAGATGGAGCAGCTCGAGCGCGGCGGCGCGCGCACGGACACCTCGCTGGAGGCGGAGGCGGACGCCGCGCGCAGCCGCGCGGAGGAGGCGGACCGACGCATGTCGCTGCAGACGCAGGAGCTGGAGGCGCTCAAGGAGCAGCTCGAGCGCCACGTCGCCGAGACGCGCGAGAGCAAGCGCGCGCTGGATGAGGCGTCCTCGCGCGCGCGCGCCGCCGAGGACGACGTGAAGGAGATGCAGGAGCGCCTCGCGAACGAGACGCGCAAGATGCAGGCGAAGATACGCGAGGACAACACCGCGGCGCAGCGAGCGTCGCAGCGCAACCAGGAGGTGGCGCGGTACCAGAAGGAAAACGCCATGCTGGCGAGCGAAAACGAGCGGCTTTCGGGGAAGATCGAGACGCTCATGGCGGAATGCGTCGGGTACTCGGAGACCATCGTTCGTTTGGACGACGCCGCGCAGGCGTGGCGGGGCAAAGAGGCAGACGTCGAGGCTGCCGCGGAGGCGATCCGGCGCGAGCGCGACCAGCTCGCCGCGCAGCTGGAGACCACGCAGAGCGACCTCGAGGAGCGCACCGAGATGCTCATGGTGTTTGAGGAGCGCTTCGCCGAGGAGCACGCCGCCTGGAAGCGGGAACGCGCCGAGCTCGAGGAAGAGACCGCGCGACTGAAGCACGCGGCGTCCATGGAGCGCGAGCGCGCCGTCTCCGCCGCCGCCGCGCCCGGGGACTCGCCCACGGGGAGCGCGCGCGGCGCGCTCGCGTCCCCGCGGAGGCAGCACGCCATGTCGCGCGCGCGCTCGGCGGAGGTGCGCGGCGCCGCCACCGACGGCCTCCACCCCGACGACCCGCGGTACGTCGAGGAGCTGGAGGCGGAGGTGGCGGAGCTCAGGGACCTGCGCGTCCTGCTCCTGGAGGCGTACGACCAGCTGGAGAAGGATGTCGGGCGCGAGATTGACATCGCGCTGCAGCGCCAGAACCGGCACCACGCGAACCTCGAGGCGAAGGTTTCCGCGCAGGACGAAGCGCTGCGTCAGGAGCACAAGCGGTTCACGTCCATGGACCGCGCGTTGTCCGAGGCGCAGGATGAGCTCGCGATGGCGTCGCGACGCAACGCCGAGTACGAGACGGGCGTGTACGGCCTGAGCGAGGCGATGCGCGACCTGAAGGCGCTGCGCCTGCAGGTGCGCGCCGCCGACGATCAGGTGCGGGACGCGGTTGAGACGTCCAACGAGCTCGGGCGCAAGGTGGAGGATCTGACCGAAGAGACGCGGTTCCTGCGGCAGAAGGCGGGCATCCCCGAGGACGCGGACATCGACCTGGGCGCCTTCAAGATAAGGAGCAAGGTGGAGGCTGCGCAGCTGCGCGCGCTCAACGCGCAGCTCGAGCGCGAAGTGCACGAGCTCGAGGAGGACCGCCGGCGCCTGCGCAACGAGCTGCGGTACCGCGCCAAGTGGCAAGGCGAGCACGCCGCCAAGCTGGGCTTGTCCGCGCGGCAGCTCGCGATGCTGGAGGAGTTCGCGGACGCGCTGCGCTTCGGGCAGGAGACCAACTTCGTGGTGGAGGGAGGCGCCGCGGAGGGCGACGCGTTCTCGGCGCAGCGCGCCGTGGACAACGTCAACGCGCGCGCCGTCAACGAGCTCGAGGAGGCGAACCGGCACCTCCAGGAGCGCCTAGCGGAGGCGCTCGAGCGCGCGCGGCGGAGCGGCGTCGAGCTCGACGCGCCGCGCGCCGACGCGCCGGTCCCGCGCGGAGCGGGACCCGACGCGGCGAACGCGGCGAACGCGGCGCAGGCGCAGGCGCAGTTCGAGCAGCAGCAGGCGCAGCTCGCGCAGGCGCAGGCGCAGTTCGAGCAGCAGCAGCAGGCGCACTTCGCGCAGCAGCAGGCGCAGCTCGAGCAGCAGCAGCTGGCGCAGCAGCAGCGGGAGGTGGAGCAGGCTGCGCAGCAGGCGCAGGCGCGCGGCCAGGACCCCGTGGCGGCGGCGGCGGCGATGCTCGCGCTTTCGCAGCAGGCTGCCGCCTCGCAGCAGCAGCAGCTCCAGCAGCAGTACCAGCAGCAGTTCGAGCAGCAGCAGGCGCAGTGGCAGGCGTCGGCGCCGCAGACCGTCATCGAGCGCGTGGTGGAGCCGGACCCGCAGTCGGCGGCGCAGATCGCCGAGCTCCAGCGCCAGCTCCAGCGCGCGCGCTCGGAGATCGTGCGCCTGGAGGATGGCTACCACGACGCGATGATGCGTTCGAGCCAGAACTACTCCGCGGCGTCCAACGCGGCGGCGACGCAGGCGGCGGCGATGGCCGCCGCGACGCAAGCCGCCGCGTTTGCGGCGATGTCGCAGGTGTCTCGGCCGAGCACGCCCCCCCCCGCGCCGACGTCCACCGAGACCTCGCGGCCGGCCTCGCCGCTGGTGCCTTCTCTGTCGGACGCCATCCAGCGCAACGCGCACAGCCTGCTCTCCAAGACGCGCGTCAGGCTGCAGGAGAGGCACGCGGAGGCTGCCAGGGCCAAGGCGGAGGCGGAGGCGGCGGCGCGACGCGCCGCCGAGGACGTCGAAGCGGCGAAGCGGCGCGCCGAGCTCGAGTCGCGCGACGCCGCCGCCGCGGAGTCCAACGCCGCCGCCGTCGCGGCGACCGCGTCGGCGCTCGCCGAGGCGCAGCGCGTGGCGGCGGCGGCGGCGGCGGCGGCGGAGGCCACAGCGTCGCAGTTCGAGCAGGCGCGCGCGCGCGAGAACCAGGCTGGCCAGGTGGCGGCTGAAAAAGCGGAGGAGACGCGCGCCGCGCAGCTCGAGGCGGAGGCGGCGGTGCGCCGCGCCGAGGAGGAGGCGCGCTCGGCGGCGCGCCGCGCCGAGGAGGAGGCGCTCGCGGCGTCGCGCCGGGCGGAGGAGGACGCGCGCCACGCGCGCGACCAGGCGCGCTCGCGCGCCGAGGATGAGCGCGCGGCGCGCAGCGCCGCGCAAGCCGAGGCTGCGCAGAAGGCTTTCGCCGCGCAATCGGAAGCGGCGGCTCGCGCGCTCGCCGAAGCGCAGCGCGCCGCCATGGAGGCGACGCGCGCGGCGAGGTCCGCCGCGCAACAGCTTGAGGAGATGCGCGCGCGCCAGGCGGTGGTGCCCCAGCCGCAGCTGCCGCCGTCGCCGCCCGCGGCGACGGAGCCCGCGGCGAGCGCGCCCGTGCCCGTCGCGTCGTTGGCGCCGTCGCCCCCCGCGCCGCCCGCCGTGGCGCCCGCGCGGGTGCCGACGGCGACTGTGGCTCCGCCGGAGACAACGACCACGACCACGACCACGACGGTGGAGACCATAGACGCGCCCACGGCGGCGGCGATCACGCCCGCGCACGCCATGACGTCCCCCGTGTACGCGGTCCCCGTCGAGCAGAGGCGCGAGACGGTTGGGCTCACCATCAACGTCACGCCCCCCGCGGAGGCGACGCCGGCGCATCACCGGACCACCTCGGGCACGCAGGCGGACCTGCAGATCCCGCCCTCGCCCCGGCGCACTTCGGGCACGCAGGCGGACCTGCAGGTCCCGCCCTCGCCCCGGCACACCCGGACCACCTCGGGCACGCAGGCGGACCTGCAGGTTCCGCCCTCGCCCCGGCGCACCTCCGGGTCTCAGACCGCGGACCTGCCCGGCGCGTCCTCGGTGGCGCCGCCCCAGGCTGCCGCAGCGCCGGCGCCGGCTGCGGCGGCGGTGTTCCACCCCTCTTCGCCCGCGGCGCCGGCGCCGGCGCCGGTTGCGTCGGCGCCCATGGCGACGCAGTCGGACCTCCCCGAGGAGGACGTCGTGGCGGCGTCGGACTACGCCAAGGCGATCGCCGCGGTGGACCGCCTGCGCGGCGAGCGCGACGAGCTCCGCGCGCGCCTGCGCAAGATGAAGTCCTCCGCGGCGTCGGACGAGCGCGAGATTTACGATCTCAAGCGCGCCGTGCACCAGCTCGGCGAGCAGACGCAGGCGGCGCAGCACAGGATGCAGCAGCAGGAGCACGAAATCCAGGACATGTCCGCCGCGCTGCAGCAGACGCGGCTGCAGGTATTGTCGCCGACGACGCAGCAGCAGCCGATGGCGCAGCAGCCGACGACGGCGGCGTCTCAGGCTTCCGTCGCGCCCCCCCCCGCGCCCCCCGCGCCCGAGCCCCTGCCCCCCTTCGCGCCGGCGCCCGTCGCGGCGTTCGACGTCTCGGCGGGTCTCGGCGACGGCGCGCGGCTCGCCGGCGCGTCGGAGGCGCGCCTGCGCGAGGAGTGCGCCTCGGCGGACCGCGCGCTCGCGGCGCTCGCCTCGGACCTGCAGGCCAAGGAGCTCGAGCTCGAGCAGCTGGCGTCCGAGGTTGCGCGGTACGACGGCGCGATGCGCGAGATGGGGAGCACGCGCGCGTCGCTCTACCGCGAGCACGTGCGCGCCGTCGCCGGGTGGGCGGAGGAGCGCGTGTCGCTCGCCGCGCGCGCGGCGCGCGCCGAGACGGAGGCGGAGGCGTGCCGCGCCGAGGCGAAGGACGCGCGGTCGCTGGTGGAGCGCCTGAAGCCCGGCGCGGAGAGCGGCCTGAAGGAGGCTCTGGCCGCCGCGCACGCGCGCCTGGCGGTGCTGCAGGCGCGCGAGACGCGTCTGTCCCGCGCGCTGGAGAGCGCCACCGCGACGGAGAAGCGCGTCGCGAAGGAGCGCGACGCGACGCGCGACGACTTGAAGGAGATGAGCAAAGCCGCGCGCGAGCGCCTGGCGTTCCACGAGACGCGCGCGGACGAAGCCGAGGCGCGCTTCGCGCGCGCCCGCCGCGAGCTGGACGCGTGCGTGCCGATCGATACGCACGCGCGCGTCGTCGCCGAAGCCAAGGCGCTTCAGGCGAGGCACAAGGAGCTTCTCGAGTCCAGGCTCGAGTCGGCGGTGGCGGCGTCCAAGCTCGCCGCCGCCGAGGAGGACGCGGCGGCTGCGCGCGCCGAGGCGGAGACCGCCGTCGCGGCGGCGCGCGTCGCCGAGGCGCGCGCCGCGGCGTTCGAGAAGGCGCTGGAGAAGTGCGCCGAGGACGCCGCGCACCCGAGCGCGCTGGACGCTGTCGCGCTCCGGCGCGACGCGGCTGAGCTCGAGGCGCGCCTGGAAGCGTCGGCGCGCGCCGAGGCGCTCGCGCGCCGCGACGCGGCGCGCGCCGAGTCCGCCGCCGCCGACGCCGCGAAGGACGCCGCCGCGCTGGAGACGGCGCTCTCTGCGGCCAAGGCGCAGGCGCACGCGGCGCGCGAGGCGGAGCGCGCGCACATCGCCGAGCTCGCCGCGCGCGCGTCCGAGCAGAAGACGCGCGCGGACGCCGAGGCGCTCGCCGCGGCGGCGGAGGACGCCGCGCGCGCGCGCGCCGACGCGCGGCGCTCGGCGGCGTCCGCCGCGTCCGCCGAGTCGGCGCTCGCCGACGCGAAGGCGTCCGCGGACGCCGCCGCCGCCGAGCTGGCGTCGCTCCGCGCCGCGTCCAAGGACATGGAGCGCCGCAGCGACGCCGCCGCGGCGCTCGCGCGCGCCAACGAGGAGGTTCTGCGGGGTAAGGCTGCGGAAGCCGCGCTGGCGCACCGCGCCGACCTCGCCGAGGCGGAGGCGGACCGCCTGCACGCCGAGGCGACGCGCCTGCACGAAGCGCTGGTGCTCTCGGCGCGCCAGCTGGAGTGCGTGCGTTCGGAGGCGCACCAGCTCGCGGCGGTGCAGGAGGAGGCGCTGCGGCGCGTCGAGGGCGCCGTCGCCGGCGCGGTGGACCCCGAAAAGGCGGCCGCCTGGGAGAAGGCGCTGGCGGCGCTGCGCGAGGGGAGCGCGCGGCGCGAGGCGGCGCTCGAGGCGGCGCGCGGCGCGACGAGCGACGCGCTCGCGCGCGCCGAGGTGGCCGAGACGCAGCTCGAGGCGATGCGCGACGAGGCGGGGCGGCGGGACGCGCGCGCGGCGGTCCGCGGCGAGACGCCGACGTCTCCGAACGACGTCTCCGAGGATGCGGAGCACGCCGCCGAGCTCGTGCGGGAGACGCGGCGGCTCGGCGAAGAGGCGCTCGCCGCCAAACTCGAGGCGCAGAGGGCGCGCCGCGTCGAGCGCGCAGCGCAGGAACGCGTCGCGCACCTCGAGCGCGTCGCCGCCGAGCGCGAGTCGCGCGTCGTGCAGCTGGAGGAGATCATGGCCAGGGACGCGCTCGCGCGCGACGTTGAGCGCGACGACGCCGCGCGCGCGCTGCGCGCGGCGCGCCGCGACGCGCTGGACGCCGCCGCCACCGCCGCGGCTGCGGCGACGGCGCCGCCGCCGCTGGAGGGCGCCGCCGGCGGCGCTGTCGCGGCGCCGCGCCGCGCCGAGGCGGCGGCGCTCCCGGCGCCGCCCGCGCCGCGGCGCAAGCCGGACTCGGAGGCGCTGGCGGCGGTGGGCACCGCGGCGGCTTCGGGCGTGGCGCCGGCGGGCGCCTCGCCCGAGACGCATCGCGTGGTCCTGGAGCAGATCGAGGCGATCCGCGCGCTGAAGCTTCGCGCGGCGGATGCCGAGGCGGCGGCGTCGGCGGCGACGCGCGAGGCGGCGCACGCCGCGGCGACGTGCCGCCACGCCGAGGAGGAGCGCGACGCGCTTATGGCGCGCCTGGAGAAGCAGGTGGCGTCCACCTCCGCGCGCGGCGGCGGCGTGCAGACCGCCGGCGAGGAGTCGGCGGTGGCGCAGGTCACGGCGGTTGCGCAGAGCACGATTGCCCGGCTGCAGGATCTGGTGGCTGACAAAAACCGCGCGCTCACCCGCGCGCAGCAGGCGATGACGGATCTCCGCGCGGACGCCGTGGAGAAGCAAGCCGAGGACCGCGCGACGATCGAGGAGCTCAACGAGCTGCTGTTCAAGCAGAACCAACGCGAGATCGCGAACATGCGCGAGGCTGTGACGTTCGGCGTCGAGTCCACCGCGGTGTCGGGCGGCGCGCCGAGCGGTTCGAACAAAGCCGAATCGTCCGCCGCCGCGCGTTCGAAAACGCGCGGCGGCGGCCGGTTCGCCGACGCGTCGCGCGACGACTTGATCGCGATGATCGACGAGAAGGAGGTTGCCGTCGAGGCGCTGACGATGAAGTACGAGCAGCAGCGCGCGCGCCACGAGAGCGCGGAGGCGCGGCTGCAGGAGGCTGCGGATCTGCGCGTGGGCGAGGCGAACCGCGTCGTCGCGCAGGCGAGCCGATCGGCGGGCGCGAGCCAGAGCGCGAAGGTGCTCGAGACGCTCGTCAGCCGGCTCAAGACGCAGCTCTCGTCCAAGGAGAAGCGCATCGCGCAGCTCAAGGATGCCGTGCGCGAGCTGGAGAAGAAACTCGGCGACGCGCTGACGCGCTCGGCGGATGTCGCCGCGCGCGCCGCGGGGACGGTTTCCGAGCGCGCCGCGTCGCGGGCGGGCGAGGAGAACAAAACCGCCGTCCTCGCCGAGAAGCTCAGGCGCGCGCAGGATGCCCTCGCGCGCCTGGAGGCGAGGGAGCGGGACTGGAACGAGGAGAAGCGCGCCTTGTTGCAGGAGAAGCGCGCCGCGCGCCGCCGCGAAAGCGCCGAAAGCGCGAAAGCGCTCGGCTCGAGCCGACCCGAGGCGGCGCGCGAACCATCAACCATCAGGGGTTCGCGCGCGCCGCCGCGGGGTCTCGCCGGCTTCTCGCTGGCTTCGCCCGACGACGCCGACGCGCACGCCGCCGCCGCGCTGGCGGTCGCGCGCGAACGCGCCGAGGAGCTGGAGAACCGCGTCAAGGCGCTCACCGCGCGCAACGCCAAGCTCGACCGGATGCTCCGCGCCGAGCGCGAGGCTGAGCGGAACGAGGCGGCGCTCAAAGAGAGCGTGGGTGTGGGAGCGCGTTCGGATCGCGAGGCGTACGACGAAAACGACGAAAACGAAGCCGTCGAGGACGCCGGCGCCAAGACACGCCGCGAGGAGACGCTCGCGCGCTGGGAGGAGGGCGTCAAGCTGCGCAAGCGCGCGGAGACGCTCGCCAAGAAGCTTTCTACCAAAACGCGCGAGCTCGAGGCGGCTGAAAAGCTCGTCGAGCGCGGGCGTAACGCCGTCGCCGACGCGGCCAAGGAGAAGCACGCACTCGCCGCGAAGCTCCGCGCGGCCACGGACGCGCTCGCCGGCAAGGCGGCGCCCGCGAAGCCGGACGCGCCCGACCCCGAGGCGGCGCGAAAGCTGCACCTCGAGTGCGAGGCGCTGCACCGCGAGCTCGCCTCCACGCGCCGCGTGGTGGACGTCGAGCAAGCCGGCGAGATGGCGCGGCTGCAGCGGCGCGTCGACGAGCTCGAAGCCGACGCTTCTGCCGGCGCCTCGCGTCGGCCGGAGCGGTCCGCGCTCGAGACGCGCGTCCGCGTGCTCGAGACGGACCTGTTGTCCAAGGAGGATGCCGAGATGGGTCTGAGGTTCGAGGCGGAGCAGCAGTCGGCGCGCGCCGACCGCCTGCAGAGGCGGCTGGACGAGCTGTTCCGCCGTCCGGGGTCCGCCGGAGGGTTCGAGAAGGGTTCCGTTTCGGGCCGCGACGCCGCGTCGCGCCGCGCGCAGGAGCTGGAGGACGTCGTGGACGCGCTCAAGAAGGTGGTGGAGAAGCAGCAGAGCGAGCTCTCGTCTCTCCGCGCGCGCCTCGCCTCCGCCGCGCGCGTCGCCGAGGCGGCGAAAACAGCCAAGGCTTTGAAGCAGACGGTGGCGTCGCTGGAGGCGGAGGTTGCCGAGCTGCGCGGCTCCGAGGAGGAGGCCACCTCCCTGCGCCGCAAGTGCGTCGACCTCGAGCGCAGGCTGGCGGCCAGGTCGCGCGCGACGAGTGATGACGCCGCCGCGGCGTCGGTCCTCGCGCAGGCGCAGGCGGAGGCGGCGGATGCGGCGCTGCGTTTAGCGGAGACTCGAGACGCGCTGGCGGCGAGCGAAGGCGCGCTGGATGCGGCGCGCGCCGACGCGGCGCGCGCGCGCGCGCTCGGCGGTGGCGACTCCGAAACGCTCGCCGAGCGCCTGCGCCTGGAGAACGCGGATCTGCGCGCGGAGCTGGACGCGCTGGACCCCGCGTTCTTCGACGAGGTGATGGCGATGAAGCGCGCGTACGCCGAGCAGACGGAAACCGTGGCGCGGTACGAGGCGAAGCTGCGACGGTTCGCCGCGCAGCTCGGAGAGAGCTTCGAGCCCGAGCCGCGGAAGGAGTGACGAGCGACGAGTGACGGCTGATGAGGCGGAGCGACGATGTCGTTCACGACGAAGGGTGAAGGGTAAAGGGTAAGTGTACGACTACGCGTACGTATCTAATAACGAAATCTAACGAATAGAAGACGTTGATGATGCGCGTACGCGTCGTCGGGGACTTTTTTTTCCCGCTCTGTCGCGTGTGCCGCAGCCCCGCACGCCCGAGCATGCAGGTTGGGGATGTTTCGACGCCGAAGTTGGCGTCGGACCTCCGCCATGCTGTGACTTAGACTTATCGCCCAGCTCCATGAGCTGGGCGATGATCTTCGTCTTCTGATCCTCGCACAGGTTTGACGACGCGATGGACGCTACCGCTCCGAGGAGCTGTTGGGTGGTGCGCTCGCGTTCCCTCTCCATGATGAACCCCCATTGCCCAGGGACCCCAGGGGCTTTGTCGGGCGTTGTCTTCACCTTCTTCGCGCGCGGCGCGCCGTCAGATTGACGCCGCGCCTCCCGGCCCTCCCTGTCCATGCCGGCATCCGTCTTATCGTCCAGCTCACAGAGATGGGGAATCTGGTCCGCCTTGTGCCTCTGACATCTGAGAGCGACCATTTTCGCGCGTCGATTCGGATGAGAATGGCACCAGATCTCGGGCGGGCGCGAGATCAGATCTGTGGCGCGCACGCCCTTCTGCCACCGAGCGAAGAACCTGCCTCCCACCCTTTCCAAGATGTCGCTCGTGGACGTGGCGACCGCCGCCGACTTCGACGCGCACGTCGCCGCCGCGGACGTCGTCGCGTGCCACTTCTGGGCATCCTGGTGCGAGCCCTGCGCGGCGATGGATCAGCTGCTCGCGACGTTCGCCGCGCAGCACCCCGCGGCTCGGTTCCTGCGCGTCGAGGCCGAGTCCGTGGACGAGCTCGTCGGCCGCTTCGACGTCAACGCCGTGCCGTTCTTCACGTTCCACGAGAAGGGCGCGCTGGCGGACACCCTGGAGGGCGCGGACGCGGAGGCGCTCGCGGAAAAGCTCAACGCCAGGCTCGGCGGGAGCCTGGGCGCGGCGCCCGCCGCGCCCGCGGCGTCCGCCGCGGAGGACCTGGATGCGAGGCTCAAGGCGCTGACCACGTCCGCGCCGGTCCTGCTGTTCATGAAAGGGACCAAGCAGGAGCCCCGGTGCGGGTTCTCGCGGAAAGTCGTCTCGGCGCTCGTGGACACGGGCGCCGACTTCGAGACGTTTGACATCCTGGAGGACGAGGAGGTGCGGCAGGGTTTGAAGGAGTACAGCGACTGGCCGACGTACCCGCAGCTCTACGTCAAGGGCGAGCTGGTGGGGGGGTGCGACATCATCCTCGAGATGGCCGCCGACGGGAGCCTGAAGGAGACCGTCGCGGGGGCGGTCGCGAAGTCCAAGGAGGCGCTGCACGCGCGTCTGAAGGCGCTCATCAACAAAGCCGCCGCGACGGTGTTCATCAAGGGCTCGCGCGACGAGCCCCGGTGCGGGTTCTCGCGGAAAGTCGTCTCGGCGCTCGTGGACACGGGCGCCGACTTCGAGACGTTTGACATCCTGGAGGACGAGG
>Ga0181564_10001334_pt1 | contig 21982 bp, 22 predicted proteins | sample 011ome_24_FD_134512 | JGI IMG/M metagenome (GOLD analysis project Ga0181564, IMG submission 134512) | Coastal salt marsh microbial communities from the Groves Creek Marsh, Skidaway Island, Georgia - 011513CT metaG (megahit assembly) | ecosystem: Environmental > Aquatic > Marine > Intertidal...
GCCAGTGATGAACTTTGCTATAATATCCTCCTTTGATAAGAACTCTAATTGTTCAATAAAGGCATGAACCCAAACTTTTGCTTCGTCTGTTTCTTCCACTGAGAGTAATTCGTCCAGCTTAGACTGAACCGATTTCAATTTCACCTCATCCGCAGATGGGACCATGATTTTCTCAAACTTCGTCTTAAGCTGACGTTCAATGGAGAACAGCTTCCGCTGCTCGGCAGGCGAAACTAGTGATATGGCTACTCCTGTTTTACCAGCTCGACCCGTTCTGCCACTCCTGTGAGTATAAAAGGCAAGGTCGTCTGGTAAATCATAATGAATAACATGCGTGAGATCGTTCACATCAATACCTCTAGCTGCAACATCGGTAGCAGCTAAAATCTTGACTTGCTTCGATTTAAATTTGCGCATGACAGTATTTCGCTGCTGTTGCGAAAGATCGCCATGAATGGCTTCAACGGCATACCCTGACTCGCCCATACTCGTTGAAAGGCGCTGAGTCTCGGCCTTCGTTCTACAAAAAATGAGGCAATACATATCCCCTCCCTCAGCATCAATGATTCGCTGAATGGCAGCTTCCTTATCAAACCGCTTCACCAATGCAAATTGATGCTTGATGTTCGTGTTGAGTTTGTCTTGAGAAATGATACTCACCTCAAGAGGATCCTTCATGTATTTGTGAACGATATTTCGAATATCAGGCGGCATGGTTGCAGAAAACAACCATGTATTCTTGTCGTGCTGGGTGAACGATAATATCGTGTCTATATCTTCTTTGAAGCCCATGTTCAACATCTCGTCAGCCTCGTCCAAAACAGCAAACCTTACATTACTTAAATTGAGTACTTTACGATCAATTAAATCAATCATACGTCCAGGTGTAGCCACTAAGATTTGTGGACGCATTCTCTTCAAATCTTTAATTTGATTGGTAATAGCTGCACCGCCATACACCACGCCCACTTCAATCTTTGGAAGGTACTTTGAAAAATGCGTCAATTGCTGAGCAATTTGCTGCGCTAATTCCCGAGTTGGAGACAATACTACCGCTTGAACGGCATGAATGTCAACATCAATGTGCTCGATAAGTGGAATTCCAAAAGCGGCAGTTTTGCCTGTTCCAGTTTGGGCCAATCCTAAAAAATCTGTCGCTTCATTGAGCAGCATAGGAATAGCCTGCTCTTGAATAGGAGTTGGAGAAGAAATGTTGAGGTCTTGAAGGGCTTTGACTATATTTTCATTGAGCCCGAGTGATTCGAAAGTTTGCAATATATCGGTAATTCAACTGCAAAGGTAGTTTGAATCTACGACTAACGCACTCATCTTGATAAGTTTCTTTAGGCTAGCTCTTTGTATTACAAGGCATTCCGTTATTCGTAGCACGAAATTCAAAGAATGTATCAACACATTGTAGACACCCCTATCGGCTGGTTTAGAATTGTAGGCAATGATGCGCACATCGTAAATTCGGGTTGGATCAATGAAGAGGATGCCATTGTGGGAGGACCTGGTGCACATGTAGAATGGAAACGTCGGGCTGAGGTTCAGCTCAATGAATACTTTTTTGGCGACAAGCGTACGTTTAACCTTCCCCTATTCATGGAAGGAAGTGATTTTCAATCAAACGTTTGGGCTTGTATTCGCGAAATACCCTTCGGCTCAACTCGCACTTATAGTGAAATCGCCCAAGAATTAGGCGACAAGAATAAAGCGCGTGCCATCGGAACTGCAGCTGGAGAAAATCCATTTTTACTTTTTATTCCTTGCCATCGAATAGTTGGCTCGGACAAATCTTTAACGGGATATGCAGGAGGTCTAGATAGAAAGGAATGGTTACTAAAACACGAAGGAGCCTTTGAATGTGAACAATTGGCTTTATTCTAATTACTCTCTGTGTTCAATCCAAGATCATTTAGTTCTGGCAATTCGTCAAAACTTATCCAAAACATATTTTTTAGCCGATCACAAAACTTTCGTTCCAAACTAAGGGATACACGATCGTCATGCTCCATGAGTCCTTGAACCCTTGAGATCATTCCATTGGGAATTTGCCCTATTACATTTTCAACGCTATTGTAATGAGCCACAACGGAAATCGTAACATTAATCAACCCTTCAAGACGCAATGAAAGCTGCATGCCATCAAAGAGATGGGTTTCCATTTCCTCAACTGAAATCAGGCGCTTAATAGCCATTGCATAAGGCAACGGAATAAAGTAACTCGGATCTTTTCGCGTTAGGCGTTTCTTCGCTTTCATAGGTCAAGTAATACGAAAGTGTCGAAAAAATGGTTTGGTTGAGCGGATAGTTTTTCACTTTCTTCAACCTTTCCTAGCTCAAAACCCGGAGCACCATCCCTTTTAGATATTCTCCCTCGGGGTGTGCAATACTCACTGGATGATCGGCTGGCTGCCTTAAATGATGCAACACCTGCAACTGCCTTCCAGCATTAATGGCAGCACTTACCAGTGTACTCGAAAATAAATCTCGATCAACCACTTGTGAGCATGAAAACGTGAATAGTATGCCCCCGGGTTGTAGTTTTTTAATGGCTGCTTCATTGATTCTTCGGTAGGCTTGTATCGCGCTATGTCTGGCACTCTTGTGTTTTGCAAAAGCAGGTGGATCAAGAATGATCACATCAAATGCCTCATCCATCGATTCAATAAAGGGCACCGCATCTACTTTCAGTGAAGTGTGAATAGAACTATAACCATTCAACTGGGCATTCTCCTCTGCCAAGTCCAACGCCATTTGAGAAGCGTCAACACTGACCACCTTGGAGGCTCCACCTTTGGCGGCTGCCATGCTGAATCCACCGGAATAACTGAACACATTCAAAACGCTCTTCTTCTTCGAATAAGCTTCCAATAATTTTCGATTGTCACGCTGATCAAGGAAAAAACCAGTCTTCTGTCCTTTTAATACATCAACATTATATAGAATGCCATGCTCCGCAATCTGAATTCGATCGGTCACCGATCCAAGCAAAACTTCGGTCTTCTGTTTACCTATTGGTTTATGAATTATGTTCTTGAACTTCAGTTTTTTCAAGGCATCTACAATCAATGGCAGACTATTGGTCATGCCTTTTGAGTGCGGTTGAAGCACAACCGTATCGGCATAGACATCCACGATCAAGCCTGGCAGGGAATCCCCTTCACCATGCACTAACCTATACGCGCTGGTGTTCTTAGTAGGAAGTTCGATAGATTTTCTCAATTCAACTGCGGCTTTCAATCTATTGAAATACCAATTTGCATTGATCTCTTCTTGCTGAAAAGTGAGTATTTTCACCGCGAGTGAGCCATCTGCGTAATGTCCGCGAGCAAGAAACGCACCCTTATGGTCATTGACATCTACAACATCGCCTTCATCTACTCCTTCAGTAATGTTAACTATCGCTCCTGAGAAAATCCAAGGATGAAACCGCTCGATTGACTTTTCACGTCCTTTGCTCAATTGAATTGCCTTATTCATCCTCTGATCATTAATTTGTGTTTGTACAGGAACTTAGAGCCCGAAATTTGCAACTTATAAACTCCCCAATCCAAATCGTTCGTTTTCAACTCAACCATATGCCTTCCCTTTCCTAAATAGAGTTCACGATGAAAGACTGACTTCGCACTTAAGTCGAGCAAATCAACGATATATTCACCATTTTGGTAAACCATTATTTCCACCTCAACCTTTTGACCTTGCCGGATTACATCTGGTAAATTGCCCGCAACACTCGTTCTAAATTCTTGTAAAGAATCATTGACCATCGATAAATGGACGGAATCTACCTTTTCAAATGCATCGAGATAGAATTGCTTGTACCCATCAACGTAGTAATAATCAGCGCCAAACTGTTGATCATACAACACCCAAGCACCAGCCCGCTCAAGCTGGGCAGCCACTTGACTACTGCTATCGGTCTCAATGGTTTTAACCACTCCCAATGCGGTTGTTTTTTGTATATCTCCAACTGATACTTGAGCAGATGGTGAAATCAGCAACCCGTTGAATGCGTTTTCAATCATTGTTGGAGCATGAGTAACTCCGGACCCTAATGCTATAAACTCAGCATTCTCAATGGACTCCACGCTATCATTAAATAATTGTATTACCGCATTTAGATCGGCCCAAGTTAATTCACGGTTTTTTGTCTCAGGAGAAACAACCAATGCGTTTCGTTCGCGAGCCAACCAATGCAATTCTTGTGTCCAAGAAGTATATTTCCAACGCTCGCCAACATCGTCTGTGAAGGCCAAAATCAAGTGATGAGGCTTAATGGTATCCTTGATTGATGCCAAATGCAATGCGCCACTTTTCAACTTCAACGACTGTTCATGAATCGATTGACCTAACAACGAAGCACTTAGGAATAATAATGATAGAAATATGCCTAGTCTCATGGGGGCGCAAAATTAGTAATGCTTTCATGGCGGCTAACCAATATTGGATTTATACTTTCGCGCCCCGAAAAGAAAGAATAAAACATGTCAGGAAACAGAACTTTTACTATGGTAAAACCTGAGGCTGTAGAAAACGGCAACACAGGTGCAATATTGGCTAAGATTGAAGAAGCCGGATTTAGAATTGTAGCATTAAAGAAACTTCACTTGAGCGAGGAGCGCGCTGGTAAGTTCTATGCAGTGCACAGCGAAAGACCATTTTATGGCGAACTTGTAGAGTATATGTCTTCAGGGCCAATCGTGGCAGCAATTTTGGAAAAGAGCAATGCCGTATCAGATTTCAGAACATTGATTGGTGCTACAGATCCTTCTGAAGCCGCTGATGGAACGATCAGAAAACTATTTGCTGAGTCAAAAGCGAAGAATGCTGTTCACGGTAGCGATAGCGATGAAAACGCTGCGATTGAAGCATCGTTTTTCTTTGCTGACTTAGAGCAATTCTAATGATTGTTCAGGACAAAGCATTTTTTCAAAAGAGCATTGAACTTTTCCGAACGTTGAACCAAGATCAAGAGCCCCTCTGGGGCTCTATGACTCCACAGCATATGGTCGAGCATCTGGTTGGATCATGGAGAATTTCCAATGGCAGAGCTCGTGTGGCTCAAATGTTATCTGAAGTAGATGTACAAATAAGGCGTGAGTTTCTTTTTAGTGACAAAGCCTACGCTAAGAACATCCCGAATCCTACTTCGAAAACTCAAGGCAACGCTCCACTTCGAAAAGAATCTTTGACTGCGGCCATCGACCAACTCTCAGATGAAATGAATACGTTCTTCGAATACCATGAGATGAATCCTGAGGCCATGGAGATGCATCCAGTTTTTGGTGTCCTCGACTTTAATGGCTGGATGACATTTCAAACCAAACACATGTCTCATCACATGATGCAGTTTGAACTACTCTGACAATTTTGACGCATGAAACTTGACGAAGAAATAAACAAGCGTAAAACGTTTGCGATCATATCTCACCCTGATGCTGGAAAAACCACGCTCACAGAAAAGTTTTTGCTTTTTGGAGGGGCGATCCAAACTGCAGGTGCGGTTAAATCAAATAAAATTAAGAAAACAGCGGCTTCCGACTTCATGGAGATTGAGCGGCAAAGAGGAATTTCTGTCGCCACCTCCGTAATGTCTTTTGAGTATCGCGATTTCCTAATTAATTTACTCGATACGCCAGGACACAAAGATTTCGCAGAAGACACATACAGAACCTTAACTGCCGTTGACAGTGTGATTTTGGTTGTGGATAGCGTAAACGGTGTGGAAGAACAAACGAAACGCCTCACAGAAGTTTGCCGCATGCGCGACACACCGATCATCGTTTTTGTAAATAAAATGGACCTCGAAGGCCAAGATCCGTTTGACCTTCTCGATGAACTGGAAACCACATTAAATATCAAGGTGAGACCCTTGAGCTGGCCTATAAACAAAGGCAAGCGGTTTAAAGGAGTTTATGATCTTCACCAAAAAGCTTTGAATCTGTTTGAAGGCAATAAGACCAAACTATCGAAAGATACCGTTTCGATAAAGGACCTTAGTGACCCTCTTTTAGATCAATTGATTGGTGAAGATGCCGAGCAACTGCGCGAAGATGTTGAGTTGATCGAGGGCGTATACGAACCATTAGAGAAGGACGATTATTTGACTGGTAAAATTGCTCCCGTGTTCTTCGGCAGCGCGGTCAATAATTTTGGTGTAAAAGAGATGCTCGATACCTTTGTAGACTTGGCACCTACTCCACTGCCAAGACCAAGTACAAAAGGGAAGATTGATCCGTTTTCAGAAAAATTCAGCGGCTTCATTTTTAAGATTCATGCCAATTTAGATCCCAATCACCGAGATAGAATAGCTTTCTTAAGGGTATGCTCTGGAACATTCGAACGCAATAAGTTTTTTCATCATACGCGTTTAGGAAAGTCCTTTAGATTCAATAATCCTTATTCATTTCTAGCCCGTGAAAAGAATGTTGTAGACTTGGCTTTTCCAGGAGACGTAATTGGATTGTACGATACTGGGAATTTTAAGATTGGCGATACGCTCACTGAAGGTTTAGACTTTTCGTTCCAAGGAATTCCGAGCTTTTCACCAGAAATTTTTAGGGAAGTTATCAATAATGATCCACTAAAGTCTAAACAATTAGATAAAGGTGTGCGTCAGTTGACCGATGAAGGTGTGGCGCAATTGTTTATTCAGCAACCCGGAAGCCGAAAGATAATCGGTACGGTAGGTGAACTTCAATTTGAAGTGATTAAGTACAGACTGAAAGAGGAATATGGTGCTTCGTGCGACTTGATTCACAAAAGTTTTTACAAGGCTTGCTGGATTACAACCTCAGACAAGGCTCAACTTACGGATTTTATGAGGATTAAAGCCAGTGAAATAGCTTTCGATAAGGATGATAATCCGGTCTTTTTGGCGCCTTCAGCGTGGATGCTGCAAATGGCACAAGAGAACTATCCTAAGCTGACCTTTCACTCTACATCAGAATTTAAAACTGCGACCAAAGTAGAACCTTAAGTATTTTGCCATATATTGGCTGCCGGAAGTTCGTTGTTTCGCAAACCCCTATAAACAAAGGGTTTACATAAATTTGTTCGTATAGAATATTTACTATTTTTGACGCACTTAGATCGAGTGTAATTATCACTTTAAGATGAAAAAAAGATACCTAACATTAATACTTTCAGGCTCTGTTGTTGCATTGATGTCGTCATGCGGTGGAGAATCTGAACAACCAGCTCCTCCTCAGGAAGAACAAACTGTTATTAGACCTGCCGAACCCTTAGGTTTTGGAGATGAGGGGTCTCAATCGTATTCGGTTCCGAGTCCCAATGAACTTTTTTCGATTATCAAAGAAAGTAAGTTACCCTATAAAGAAGGCCTCATCAATACCGAAAGTACCAACTACTCTGCCTCGAAAACTCAAGCGTTAAACTTTGGTAGATTAACTGCCGATATAGCTTACACTGCATCATACGAAAAGTTTCAAGAGTCAATGGCCAATTTTAACAACCTTAGAAAGATCGGTGATGACTTGGGAATTTCTTATGTTTTTGACGAGTTCATTGTGAATCGAGTGAAAGACAACATGGATAATGCCGACTCTCTTGAAGTGATTTCAACAAGCTCATACCAAAGAATCATTGGAATGCTTGAGGAAAATGAAAAAGCTTCTACCCTTGCTATTATTGCAGCGGGAGGATTTGCTGAAAGCATTTATCTATTAACCCATTTAATCGGGGATTACTCTGAAAACAGTGAAGTGATCTATCGACTTGCAGATGAAAAATTAGTTTTAGAGAATATCATTGACTACTTATTGCTTTATAATGACGAAGAGCGTGTGCAAGAGGTATTGACTGAAATGCAAGAAATGTCTTCAGTGTTCATGGGACTCAGTGAAGAAAAGGTTTCTGAAGAGAAAACAGTAAAAGGTGATAAAGTAGTATTGGGAGGAAGCAGAGTGAACATGACTGCTGAGGAATTCAAAGCATTGAAAGAAGCTGCTACTACATTTAGAAATTCATTTGCAAACGCAAGTCAAAGCTAAGGTGATGAGAATGAAAAGTTTAATAGGACTAACCGCAATTTTTTCTGGTCTATTGACATTGTCAAGCATTGGCCAAGAATGTAACAACTTTCACAAAAGAAAGTGCTACGGATCTGACAATCCATACATGAGTTATAACACACAGTCAAAAAGTGGAATGTTTGTATTGGGGCATACATCTGACCTAGTATTTGTAGCGCATTCTGGTCAAGACTATCGCGTAAGCTTATGTCAAGACAAGAAAGTAGAAGAGCTGCTTAAGTTTCAAGTGATTGATTCCAGGAGCAACAACATTTTATTCGACAACCAAGACGCTGCTTTGGATGTTCCACCAGCAGAAGGTGAATCAGAAGAAGAAATGGGCTTACCTCAATTCTTCGAATTCAGTGCTGATGCTACTAAAAAAATCATTATTCGAATCACTGCTCCAGGACCACCTCCTGAAGGAGGTGATAGGAAAAAGGGTAAGAATGATGAACCCGATCCAGACGATTTATTCTGTGTTGGAGTTCTCGTTGAGAACATGCCTTCACCGAAACTTGGATTCTAAGAAAATTTAAGCCCTCCTAAGAGGGCTTTTTTTATGATCATAATATAATGAGCTTTACACTCTTGACTTTTTGATCACCGTATATTTTTAAGACGTAGATTCCTTTTTGGTATCCTTCTAGATTCAGCAGAACAAAGCCTTGAGAAGTTGCATTCTTCATCGATTCAAGCCTGTATCCTGTTGAGTTGAAAACATCAACGCCTTCAATGATTTGATCACCCGAGGCATTGATGGCTACATTTCCATTGCTTGGATTAGGATACACAATGAATGGCTCGGAATCAGGGGTTTCCGTAATTTCTTCAATGGAGATTGGCTCTACTTCATTTAATCGAGCAAATTGATGTGTCAATCCGCAAAACACATAATAGTCATTTCGAAGCCTCAACGCCTCTGCCCCTCTCAAGTCATTCTTTGTGTTTGGTAAGACAAACCAATCATCGGTTTTAGCTTGGTAATAATAAACTTCTGATAACAGGTTCATTGCACTGTCTTGTCCACCAACTATGATCGCACCGTTCGTTACTACTTCACTGCGCCATTGAAATAAGGCTTCACTATTCTTCGTTTCCATATTCTATAATTAAGCGATAATGCTTTGAAATTTAAGCCAGTAAATTAGAATTAGCTATGAGCTTTAAAGCAACGAACTACAAATAAATTTAAAAAGAGTGACCGCATCAAAATCGTGTATAAAATATGCTTTAAGATGCAGTTGATAGACACACTCGCTTAACTTCGCAGTCATGGAATTACCATCCAAATTACTCGAGAAAACGGTTTCATATTTTGAGAGCCTTCCAGGAGTTGGAAGGAGAACTGCACTAAGATACACGCTGCAGCTTCTTAAAATGCAAAAGGAAGAGGCGCTCAATTTTGGGGCATCAATAAACAAATTGGTTGAAGAACTAGGTTTTTGTAGCATTTGCCACAATGTTTCTGATGGAGAGATCTGTCAAATTTGTGCTCATCCAAAACGTGACACCGAAACGATTTGCGTGGTTGAGGACCTTAGAGACCTCCTGGCCATAGAAGCAACTTCTCAGTACTATGGGGTTTATCATGTATTGGGCGGTGTGATTTCACCTTTGGATGGGGTCGGACCAAAAGATCTGCATGTTGAATCGCTCGTAAATCGCATTACACATGGAAATTGCAAAGAGGTAATATTTGCACTTCCTTCAACCATGGAGGGTGATACGACAAGCTTTTACATTTTCAAACGTTTAAATGAATTCAACATTAAAACAACAAGCTTGGCAAGAGGCGTGGCAGTAGGAAATGAATTGCAGTATACGGATGAATTGACGCTTGGTCGATCAATTCAAGGTCGACTTCCATACGATAATGCCATGAGGTCATTCTGAGAACGTGAAGCTCAGCGTAATCATAGTCAATTATAACGTTCGGTTTTTTCTCGAACAAGCCATACGTGCGGCCATTAAGGCCAGTGCTCATTTGGAATGCGAAATAATTGTAGTTGACAACCATTCCACCGATGGATCAAAAGAAATGGTGGAGTCTACATTTCCGAACATTCAATACATCTATCTCGAAAACAACTTAGGTTTTTCGAAGGCCAATAATATTGGAATAAAAACATCACAAGGCGAGTATGTTCTGCTGCTGAATCCCGATACTGTGGTTGCAGAAGATGCCTTTGAAACTTCGATAAAGTTTATGGACGCCACACCAAGTGCTGGCGGAATCGGAGTTCATATGATCGATGGCTCAGGGACATTTTTACCAGAAAGTAAACGAGGCCTTCCTACTCCTTCTGCAGCATTTTATAAAATTTTCGGACTATCAAGACTTTTTCCGAATTCAAGAAAATTCGGAAAATATCATCTGGGATACTTGAACGAAAACAAAATTCATGAAGTAGAAATTTTGAGTGGCGCTTACATGATGATGCGAAAGGCCGCCCTCGAAAAATCAGGATTACTCGATGAGACGTTTTTCATGTATGGTGAAGACATCGATCTCTCCTATCGATTGATTAAAGCGGGATATAAAAACTACTATTACCCCAAATCTAGGATTATCCACTACAAGGGTGAGAGCACTAAGAAAGGAAGCGTCAACTACGTATTTGTGTTTTACCGCGCCATGGTGATATTCGCTAAGAAACACTTCGAGAAAAGTCAAGCTTCGCTATTCGGACTTTTGATTAACAGTGCCATCTATTTCAGGGCATCGCTTGCACTTATAAGTAGACTGTTTGGCAAGGTTTGGCAAATTCTCTTGGATGGCGGCTTGGTTTATGGAGTCTTTTTAATCGCTGCTTCCTGGTATGAGGAAGTTGCTCACAAAGATTTTGGACTTCCCTTTATCAGCATTGCTTTATTCGCCTATACGGTCGTTATTTTGATTGTTCTTTTGTATTCTGGCGTATACGATAGAAATTTCAAGTATTTGCGTCTATTGAGGGGATGGTCTTTCGGATTTCTCACCTTATTAGGTATTTATGCCTTGCTTCCTGAAGAATATCGCTTTTCACGGGCCGTTTTGCTCATTGGCAGTGCAGCATCCTTGCTGGGTGGGTTGGCGTGGCGCATGACCTTACATCAGCTGAACAGTCGATTATTCAGTATCGAAAACGGCAACACTGGACGCACCTTAATCGTTGGCAATGAGCAGTCTCTTCAAGATATTAGGACATTTCTCGAAGACCACAGCATCGCCCCCTCTTTTTCTGCCGGCATATTTCTAATTGAGCAAGCGCACTACCCTGTTGGTTTTCTTGGAAACGTTAATCAATTGAAACAAGCTGTAACTGACTTTAGTATTGATGATGTCATCTTCGATACTCGAGTCATCGAAAACTCCAACATGATATCCTTAATGAATGCCCTGAGTAAATCTGGTGTTCAGTTCAAAATGGCTGTTGGCAATCCTTTATTTTTACTCGGAAGTCAAGAGGCAATAGGTGCTCAAGATACCTTGAGTTCAGGGGAACTTAGAAACCTTAACCCTCAATCGATCATACGACTAAAAAGAACTTCTGATCTCTTGGTCTCGATGCTCATGATTCCTTTCTTGCCCCTACTCCTTTTTTTAGTTGATGAAAAAGTAGGGTTGCTTGGGAATGTTAAAAACGTGCTCATAGGCAAGTACAGCTGGGTAGGTTATGATCCTCGAGGTTTGCATAGGGCTTTGCCAAAAATGAGAGCAAGCGTAACCTTTCCGCTAATGAATGTTATCCTTCCCAACAATTCGGAAAATCAAATTGTAAAGGAGAATGTGCGGTACTTAAACCGTTATTCATGGCTAATGGACTTTTCAATAATGATGAAACATATTCATTCTTTAGGTCGATCACCAATAAGTAACTGAAAACATCCTTAAATTTGACCTTTCGATGAGATCAAACTTCAAAACATTTTTACTCCTATCAGTCACCTTTTCTATGCTTGCCTCGAGTTGCATGATACTTGATGGTGGCAATTCGTATCGTAAAAAAAATAAGTGCTGCGGAATAATTAAATGCGATTTGCACCGAAGAAGTCAAGTAAGAAAACACAAAGGAACGGTGAATGCTTCAAAAAAGTACCAAAAAAAGGAACAACGTATCAAGCGTGGTTACTAGCTTATTTGTATATCTTCCTTCTATTTAATTCTTTCTGATATCGTTTGGCGTTATTCACATGTTCCCGATACGAGCTTGAAAAATTGTGGTAGCCAGAAAAATCTTCTTTAGCGCACATAAATAAAAAGTTGTGGTTGGTGGCATTCAGCACTGCATCAATGGAAGAAATTTCTGGAAGCAGGATTGGACCAGGCGGCAATCCCGCATTTTTATATGTGTTGTAAGGAGAATTAATCTCTTTATGAACATTCAGTACGCGTTTGATCGTAAAGTCACCAATGGCATGAATCAATGTTGGGTCAGACTCCAATCTCATGCCTCTGCGTAACCTATTCAAGTACAAACCAGCCACCACAGGACGCTCGTCTTTTTTAGCTGCTTGCTCTGATTGGACTATTGAAGCCAAAGTGGTGATTTCAGATTGGGAGAGATTTAATGCCTTTGCCTTCGCAATGCGCTCATCATTCCAAAATCGCTTGTATTCTCTGGCCATCCTCACCACAAACTCTTCAGCCGTTGTATTCCAATAAAACTCATACGTATTGGGTAAAAACATGGTGAATATGGTCGTTGTGTTAAATCCATACTGCGCGCAGAAAGCGTCATCGGTTAACAGGGCCATCATGGATGCGCTGTCTGCTTCAATGTAATAGGCAACGTTTGCTGCGAGCTCAGCTTTTGTTCTTACCGACCTTAAGATCAATCGAATGGGTTCTTGCTCACCACTGCGCAGCAGGTTTACGAGTTGATTGTTATTCATTCCATCCAAAATCACATACCTACCTGCCTTGATTAGCTCTGGATATTTTTTACGCTTTGCAACCCAATCGAAGGAAGCGCTATCAGTAATGACTTCAAGCGTTATCAGTGAATGAAGCACATCTGAATAATCGGAATTGGATGCAATGAAAAACTCAACTGACGAAGAACCCAATTCAACATTCGGAGCAAAAATCCTTAGATAATAGTCCCATGCCATGTAAGCACCAATCAAAATGCCTAAGAATACTATTGTGAATATGAATTGCTTCGGCTTCATAAAGATCTAAAAAGCTGGTAAAAATGCTGATCGATGAATTCTGCCCCATCCCAAAGCCAACCCTTCTTTGTTCCATTGAGCTGAAAGCCTGCCGATTCAAAGAGTCTAATACTCGAAAAGTTGTTGACCAAAACATCAGTATAAATAGAACGTACATCCAAATGATCGAAGCAGAATCTACACAAAATTGTCAGTGCTTCTATGCCAAAGCCTTTGCCTCTAAAAGCAGGGTCTATCAAAATTCCAATACCAACTCTTTTATTGTTCACATCGAAATCGTAGAGATCAATACAACCCACAGATTCGTTGGAGCCATTAATGATCATCAATCGCATTTGTTGATTGATAAAAATATCATTTTCATGCTCGATGAAGTGTTTTACCTCCTCTTCAGAATACGAAGAATTGGTATTTGAAACCAACCAGTGATCGGTATTATTCTCCCATTCAACGATGGTGGCAACATCTCCAATAGCAGCCTGCCGAAGCGTGCACAATTCTCCTGTCAAAATCATAGAACCACCTCACCTTTAAAAACAAACGTTGCAGCTCCTGTTTTCCAAATATTCTGAAACGAGCCTTGCGCTTTTTCTAAGCGCACATTCAAGTCTCCGCCAACAGCCTTTACATCAATAGACCTGCTCCTCCTTCCCCAATAAACCATGGCCACTGCTGCGGCCGTAACACCTGTGCCGCAAGCCAACGTTTCATTCTCCACTCCTCGTTCGTAGGTCCGAATGAGAAGTGCTCCATCTTTCTCTTCGACAAAGTTTACGTTAACTCCATCGTTCTTAAAACGATCGTTGTACCTGATTTTTCGACCTTCTGAAATCAAATCGAGGGATTCAATATCCTTCACTTTCTTCACGTAGTGGGGAGAACCCGTATCCAACAGCAACGAATCATCATCAATGACCTCAATAGAGTTTACATCAATCATCTTTAGAGCAACAGAACCATCAGGCATAACATCGCCCAAGTGTGGACCATCAACTGCTAAAAAATGAGCGTGATTATCAATAACACCTAGGCTTTTTGCAAACTGAACAATGCATCTACCTCCATTACCACACATGGAACTAAAATTGCCATCAGAGTTATAATAGATCATTTTAAAGTCGTAGCCATCCAACAGTTGCAACAACATTAGACCATCCGCTCCAATTCCAAAATGACGGTCGCACAAGCGCTTCACTAAATTGAAATCGGATTCAGGAAAACTTTTATCTCTATCGTCAATAATGATAAAATCATTTCCAGCGCCTTCGTATTTAAAAAACTCCATTGGTCTGCAATATTCGAAATCCGCTACAAACTTGCATATATCTTAGGGAAATGCATTGGATTTAGACTAACATTAATTAACAGCGCCAGCACAACCGATAAAGGCAATTGCAAGTTATTTTGATACGGAAATCTTAAACGAATAAAACATGAAAAGAATAGCAGGATACTTTTTGGCGGCATTTTTAGGTGGACTTCTATCCTTGGCATCCATATCATACTTTCAAAGTGAGCAGCTGGACAAAATTCAAAAAATTGAAGAGCTAAGAGCCCAAAACTCCGAGAATGAAAATAATCATCACGTATCCTATGGTCTTCCATTGGAAAGTGTTGACTTTGCTGACGCAGCAGAAAAGACAGTTAATGCAGTGGTGCATGTGAAAACTACCTACGAATTGGATGATGGATACTATTCGTTCGATCCTATTCGTCACTTCTTTTTTGGCGATGGTATTTATCAAAAGCAACCCCGAATGGGAGCAGGTGCAGGTTCAGGTGTGATTATGTCAAATGATGGATACATTGTTACGAATAATCATGTGATCGATGGAGCTACAAAAGTTCAGGTAACCACAAACGACAACAAGACTCTTGATGCAACTGTTATTGGTCAAGATCCAAGTAGCGACCTTGCCCTTCTTAAAGTTGAGGGCGAAAACATGCCTAAAATCGAGTTGGGGAATTCAGACAATGTTAGGGTTGGCGAATGGGTGTTGGCTGTAGGAAACCCTTTCAATCTTGAATCAACAGTAACTGCAGGTATTGTGAGCGCAAAAGGAAGAGACATCAACATTTTAGCCAATGGACCTAATGGCATCAGTGCTGTAGAATCATTCATTCAAACCGATGCAGCAGTAAATCCAGGTAACAGCGGAGGAGCACTGGTCAACAGCCGAGGAGAACTTATAGGAATTAATGCGGCTATCAAATCAAATACCGGCTCATACACCGGCTATTCCTTCGCGATTCCGGTGAATATAGTTTCAAAAGTTGTGGAAGATTTATTAGAATATGGTGCAGTGCAACGGGGCTACTTGGGTGTTCAAATTCAGAATGTAACCCAGGCACTGGCTGAAGCCGAAGGGCTTAAAGTAAATGATGGAGTGTACATTGCTAGTACGATTGACTTGGGTGCAGCGAAGGAAGCTGGAATAAAAAAAGGTGATATCATCACAAAAATTGCTGAACGCAGCGTGAAGAATGTCACTGAAATGCAAGAGCAATTGAGCAAATTCAGACCTGGAGATGAAATATTGGTTACCGTGGACCGCGATGGACAAACAATGAATATTCCATTGACCCTAAGAAATCAATTTGGTGAAGAAGAATTAACTCCTAAGAATGAATTAGAACTTCATGAAAAGCTGAACGCTTTGATGGAAGACATTGACGATGAAACAAAGGCATTGCTTAAAATAAACAGCGGAGTTCGCATCGCAGAAATTGGAACTGGAAAGCTGAGAAGCGCTGGAATTTCAAAAGACTTTATCATAACAAAAGTGGATCAAATCACCATTAAAGACAAAAAGCATTTAATGGAAGTTCTTGAATCGAAAAGTGGTGGAGTACTCATTGAAGGCGTTTACCCCAATGGTAAAAAAGCGTATTACGGCTTTGGACTTTAATAAAACTTTTTCCTAGAATCTACGTTTAACGGACTATTCACGTCTATATTAAGAGAACTATAACTAAACGTTGCCTGCATTAGGAAAAACAAATACCTTTGCAGTCCCGTTTAGGACATACTAAAAAGAAGGGAAAAAGAATATGAGGCAGTTAAAGATTACTAAGTCAATTACTAATCGCGACAGCCAGTCGCTTGACAAGTACTTGACAGAGATCAGTCGTGAAGACATGATCAACGCTGAACAAGAAGTTGAACTAGCTAAACTCATTAAGAAAGGTGATCAAAGAGCCTTGGACAAATTGGTGAGAGCAAACTTGAGGTTCGTAGTTTCAGTTTCCAAGCAATATCAAAACCAAGGTCTTACCCTTCCAGACTTGATCAATGAAGGAAATTTGGGCCTTATCAAAGCCGCACAGCGATTTGATGAAACCAGAGGTTTTAAGTTTATTTCTTATGCTGTTTGGTGGATTCGTCAATCTATTCTTCAAGCCATTGCTGAGCAGTCAAGAATTGTGAGACTTCCATTGAACCAAGTTGGTTCTTTGAACAAGATCAATAAAGTGTTTGCTCAATTGGAGCAAGAATTGGAGCGTCCTCCAGTAGCTGACGAATTGGCTTCAGCGCTTGAGATTCCAGAAGACAAGGTAAAAGATACAATGAGTGTATCAGGTAGACACGTGTCTGTTGATGCTCCATTGAAAGAAGATGAAGACTTCAGTCTACTAGATTTAATCAGCAACAACGAATCACCTAGTGCCGATGGAGAGTTGATGAGAGAATCTCTTCAAAGAGAAATCGAGCGTTCATTAGAAACACTGACTGAAAGAGAAAGAGACGTGATTCGATTATTCTTTGGTATTGGAATGAATCATGGACTTACATTGGAAGAGATTGGTGACAAATTTGACTTAACACGTGAGCGCGTGCGTCAGATTAAAGAGAAAGCGATCAGACGACTCCGTCAGAATTCGCGAAGCCGACTCTTAAAAATGTATCTAGGAGAATAAAACAAACTGAAAGGGCCGTGAGAATTCACGGCCCTTTTTCATTTCTACTTCACAAACTATAAATCAACTTTAAAACAAATGGAATCTAAGGTAGCCACCAACTATCAGAGTAATTTCAGCGCTTATGTCAATAATGAAAAAGCGGCTGTAAGTCTTCAAAGCAGTATCGGACAATTGTTGTTCGAAAAAGGCATCGAACTCGTGTTATTCAGAAATCCACTTTTAGACATTAGTATTTCTGAAATTTTACAATTACACGATTACGCAAATGAAATTGTAAATAAGCCCATTAATGTTCAAGATACTGCTGCATTAGCACGTGAGCTTTTGAACATGGAACTTGCCCCTTCCAAATTAGACATCGGCTTGTTGGCTGCTGAGTATCATGCAGAGAAAGCGACAGATTATAAAGGATTCTTAGAAGGTAAGTTGGCAGGGTTTGGTTTAGATGCGCGAGAGCCGTTGAGTCCCAAGGATGTTGTGCTGTACGGTTTTGGCAGAATTGGGCGACTAGCTGCTCGATTGCTCATTAAATCTGCGGGCAGAGGTCAACAATTGAGGTTAAGAGCAATCGTTGTGAGAAAGATCGACAAGGATCAATTGAGAAAAAGAGCACACTTGCTTAGAAACGATTCTGCTCACGGCCCATTCAAAGGCTCAGTAGTTGAAGATTATGAAAACATGGAATTGATCATCAATGGTCAACGTGTGAAGTTCATCGCTGCGAACAATCCTGAAGATATCGATTATACTGCCCATGGCATCAATGATGCCCTTGTCATAGACAATACAGGAGTGTTTAAAGATAAAACTGCATTGAGCCGACACCTTCAATCGAAAGGTGTAAGCAAAGTGCTATTGACTGCTCCTGGAAAAGAAATACCAAACATTGTATATGGTGTTAATCACAAATCGATTGATTTGGAAACTGACAATATTATTTCCGCTGCGTCATGCACCACCAATGCAATTGTTCCAGTATTGAAGGTGATTCACGATTCTTTAGGGGTGAGCAAAGGTCATATCGAAACCGTTCATGCTTACACCAATGATCAAAACCTTCTAGACAACTTACACAAGAATAGCCGAAGAGGGCGATCAGCAGCAGTGAATATGGTGATTACGGAAACTGGTGCTGGAAAAGCGGTGACCAAAGTTATTCCTGACTTAAAGGATAAGTTGACTGCCAATGCCGTAAGAGTGCCTGTGCCTAATGGTTCATTGGCCATTTTGAGCTTAACAGTTAACAAAGAGACTACATTGGCTGAGGTAGATGCTTTGATGAAAGACGCAGCGCTTAGAGGAGTTCTTGTGAATCAGATCAATTACAACATCAATGAAGAATGCGTATCGAGTGATATTGTAGGTAATTCATGTTGTTCAGTATACGATAGTAATGCTACCATTATACACCCCGATGGAAAAAACATCGTTCTGTATGTTTGGTATGACAACGAATTCGGATATACTAAACAAGTGTTGAGATTAGCAAAACACATCGCAAAAGTGAGACGATTGATTTACTATTAATCAATATTGGATGATTAAGAAAAGGCTGTTCATAATTGAGCAGCCTTTTTTATTGCAATCCGATTGTAATCGTGAAATTTACAGCATGATCAAAAGGATTTGGAATAACCTGCCGTGGTTTATGAAAACTCGTTACGCCTTAACCCTTGGGGCATTTATCATATGGATGATGTTCTTTGATCAGCATAACATGATCAGACAAATTGAATTGAGGGCTGAATTGTATCAATTAGAATCTGACAGAGAGTATTACCAAGAGGAAATCATCAGCATCAAGGAAGATTTGGATGAACTGCTTTCAGATAATTCCAAGCTTGAAAAATTTGCCCGCGAAAAGTACTTCATGAAAAAGCCCAATGAAGAGATCTTCGTTTTTGTCGCAGAAGAATGATCATAGCCTCCGATTTCCTTGGTTCTCCTCTTTCATTTGTTCGTTGAGTAGCTTAAAATCAACTTCACCACGCTGCATAACTAAGTGGCGAACCAGCACAAGAGCTCTTTTAATTCTAATCTCCGGATTTTTCACATTATCACTCCAATGAATCAGGGTTCGTTGTTTTCCTGGCGTTAGCTTTTCGAACCACCTGCTTCCCTCCTGCTCTTGGTGCAATACTTCGCTGAGTTCTTCACTCATCGGAAAAGCGTAAAAGTTCTTTACACCATTCCCATTAAGTTTGATATTCAGTAAAGGGGTTGCCCTTATTTTAAGTCCTTCTCGGAAAGGTTGAGGTTTTTTCCTCGCTCGTCCTTAATCCTCCAGTACGTGCGATCTATTTTTGGAATCTTTTTATCAATAGTAACTGCGTAATCCCGAAATTTTTCATTGGTAGTCTCATTCGCAAATGAACGACCAATCACCGCAGTAACCGCTTTTGTAATCTCTTTTATGTCAGCCTCCGTTAATTTAGAGTGCTCTTCGATGCTGCATTTTTTCACACCCAAGAAACTGCAAGGTCCAAAATGGTTTTCTCCCAGCGACTTGTATATGATCACATTCGTATCGTTAAGAACTTGATTTGCAGCGAACTCTCTTTCCTCTTTCTTGGAAGAAGCCAACATTTTTTCAATTGCAATCAGATTTTCAACGATATCAGATCTTTTCTTTACTAAGTTCATAATTGCTCAAGTCATTCTATTACTACGAGGCTAACATAAATCAATTATAACATACGACCCATTTATATTCTAGGTAGTTCTTAACGATGGGTTGTTATTATTGACTTCTATCTACAGTCTTTTCAACAATTTGAACCAGAAGTTGTGCGATCACAAGCTCAAGAAATAATATCACGTAGGTATTTGTATAAGATTTGACAGCGATTTAAATCTATCCTGGCAGGAAAAAGATGCTCTAATTTTACTTGGATACTATCTTCGCTTCATGAGCACAAACGATTATTTGGAATCTTTTCCAAAGGATACCACGGAAGCTTGGAGGACGCGTGTGGAACGTGACTTGAAAGGAAAATCATATCAAGACTATCTTGTATGGAATAGCCAAGAAGGTTTTGAGATTGATGCTTGGCAAAATACTCGCCCCTCCTCCATTCCTAATTTGATCGCATCCAAATCTCCATGGAAAATTGTTGAACCCATTTTTTCAAATGATGCTCAGTCGGCAAATGAAATTGCTCTTCGCGCATTGAATACTGGAGCTGAGGCAATTTGGTTTCATAAAAGTTTTCTTGGCGCAGCCGCCCAAGTAGCTTCCAAAGGGATAGATCGGAGTATCGCACCTGTATTCATTAGAGGAGAAAACACGATCGACCCTTATCACTCTCTACTGAAAAATGGGACATTACCTGAAGAATTTGGTATCGCAGAAACGATCTACTTTGATGGAAATCGGATGCGCGAACGCGGAGCAAATACTATTGATGAGCTAGCCCTATTGTTATCACAAGCCATTGCCTATTGTGAAAAAACAAATTACAATAAAGAACCTCTATTTCTTACAGGAGTGGATAATGCTTTTCTAACGGAAATCGCAAAACTCAGAGCGCTGCGCTGGTTATGGAAATCTGTTCTTGTCAAAGCAGGAAAAACACCCAAAAATGCAAATATCCTTGCTCAAAATTTGACGGTGAACTATGCTCGAAATGATGAACACACGAATATCCTGAGGGCCACATCTTCTGCGATGTCAGCCATTATTGGTGGAGCACAATTTGTGATGATTGAACCTTGGAACAATCGTTGGAAAGAAGCCAACGAGTTCAGTGCTCGTATCAGCAGAAATATTCAAAATTTGCTCAAAGAAGAGGCTAGATTGAATCGTAATCTCAATCCAGCAGACGGCTCCTACTTCATAGAAAACCTTACCGTTAAAATTGCTGAACTCGCATGGGAAAAAGTTCGCATGATTGAGCAATCTGGAGGTTTTGTTGCCTTAGCACAAAGCGGTAAATTAAAGGATATGCTTTCCGCATCTGCTGAAAAACAATTGAAAGACTTTCAAAGCAACGCGTCTATTCTACTTGGCGTGAATAAATTCAACCCAGCAGAGCGAAAAGCTGAAGCCCCCAACTCAGGCAGTCATTATGAGCTCCTCCCCAATGTAATGAACATTCCATTTACCCTTCAAAACCAACAGTCATGAGCAAGTACGGCACGATAACTTTTGAAGAATTGGTAAAAACTACCATTGCAGAAACTAGAACTTCAATTCATGATTATTGGGATGCTCCAGAAGGAATAAAAGTTCCAATAATACAAGACGCACTTCCCGACTCTGCTCTGCCCCATTTAATCTCAGGCGCAGGCTCTGCTCCTTTTTTGAGGGGCCCATATGCAAGCATGTATGCCATCAGACCGTGGACAATAAGGCAATATGCTGGATTCAGTACGGCTGAGGACTCCAATGCGTTTTATCGAAGGAATTTAGCTGCAGGACAGAAAGGACTATCGGTTGCATTTGATTTAGCCACACACCGAGGCTATGACAGCGATCATGAGCGTGTAAAGGGCGATGTGGGCAAAGCAGGAGTGGCGATCGATACGGTAGAAGATATGAAGTTGCTCTTTGATCAAATTCCACTTGATCAAATGTCGGTCTCAATGACGATGAATGGGGCTGTCATACCCATCATGGCGTTTTTCATTGTTGCAGCTGAAGAACAAGGAGTGGCACCAGAGGCGCTCACAGGCACAATTCAAAATGACATTCTCAAAGAATTCATGGTGCGCAACACATACATTTATCCTCCGCAACCTTCCATGCGGATTATTGGTGACATTTTCCGTTATACTTCTGAAAAAATGCCAAAATTTAATTCCATAAGTATATCTGGATACCACATGCATGAGGCAGGAGCCACGGCAGACATTGAGTTAGCCTA
>Ga0181564_10001343_pt1 | contig 21908 bp, 20 predicted proteins | sample 011ome_24_FD_134512 | JGI IMG/M metagenome (GOLD analysis project Ga0181564, IMG submission 134512) | Coastal salt marsh microbial communities from the Groves Creek Marsh, Skidaway Island, Georgia - 011513CT metaG (megahit assembly) | ecosystem: Environmental > Aquatic > Marine > Intertidal...
ATTCCTTTAAAAATAACTCCTTGAATTTCTTTTTTCTTATCTCCACGCGTTTGAATTATGGCAGGTTTGTAGGCAAAGTTTTGAATGTGGTTCACCTTTTCTTCATTATAAATGTCTTTCAAAAAAGGTTGGTCCGCAATCATTGGGGTAGATTCAAAAGAAAGATTACCAAATTCCGGAGTGATTTGAATATGCGAACCAAAACCAATAACTTTATCCCGAATCTCTTTTTGGAAACCGGTCGCGATGGAAACCGACAAGAGCATGACCGCTATGCCTAAAGTAATGCCTATTATTGCAAGAGATACAATAGGACGTGAAATTTTCTTATTAGAAGATTTCCCTTTTAGCATGCGTTTTGCAATATATAGCTCAGTGTTCAAATAAAATGAATTAATGAAGTACAAGTTTAATAAAGTTTTTGGTCTACTGCTAGTACTAGCAGTAATGAATTCATTTCAATTAATAGCCCAGTATAAAACTACCATTAAAGTAGGAAGTGAAATGTTTGATCAATATTTACCAATTATTAAAGAAAAACGCGTTGCTATTATTGGAAATCAAACTTCAACGGTTGGTTCAATTCACTTGGTAGATACCTTATTATCATTAGGAATAGATGTGAAAAAAGTTTTTGCTCCTGAGCATGGTTTTCGAGGAAATGCTGATGCAGGCGAAAAAGTTACAGATGGAAAAGATAGCAAAACAGGCTTACCTATTTTGTCTCTTTATGGCAGAAAAAACAGAAAACCAAGTGTCGAAAAATTATTGGATGTAGATGTTGTAATATTCGATATTCAAGATGTGGGTGCGCGTTTTTACACCTATATAAGTACAATGCACTATGTAATGGAGGCATGTGCCGAACAGCACAAAAAAATGATTATTCTGGATCGACCCAATCCAAATGGTTTTTATGTAGATGGACCAATTCTTAAAAACGGAAATGAATCTTTTGTTGGAATGCACCCAGTACCAATTGTACATGGGATGACGATTGGAGAATATGGGCAAATGATTAATGGAGAAAAATGGTTAGCAAATGGTGTTCAATGTGACTTGCTTGTTGTTGAATGTCAGAACTATGAACATTCCGACTTTTACGAATTACCAATAAAACCTTCTCCTAACTTACCAAACATGGCAAGTATTTATTTGTATCCTTCTTTATGTTTGTTTGAAGGAACGAATGTAAGCATAGGAAGAGGCACGCAGAAACCGTTTCAGATGATAGGCTCACCCTTAATAGTGGAAACGGGTTTTTCGTTTACTCCGAAACCAACACCCGGAGCAAAGCACCCAAAATTGGATGGCGAAAAATGCAACGGTTATGATTTGGAAGACTTTGGAGAGCACTACTTAAGGAGCCTTGGAAAGTTATATTTGCATTGGGTAGTAGCAATTTATCAGGAATCATCGAATAAAACAGATTTTTTCAGAAAAGACGGCTTTTTTAAACTATTGACTGGAGATAAAAAAATTCGGGAAATGATTGAAACTGGAAAAGATGCAAATGAAATTTGGGAAAGCTTCCAAGATGAGGTTAAGCTTTTTAAAATTACGCGAAAGAAGTATCTGCTCTATCCGGATTTTGAATGAATCGACATAAATTATTAGAATATTCTGTTGTCCGTTTCCTTTCCATAATAAACAGCTAAGTCAGATGTATCTGTTGGTTGATTTGAATTTATTATCTAGGTCCTTCCAAACTCCTTGTGCTGACTTTTCAGTTTTTTTCCAACTTCCGAAATCTCCATTGTTTTTTCAAATTCAACCATTAAACTATGGTCTGTAAGAATTTTAAAACTTGTATTTAGTTTGAATATTTCTTTATATACTTCCTTTTTAGTATTCAAGTCGTAGTCTTTGTTTTTTCGTAACCGTTTTTTATATGCTCGCCAATTGGAAAAATATATGAAAGGGTAAAAGATGAACAATAGAAAAAAGGAAGTTGATTTCATTCTTGTAAAATGAACCTCTTTAATTTTGAATCCAGAAAGCCGACCAAGAACCCGTAGTTTTTGAATTCCAACTAAAAAAATATGTCCATAATAGACTTCGCTGGTAATATCTTGCTTAGACATCCATACACTGTCCAATTCATTCGGTGCCATCATCGATCCAAACTTTTCTGATTCTCCCGATAGATAACTCAATTTTGCTTTTAAATTAGAATAGTTAGGTGTTGTAATTAATAAGTTTCCACCTTTTTTTAATACACGGTTAAAGTTTTTAAAAGCTAATAACTGATCTGAAAAATGTTCGATACCTTCCTGACAAATAAGCATATCAGCGAATTCATCATCCAATGGAATTCCTTCATTAATATTTGCTCGATTGCAAGTTAATCCATCTATATTAAAGTATTCTGGGAATAAATCAAATGGGTATGGATCTGCCCCAAATTCTTTTATGATTCTTGATGTTACTCCATTGCCTGCAGGAAAATCGATAACTTTTTTATTCTTAAAGCGCTCTTGATTTTTACTTAAGAACTTTTTCACATGGAACTTGATGCTTTTAGGGTTGTCTTCAAAATTCATTTAACGCGGTTAAAATTTTTGACAAAGATATCTTATTAAATGTCCCTTTTTCCTGTTTTTCTGTTATAATAGCAAAGTGAAACCAATCAAAACATATTTACTATTTTTACCATTGTCTATCTCACATTTTTTTTTGGGTCAAAATAGTATGCTTACCCCAGAAGAGAAAGCAATTTTACACCACGTGGTAATTAAAAGTCCTGCACTAAACAGAAACCTTGGTGAATACTTTAAATACGCGGGTGATACAGTTTATTTCTTGTATAAAAGTAAAGGAGAGCAGCTGCGAGATTCAATAATTGATTATGATTCTATAGAGCAGGTTATCGTTTATGAGCCTTCGTTGTTAGAGGTGAATTTTAATGAACTTAAAAAAGCTTCTCAAGGACTACTTTCTGAAGTAGCAACAAAAATGGCTTTACAAACTACTTATCGAGAGCTTAACAGGAGAGATGAAATAAAAAAAGAGGGAATATCGGATAGCGTATATGTCAATTTTTTAAGAGAATTATCTACTAGTCTGCCGGATAAAGCAGTTCGAATAAAAAATGGTCAGCGTATACCAATTTCGACGATAATGAATGTTCTGGATCCAAATATTATTTTTAATAATAGAGTGAAGGAATTAAATGAATTAAAGAGTTTCAAGTTGGTTGAGCAACAAGAAATAGTCAACGTTATTTCCGAATCAATACGAAAATTTATTCAGAACAAGTCGTATGAGTATTTTTTGAAAATAGGAGGTAAAAGTGGTTTTTACAAAAGTATTTTGTTAGCAGCCGGTGATGGAAGTGGAACAGCAGGTTTGCTGCATGAAAAAGAATTAATTAGGGGTAGAAGAAATAGTTTAGGGGTACCAAAAGGTGTGGGGTTGTTTACATATGACACCAAAATTGTTTCTGGGCATAATAATTCACAATCAATTGTAGCTAACCAAACAACTATCAGAGAGTTTGAGGCAAACAAAGGAGGATATACGAATGTCCACTTTAGTATGTGGGGTTTTAATTCACGCCAACAATCAACTGTAGTAATTACTCGTGAAGGACAAGCATATGTTTTATATGCGTCTAAATTATCGAAAGAACTATCTCCTGACTCTATTTTTGGTAGCGGACAAACGTTACATTCAAATATTAATCGTCTCGAATTTAGTAGCATTCCTTTTGTTGATGAAGAAATTAATGGAAAGGAAGGTTTGAAATACTGGGTGGAACACTATACGGAAGCATTGGACGATAATTTGCTTAAAATAAAAGAGACGGAGTTTGAACTGAATGAAAATCGATATGCGCAGCAGAAAAATCAAAAGAAAATAAGCTTTTTGGAAGAAAGATTATCGGCGTTATATAATCGTAAGCCTCAGATAGAAAAGCAACTTAAAAAATCGAAAGCAGAATTGGCAGTTGAAGAGGAAAGGTTAAAAGGATTTAAATTTAGGTTAACTGAGCTAAAAATGTTTCTTGGAGATTTTCAAATGGAATACTCTAAGTTTGGGTATGTATATACTTTTACGGATGGGTGCACTTTCAATGCGTTTACGCAAAACTTTGTAATTCCGGATTCGTTAAAATCTGAAAATTTCAATGTTCGTGTAATAACTATTGGTCCTGATGCAACAAGTGAACATGTAGATGAGGTTCAACTACAAGTAGGTGTTACAACCGGAAAACCAGAAGATAAATCAGCAAATGATTTCTATTTAGAGTTTGATGATGCTTTTGCTTCCGATCAATTTGAATTAGATGCTTTTTCTTTAAATCCTGTAGAATTGTATGAGGTAAGTAAACAAATGCATAGTAATTACATACATGGAGGAGATATCAATTTGCATTTGATTGGTGGAGGAGTTGGTGTAATGAAGGGAGGGAGACTTATTTCATCTTCAAGGACAGAATTGGATAGTTACCCGGGTGAAACGGATGAAGAGAAAATGGAATCTAGAACAAGTTCAGAGTTTTCTGACTTAAGACATGCGTCCTTATCTTTTAAACTGGAAGAGAATAATTTATATATGGCAGTTAGTTCGTTTACTGATCCCGTAAAGTCCAACTTTTCGAAAAAGAACATTGTGGCTAAACCGTTAAAGGATAAGTATTCTGACCTTTCAGAAAATGAATTATTAAGTGCTTTTAGAACGTTCTATATTTCAGAAAGATTCATGGGAGAATTGCTTCGAACCGTGTATTTCAATTTTGAAGGGAAAACGAAAACAAAAATGATGTCCTTGTTGAAACGTAAATTGGATAAGTCTGTAGTCAATGTTAAAAGCATAACCATTGATTATGCCGAGTATTCAGACGTTGTTCATAACGATGTAGATTTTTTTTCTCATCTCTTAGAAAAGTTTAAAAAACAAAAGGAGCTAGAAAGTGCTACAATGGGAATTTAAAAATAGCTTCTTTTTTTTGGGGATTGTAAAAATAACTAATCAGACTTTTTATTTTTTAAAATAATTAGTTGGGGAAAATGCTTACATAGGAGTTAAATTTGTGCCTTGAAATGAAACAAAAAATAAACATATCACTACTTACAGTCATTATTATTTCTTCGCCATGTTGGTGAGATAGGAAGAATATTGCATTAATATTTAAAGCCTTTCTCAACAGAAAGGCTTTTTTTTTGAAAAAATAAATTACTAAACAATAACAAAATGTATTACAACGACGAAACAATAATCTATTTGGATGGTGAATGGTTAAAAGCCAAAGAAACATCTACGAGCCTTTATTCACAAACTTTACACTATGGGTCTGGAGTTTTTGAAGGCATTAGGTCGTATAAAACAGAAGATGGTGCGAAAGTTTTTAAAGCCAAAGAGCATTACGAAAGATTGCTCTATTCAGCTGAGAAAATGCATATCCAATTGCAATATTCAGTGGAGGAATTAACAGCCCTTACCTATCAATTATTAGAAAAAAACAACTTGGAGAATGCTTATATCAGACCATTAGTTTACCTCGGTGAAAACATGGCCTTGCAGCCAACCGATGAGGTGCATGTAATGCTATCCGCTTGGGAATGGGGTAAATACTTAGGTGATTCTCAATTGCGTTTAATGACTTCTTCTTTTCAAAGACCAAACCCGAAATCATGTTTTGTTGAGGCAAAAGTAACGGGTCACTACACAAATTCGATTTTAGCAACCACTGAAGCAAAACAAAAAGGCTTCGATGAAGCTTTGTTATTAGATATGCATGAAAACGTTGCTGAAGGTCCAGGAGCAAATTTCTTTTATGAAAAAGAGGGCAAGCTTTTTACCGCTCCAGTAGGAAATATATTAAATGGAGTAACTAGACAAACTATATTTGAGCTAGCTGATGAGTTGGGTTTTGAATTGGAAGAGAAGTATTTCACTCCCGAAGAAGTCTATGATGCTGATGGTGCTTTCTTTACGGGTACTGCCGCAGAAGTTGCAGGTGTGGAAAGTTTAGATGGTCATAAATTTAATTTTAGTTGGGAAGACACGATGGGATTCGATTTGGCAAATGCTTATCAAAATCGTGTAAGAAAGAAGGAATACAAACAATTTGAATTAGTCTAAAATGAACAGATTTAGCAAAAGAGTAACACAAGACGATTCCCAGCCAGCAGCTCAAGCTATGTTGCATGCAATAGGACTGACTGAAGAAGATTTTTCGAAAGCTTTTGTTGGGATTGCAAGCACTGGATATGAAGGAAATCCATGTAATATGCATTTAAATGATCTTGCCCAAAAGGTTAAGCAAGGCACGAAAAATGCAAATTTAGTAGGTTTGGTGTTTAATACAATTGGTGTTAGTGATGGAATTTCTATGGGAACCCCAGGTATGCGGTTTTCTCTTCCATCTAGAGATGTTATAGCAGATTCGATGGAGACAGTTGTTGAAGGGATGTCTTATGATGGTTTGGTAACGGTTGTTGGATGTGATAAAAATATGCCAGGAGCATTAATGGCGATGTTACGTTTAAATAGACCAAGTATATTGGTGTACGGTGGAACAATTGCTTCAGGTTGTCATAACGACAAGCCGCTAGATGTGGTTTCAGCATTTGAAGCATGGGGTCAAAAGGTTGCAGGAACGATTGATGATAAGGAATACAAAGAGGTGATTAAAAAAGCTTGTCCTGGCGCTGGTGCTTGCGGAGGAATGTACACTGCAAATACAATGGCATCAGCTATAGAAGCGCTTGGAATGTCATTGCCTTATAATTCTTCTAATCCAGCTTTGAGTGCTGAAAAGAAAATGGAAAGTGTAAAGGCTGGAGAAGCTATGCGCTTGTTGTTAGAGAAAGACATTAAGCCAAGTGATATAGTAACAAGGAAATCATTGGAAAATGCAATAAGACTTGTGACAGTTTTAGGTGGATCAACAAATGCTGTTTTACACTTCCTCGCTATTGCTAAAGCCGCTGACATAGAATTTGAATTGGATGATTTTCAAAGAATATCTAATACTACGCCCTTTTTAGCAGACTTAAAACCAAGTGGTGAATTTTTAATGGAGAATGTTCATCAAGTCGGAGGAATTCCTGCGGTATTAAAGTTCTTGTTGGAAAAAGGGATGTTGCATGGTGATTGTTTAACGGTAACAGGGAAAACATTAGCAGAAAACCTTGATGCTGTTCCTGGTTTGCTGGATGGTCAAAAAGTAATACGACCATTAGAAAATCCAATAAAACCAACAGGTCATTTACGTGTATTAAAAGGAAATATTTCTCCTAAAGGAGCTGTAGCAAAAATAACAGGAAAAGAAGGGTTGGAGTTCACAGGAGCAGCGCGAGTTTTTAATTCCGAGTATGAAGCTACCGATGGAATTCGAAACGGTGAGGTTCAAAAAGGAGATGTTGTTGTGATTCGTTATGAAGGCCCCAAAGGAGGACCTGGAATGCCGGAAATGTTAAAGCCAACTGCTGCTATAATAGGCGCTGGTTTAGGTAATCATGTTGCATTGATAACGGATGGTAGGTTTTCTGGTGGTTCTCACGGGTTTGTCGTTGGGCATGTATCTCCAGAAGCGCAAGATGGAGGTCCTATTGCATTGCTCGAAAATGGAGATATTATTACCATAAATGCGGTTGAAAACACAATAAATATGGATGTTTCTGATGAAGAATTAACAGCAAGAAAGGGTAAATGGAAGGCTCCCCAATTAAAGTTTAAAAAAGGAGTTATGTATAAATATGCTAAAACCGTTTCTTGTGCTTCAGAAGGTTGCGTTACAGATAAATTTTAAAATGAATGACATGGATACTATTGAAGTTAAAGATACAATGCCGAAACAAGGTTTAATGACTGGTTCACAAGCAGTAGTTCAATCAATAATTGCTGAAGGTGTGAATTTAATGTTTGGATATCCAGGTGGTGCTATTATGCCAGTTTATGATGCATTATATGATGTTGAACAGGAACTAACACATGTGTTAGCAAGACATGAACAAGGTGCGGTGCATGCAGCTCAAGGATATGCCAGAGCAACAGGAAAGGTTGGTGTTTGTATTGCAACTTCGGGTCCAGGAGCAACCAATTTGATAACCGGAATAGCGGATGCGCAAATCGATTCAACTCCTTTGGTTTGCATAACAGGGCAAGTTGCGAGTCATTTATTAGGCACAGACGCTTTCCAAGAAACGGATGTTGTTGGGATTTCAATGCCCGTGACCAAATGGAATTTTCAAGTTACTAGGGCAGAAGAAATACCAATGGCAATAGCGAAGGCATTTTACATAGCACGTTCTGGAAAACCAGGTCCAGTATTGGTGGATATAACGAAAGATGCGCAGTTTGAAGAGGTAGATTTTAACTATGTTCCATTCACTGGTATGAGGAGCTACCGTCCTAAACCAAAATTAGACTTGGATTCGGTTAAAGCAGCAGGGAATTTAATCAATAGTGCTAAACGTCCATTTATATTATTCGGTCAAGGAATAATCTTATCCAAAGCTGAACAAGAATTTAAAGCTTTTATCGAAAAGACAGGAATACCTTCTGCTTGGACAATACTAGGACTATCCGCACTTGAATCGGATCACTATTTAAATGTTGGCATGTTAGGAATGCATGGGAATTATGCTCCTAATAAACTCACCAACGAATGTGACGTTTTGATAGCGATTGGGATGCGTTTCGATGATAGAATAACAGGCGATTTAAGCCGGTATGCAAAGCAAGCCAAAGTTATACATTTAGAAATCGATCCAGCAGAGGTTAGTAAAAATGTGCATGCCGATATAGCTGTAATTGCAGATGCTAAAGAAGCGCTATTGGAATTATCTAAAATAGTTGAAGAAAATAGCCACTCAGAATGGCTCAATAAATTTAGAGCATTAGAAAAGGAAGAATATGCGGAAGTAATTGAAAACGAGCTTTACCCCTCAATTGAAAAAATGACAATGGGTGAAGTAATAAATGAAATAAATATTCAGTCTGATCATAATAATATTGTCGTTACAGATGTAGGGCAGCACCAAATGATGTCTTGCAGATATTTCAAGTTCAAACAAACTAAATCTATGATAACTTCCGGCGGTTTAGGTACTATGGGGTTTTGTTTGCCAGCAGCTATTGGGGCAAAAATGGGACAACCAAATAAACAGGTGGTTGCTGTTATTGGTGATGGTGGTTTTCAGATGACGCTTCAGGAATTAGGAACCATGTTTCAATATGGCGTTGATGTTAAAATAGTAGTTCTGAATAATGAGTTTCTGGGAATGGTTAGGCAATGGCAAGAGATGTTTTTTGAAAAACGATATGCATCAACAACTATGGTTAATCCTGATTTTCAGAGGATTGTTTCGGGATATGGTATAGCAACTAAAAAGGTAGTAAAACGAGAGGAATTAGCTGATGCAATTAAGGAAATGTTAAATCATAAAGGAGCTTATTTTTTAGAGGCAATAGTTGGCAAAGAGAATAATGTTTTTCCAATGGTGCCAACGGGAGCTTCAGTGAGCGAGATAAGACTAAAGTAAAATGAAAAAAGAAAGATATACAATATCGGTTTTTACCGAAGATATAGTCGGTATGCTTAACAGAGTAACAATAATATTTACTCGAAGGAAAATAAATATTGATAGTATTGCAGCATCAGAAAGTGAAATACCAAATATTCATCGCTATACACTTGTTATAAGTGAAGCTGAAGACATGGTTAAGAAGGTTGTTCTTCAACTTGAAAAACAAGTTGAGGTTGTTAAGGCGGTTTATCACAAAGATTCGGAGGTGGTTTATCAGGAAATAGCCTTATACAAAGTGCCTACTGAAGTACTTTTATCGGGTGGCGAGGCTGAGAAAATAGTGAGGGCGCATCATGCTAGAGTTTTATCGGTTGAACCTGCATTTACGGTTATTGAAAAAACGGGTCACAAGGAGGAAACACAAGCACTATTTGATCAGTTAGAGCCCTATGGAATGCTTGAGTTTGTTAGGTCAGGAAGAGTTGCTATTACCAAGCCAATGAAAACGTTGAAGTCAATAGTTGAAGAATTAGAAAAAGTACAATATTAAAAAATAGAAGCAATGGAAAATTATTACAATTCACTATCACGAGAAGAACAACTTTTACAGCTTGGAAAATGTGATTTTATGGCCAGTTCCGACTTTGTGAATGGAGTTGAGAAACTTAAAAATAAAAAGGTCGTAATTGTTGGATGTGGAGCGCAAGGATTAAATCAAGGTCTTAATATGAGGGATTCGGGATTGAATGTTTCTTATGCATTAAGGGAAGAGGCAATCGATACGAAGCGACAATCTTATTTGAATGCGGACGAGAATCAATTTAAAGTAGGAACATATAAAGAGATGATTCCAACTGCGGATTTAGTAATCAACTTGACCCCGGATAAACAGCATACAGATGTTGTAAATAAAGTAATGCCATTAATGAAATGGGGAGCTGCCTTATCCTACTCTCATGGATTTAACATTGTTGAAGAAGGAATGAAAATTCGTGAAGATTTGACGGTGATAATGATGGCACCTAAATCTCCTGGTTCGGAGGTCAGAGAAGAGTATAAAAGAGGGTTTGGTGTTCCTACTTTAATAGCAGTTCACCCAGAAAACAATCCAAATGGCGATGGTTTGGAAATTGCAAAAGCTTATGCCGTTGCGACTGGAGGACATATGGCAGGAGTTTTAAACTCATCGTTTGTAGCTGAGGTTAAATCTGATTTAATGGGTGAGCAGACTATACTTTGTGGTGTCCTTCAAACAGGTTCAATTCTTTATTTTGATAAAATGATCGAAAATGGAATAGATCCAGGATATGCGGCCAAATTAGTTCAGTATGGATGGGAAGCTATAACGGAAGAATTGAAGCATGGTGGTTTAACACAAATGATGAACAGATTGAATGGGGCTTCGAAAGTAAAAACCAATGAGTTGGCAAATGAATTAAAGTCGCTTATGAAGCCTTTGTTTGAAAAACATATGAAAGATATTTTATCAGGAGATTTCTCTTTAATGATGATGAAAGATTGGAAGAATAATGACACCGAATTATTAACTTGGAGGAGGGAAACGGGAGAAACAGCATTTGAAAAAGCCCTTGAAACCAATGAAACTATTGCTAATCAGGAGTTTTTTGATAAAGGTTTATTAATGGTTGCATTTACCAAAGCAGGAGTTGAATTGGCATTCGAAACAATGATAGAAAATGGAATAAAGGCGGAGTCTGCATATTATGAATCTTTGCACGAGGCGCCTTTAATTGCAAATACAATAGCCCGTAAAAAATTGTATGAAATGAATCGGGTAATATCCGACACTGCAGAATATGGTTGTTATCTTTTTAATCATGCGTGCAAACCTTTACTAAAAGATTTTATGTCATCCTTGGATTTAGGCCTAATTGGTCAGCCATTTTTTGATTCAAAATACAATGATACCGTTAAAATAAATGAATTAGACAATGAGTTAAAAAACCATCCAATAGAAAAAGTTGGCGCTTTACTCAGGTTGTCAATGACGGAAATGAAAAAATTGGAGTTAAATTAGTAGGATGAGGGCACAAGTTAGGTTAGAAAATGTAAAAAAAGCAGCATTGCTTTTAATTGATGTTGCCTTGAAAACACCTTTAATGCGGAATGAAAATTTAGCGCAACAATTTGAATCTAATATTGTATTAAAACGAGAAGATTTGCAGCAAGTGAGGTCTTACAAAATTAGAGGAGCATATAATAAAATTGCCTCTTTAACCAAGGAAGAACTGGATATTGGTGTTGTTTGTGCAAGTGCTGGAAATCATGCCCAAGGTGTTGCGTTTTCTTGTTTTAAACTAAAAGTAAAAGGGGTTATATTTATGCCCACTCCGACACCAAAACAAAAGATTGAACAAGTTAAAATGTTTGGAGGCGAGTTCATAGAGGTCGTAATAACAGGTGATACCTTTGATGACGCCTCCTTTTCTGCAATGGAATATTGTGAACTTAATAAAATGAGCTTTGTTCATCCTTTTGATGATGAAAAGGTAATTGAAGGTCAAGCCACCATCGCTTTGGAAATTTTAGAGCAAACAAAAGAAGAGATCGATTATTTATTTGTTCCCGTCGGTGGAGGAGGAGTTGCTGCTGGTATCTCATCCATATTTAATGAGTTATCTCCAAAGACCAAAGTCATAGGAGTGGAACCAAATGGAGCTCCCTCCATGTCGACTTCTTTGGGAAAAGGAGTTAATGTAAAATTAGATTATATTGATAAATTCATAGATGGCGCTTCTGTTCAAAGAGTTGGGGATTTAAATTTTGATATTTGTCAACAGTATTTGTCTGGGATGTCTTGTGTGCATGAAGGAGAGGTATGTCAAACGATACTTGACTTATACAATAAGGATGCAATTGTTGTGGAGCCAGCAGGAGCCCTTTCAATAGCTGTTTTGAATCAGTTTAAAGATGAAATACGCGGAAAGAATGTTGTTTGCTTGGTTAGTGGAAGTAATAACGATATTACGCGAACCGAGGAGATCAAGGAGAGAGCCATGTTGCATGCAAATCTAAAACACTATTTCATAATAAGTTTTCCCCAAAGAGCAGGAGCATTGAAAGAGTTTGTGGCAGAAATATTGGGTCCCAATGATGATATTACGCATTTTGAGTATACAAAAAAACACAACCGAAATATGGGGCCTGCTGTTGTGGGTATAGAGCTTGAAAATTCATCTTCACTGGATGCGCTCAAGGATAGGATGAAAGAGAGGGGTTTTTTTGGTGAATACTTGAATGAAAAACCAGACTTATTTCAGTTTTTAGTTTAGCTAATTAATTTTATTTTTTAATTGCTTCACCCGAACCATGGCGTCTTTTTTTGATTTGTATTTTTCTTGACTAACCAGTAATAATTTAGTTTTAAATTTTTGGTTAAGATATTTATGGGTTTCAGTTAGGTCTTCGGTAAATCCAATTTGAGTAATACGTGTTTTTTTGTTCTGAAGCATATAAACGATAAACATAGCTTAATTATATGAGTTAAAAGTAATCTAATATACCAGTACTAATTAAAAATTTATGAATTAAATTTTGGGGTAACCGCATGAATGCTGAAGAGTTTTGCCAAAAGTTAGTCACGATGTTCTCCCCTTTTTTTAAGATATTTCATTCTCTATCCTAATGTTATAATCAAATAGTATTGACCGTCAAATTGATATAATTCTGCCCAATATTTTGTTGGACTAACCAATTGCAGAGCATCGTAGTAAGATGCTGTCTTATCTTCCATTCCACCGATAAATCTTTCTGCTACATATGATGGCGGATATGTTTCTATAGGATTATGTGATGTCATATTGACGCTATAGAATATTCCTTCATTATCGCCATTTGGAATATCATTACCTTTAGCTTTTCTTTCTAATTGATTATCACATCCATTTTTTAAAGAAGTGTCAGCATCCAGTGGATATCCATACTTTTCATTTAGAGCTGATCCTATATAGTCTCTAAAAGTATCTATGTTTTGCCCTTCTACAAAATCTCCAGTAACTTTTACTGTTGTAGTGTCTTCCAATTTCAATTCAGACATTTGGGCATTTGCAGAGTTGTTAAAGATCGAAATCACTAAGCTTAAAATCAAAATTATTTTTTTCATTTTTCTATTTTTTAAGGTTTATTAATTAAGGTCGGAAATGACCGTATAACTGCTGAAGAGTTTTGTCAAAACTTAGCCTTAAGAAGGTTTTACTGAGCAGTGCAAAACACCCAATAGTATCCGTATAAACTATCCTTATCATAGTAGATTCCTATCCCTACTTTTTTACTTTTTCGGTTAAACATATTTTTATAATGACCGGGGCTGTTATACCATTGCGTATAAGTTCCGTCAGGAGTGGAGCTCCCAGCAGCTATGTTTTCAGAATTAACAAATGTCTTGGAATAGAACCTATGAATTCTTTCAAAGGTTCCTCCAACTTTAATTAATTTACCATTTTTTCTGTCGTAAGAGTTGTGATCAAAATATTTTTGTGTTGCTAAATCATAGGCGTGATAACGTGCAGCTCGTGCTAAATCTTCTTCCCATATTAATTCTTGCATTCCCTGTTTTTTTCTTTCGGAATTAATAATGACCAGTATTTCTTTTTCGTTTGGAGGGCTAGCTGATTTGATGCGTTCATTTCCACTAGGAAGACCGTAGTACATAACTTTAAAGTCTTCCGCAGCTACTTCATCTTTTAAGCTTTCCTTTTTTACAGTTACTTTCTTTTTTGGAGAAGAATACTCAAGCCGGCTTAATTTTTTAGAAAGCTTGCCTGCTTTGTCTCCAAAATCTGCATTGTTTAGGTCAGATATTAATGCTTCAGATTTATTTATTATCTCTTTTCGGTATGTCTTCCAACCTACCTTAGACTCTAACGCTTCATCATTTAGTTTGTCTAATTTTGTCCCATAAAAAATGCTACGGCTCATTAAACTGTATTTTTGCGATAACTTCCTACTCTTATTGAACTTGTCTAAATATATTTTGGAAGCAAAATAATAAGGAACACTTTTTTCGGGATGTTTAGTTATGTATTTTTTGGAAACGTCTAAACATTTTTCAGTATTGGAATTGTAGAGCTTTAATAAATGATTGTACCTTCTATCGCCGGCAATAATGTTTGAAGTAAACAAAACAATTAGAATAAAAGCTACGATTTTCATAAGTAGGGTTTTAGAAACACTACTTGTATAATTCTAGAAACAGAAAAAGGTACAAAACGGTTTTTACACCTACTCCAACCCTAAGTGTTCTTCAACAAACTCTCTTAAGCAAGCATCTCCGCCTTTTCTTTCAAGAATGATATCTGCTGTATGCAATATTCTTTTGCTAGAATCACTTGGGCATACTGAAACACCAACATGTTCCATAACTTTATTGTCGTTATTATCGTCTCCCAAAAAGGCTACTTCTTCCAAAGAGATTCCCAGTTCAGATATCCATTTTTTAAGGATAGTAAGCTTGTCATCGCTTCCAACATAACAATGCTTAATGTTAAGCATATTCGCTCTTTCAGTAACCATTTCAGTAGTCTTACTGTGACTGATTAACCCAACGTGATATCCATTTTGATAAAGCATTTTAACTGCCATACCATCCTTGGTATTGAAACGTTTGAAATGAGTACCTTCTGATGTGATGTACATGCCACCATCGGTTAATGTTCCATCAACATCACAAACAACAAATTTTATATTACTTAATGCCATTATATGATTGTTTTTCCAACTGCATTAGCGATTGGGTCAAGAGAATTCTTCATTGCTTTAAATTCTTCAAAGTTCAATTGTTGACTTGCGTCTGATTTTGCCACTTTTGGATTTGGATGCATTTCAACTAATAGCCCGTCTATGTTCATTGCTGCACAAGCTCTAGCTAAATCAGGAACTCCAAAGGCATGCCCCATAGCATGACTAGGATCTAATATGAGTGGCAAGTTTGTTTTTTCTTTTAACCATGCAACGCCACAAAGGTCCAATGTAAATCTTGTCTTTGTTTCGAAAGTTCTCAGGCCTCTTTCACAAAGAATGACATTTGGATTTCCAGATGATAATATAAATTCAGCACATTGAACAAACTCTTGAATAGTTGTTCCAAAACCCCTTTTTAAAAGAACAGGTTTGTTTTGTTTTCCACAAGCTTTTAAAATACCATGGTCATACATTGATTTTGCTCCGATTTGGATTACATCACTATGTTCGATTATTGCATCTACATGCGTAGAGTCTCGAACTTCAGTAACGATTTTAAGCCCGTGTTTTTCTCTCATTTTCACCAACAGCATTAAACCCTCCATTCCTAAACCTTGAAATGAATAAGGAGTAGTTCTTGGTTTAAAACAGCCAGCTCTTAGTGTCTTTAATCCCATAGAGATTAAATGTTCAGCACTTGCATTTATTTGTTCTTCGGACTCTACAGAACAAGGTCCGCCAATCAAAACAGTGTTATTAGTGGTTCCTCCAATTTTAAAAGTGTCGAAATCTATTTCTTTAATATCGCTTCTGTAATCTTTACTAGCTAATTGAATATCTGAAGCCATCGTAAAGAACTCGTCGGTATAATCATCTAAAAAAGAAGGAAGTTCTTTAATGCTCGAAGAAGTTATTAAACGAGTATAGCTGCCTGTTTTTAACGCTATAGATTTGCTTTTTGCAGCAAGTTTTTCCACTTTATTTGCGTCAATATTTTCTTTTAAATGTATGATCATAATTCTCCTTTGATTAGGTTGAGGAAACTAACTATTCCTACTGTTTTGTTATGGTTATTGACTACCGGTAAATAGATTACGGGTTTAGTTTGTTTTTTAATAAATTGAAGCATTTGATGCACATTAATATTCTCATTAATCACCAAAGGATTAGGGTTTATCAGTTCTTGCATGTTCAAACTATTCAAATCATTTACATGTTTTAATAATCCGTTTCGTAAATCTGCGTTTCCTATTATTCCTGCAAATTTGTCATTTTCATCATTAATTATTGCAAAACCTAAAGCTCCTTTTTTGAAAGTAAGTAATAAGCTTTCTAAGGTTAAATCCTTGCTATTGATAACAGGGGAAGAATCCGTTTTCTGCATGAAATCTTTCACTAAAAAATGTGATTCAATTTCATTTAGTTTTAAGTTCAACAATGCAGATCCAATAGAGACCGAGTTGAACAAATAAGATCCAGAAACAGAAAGGTAAACCCCCATGTTTCTGAGAATAAAGGAAACTTCTGCGTTTACACCTCCATCAACATGAATTTTTTTCTCAGGATATTGCTGACTGAATTCACGAATTTTGGTAAAATTCGATTTATCGAACTTTCCTCCACTTTCACCTGGAATAGTTGCCATCATCAAGATGAAATCGAATGAATCTTTATAGTTCTCAAATACAGAGATATCCGTAAAGGTGGTTATGCCTATTCCTAACTTTCCTCTGTATTCAGTTGGAATTGTAAGCTTCTTTTCTATTAAATCCTCGTATTGAAACGTTACATAATCAATGTTGTGTTCAATAATTCCAGGGTAATATGCTTCCGGGTTGTCTGTAATGATATGTAAATCAATCGGTAAATTAGAATTCTCACGAATAACTTTAATATCATCAAAAATAGATAGCCTGTTTTTACAGTCTACATGGATTACATCCACATGATAGCTATTTAAGTTATCAATGGTAGTAAGAATGTTTTTCTCACTATCAGAAAAAATGGATGCTGAAATTTTCATGTTGCAAAGTAAGTTAGAAAAGAGGATTTTGCCAATGAAACACAAGTTTATTATCCTGATTTTCTATCTTCACAAAAAAATACAGAATGATAAAAGTTGGAGTTATAGGATCTGGATCGATGGGAAGTGGAATTGCGCAAGTTGCTGCTACTGCCGGACATGAAGTTGTGCTATTCGATACCAATCAAGATGCGTTGGAGAAAGCAATGAATAAATTGCAAAAGATTTTAGCTCGTTTGGTTGAAAAAGGAAGAATAGATGCGGCTACTTCTACTGAAATATTTGATAGAATTACTCCTGCATCCAACTTAAACGAAATGCAAGGGTCTGGGATTGTTATTGAAGCAATTATCGAGAACTTGGAAATAAAGAAATCAGTATTTAGTCGGTTGGAAGAGATTTGTGGAGATGATTGTGTTCTAGCCACTAATACTTCATCACTATCTGTTGCTGCAATTGCAGCAGCTTGTAAAAATCCAAATAGAGTAATAGGTGTTCACTTTTTTAATCCTGCTCCATTGATGCCATTGGTAGAAATTATTCCAGCCATTCAAACTGAAGAAGCGATTACATCAGCAACAAGAGAATTGGTAGGTAGCTGGAAAAAAGTAACTGTATTAGCAAAAGATACTCCTGGTTTTATTGTAAATAGAGTTGCCCGACCTTTTTACGGAGAAGCATTGCGAATTTATGAAGAGGGAATTGCGGATTTTGCCACAATTGATTGGGCAATGAAAGAAATTGCAGGGTTTAGAATGGGCCCATTTACGCTAATGGATTTTATTGGTAATGATATAAACTATACGGTTACTGAGACTGTGTTTGCGGCGTTTTATTATGATCAACGATACAAACCTTCATTTACGCAAAAAAGACATTCAGAGGCTGGATGGTACGGTCGTAAATCGGGTAGGGGATACTATGATTATGCAGAAGGAGGAGAAATGCCTATTGCAAATGAAAATAAGGAGTTAGGAGATCAAATTGTATGGAGAGTACTAGTGATGTTGATTAACGAGGCAGCTGATGCTTTGTTCCTGAATGTAGCTTCCAAAGAAGATATAGATTTAGCAATGACAAAAGGAGTGAATTATCCTAAAGGGTTATTAGCTTGGGCAGATGAAATAGGAATTCAGAAATGTGTAGATGGCTTGGATGATTTGTACAATGAATATTTAGAAGATCGTTATAGGTGTAGTCCAGTGCTTCGAAGAATGGCAAAATCTGGCAACACATTTTATTGATAGATAAGGATTATTAGACATAAAAAAGCTCGGTATACCGAGCTTTTTTATAATAAATCTAAAGTAGTTTATTCAACTTCTTCGGTTCCTTCTTCTTCTGTGTCACTTTCTTCACTCTCGTGCCCACATTTTCCTTCTCCACATTTCATGTCTGAACATTTGTGCTCTGCACCTTCTTCATCCCCGTGTCCACATTTTGCCTCTCCACCGTGGTTGCAAGTTTTTCCACCAGCAGCTTTCCATGCAGCTTTACATTCGTCAGAACAAGCTTCTTTAGTACAGTCAGCAGTACAATGTTTCTTCATTTCTGCTGCACAGTGCTCTTTACAAGCAGCTTTACATTCATCAGAATGAGAGTCTTCAGTGCAATCAGCTGTACAGAATTTTTTACATGCTTCTTTGCATTCGTCAGAACATTCTTTTTTGTCACCATGTTTACAGTCTTTATCTTTAGAGCAAGATTTTTTACACTCCTTAGTACATTTATGGGTACATTTTCCATCTTTTTTGCATGCATCCGCACATTTATGCTCACAAGAATTTTCTCCGTCTTCACCTTCTTTCAATTCTGTTTTTTCGTCTGTAGATTCAGCCTCTCCACAAGAAGAAATTGTTGCAGCAGCAAATAACATTGCAAGTATTCCAAACCCGAATAATAATTTTTTCATTTCTATTTAATTTAATAGTTATTTATGATAAATAAAAAAAGCCAAGTTTTATCTTGGTTTTAATATCAATTGTAATTATTTAGAACTAGTTTCAGTCTTTTTAGCACAAGATTTTACACCTTTCTTTTTACAACATTTTTTTGTAGTTGTAGCGGCAGTTCCATTAGTAGCAGCTTTCTTCTTGCAACAAGATTTTTTAGCACAAGATTTTTTCGTTTCTGTTTTTGCAACTTCAGTAGTTGAGGTAGTTTGAGCAGAACCCCCAATTGCCATAAATGCCACAATTCCAAATGATAAGATTACTTTTTTCATATATAATTAGATTTCAATTTATCAAAAAATTTTTCTCAAATATACATTAAATTAATCAAAAGTTGCCAACACAGTTTGACTACCAACTACATTTTCATTTATTTTAACATTTATTGTGCTTTTTAAAGGGATGAAAACATCTATTCTAGAACCAAATTTTATAAATCCAGCTTCTTTATCTTGACGAACTTCTTCTCCTTCTTTTCCAAAATAAACAATCCTTCTAGCTACTGCTCCTGCAATCTGCCTGAATAAAATTTTTCTGCCTTGGGTGTCTTCAACAACTATAGTGGTTCTTTCATTTTCTGTAGATGATTTGGGGTGCCATGCGACTAAATACTTCCCGGGATGATATTTGAAATATTTTACAATTCCATTTATTGGGTACCACTGGCAATGGACATTTAAAGGGGACATAAATATACTAATCTGTGTATATTTGTCATTTAAATATTCAGTTTCCATTACCTCTTCTATAACAACTACTTTTCCATCTGAGGGGGCAAGTATTTTATTGCCATCAATTGTTACACCTCTTTTTGGGACTCGAAAAAAGGATACTATAAGAAAAAAGAAAATAATAGATGCACCTACTAATATTGACCATATCCATACTATAGGGATAAAATAGATAAGTGCACAATCTATTGCTGCTAGAAGTAAGAAAAATAGTGTGATAATTTTAAAACCTTCGTTATGTATTTTCATGGATGTATTTAATAACTTATATCAAATCTACAAAATGTAAATATGCTAATACGAATGGTGCGGAAAATAATACTCCGTCAAATCTATCTAGTATCCCTCCGTGTCCTGGTAGAATGTTGCCAGAGTCTTTTACGCCAGTGCTTCTTTTTATCTGGGACTCGGTTAAGTCTCCCAATGTTCCAAACACTACAATTAACAATGAGCAAATCATCCAATGTAAAATAGAACTTTCGGTAAAGAAAGCAAATAAAAATCCTGTAGATAATGCAACAAAAGCTCCGCCTATTGCCCCCTCCCATGTTTTGTTAGGTGAAATACGTTCGAATAATTTTGTTTTACCAAAAGCAGAGCCGGCTAAATACGCTCCCGTATCATTTGCCCATTGTATTACAAAGAATCCTAATAAAAAAACGTAATCATACCTATCGTTGATTTCCAAAACTTCTTCATAGGGAGAACTATAAGCGAAAAAATTTAGTATGGAAAAAGGAATTACCACGTACATTACCCCCATTACAGAAAAGGCAAAGTTTGATACTGGTGTTTCACTCTTTCGAAAGAGTTCAATTACTACTAGTAAGACTAACAAAGGAAAGATAAACAGTAAGTAAGAGAAATCTCCATATCCAAAACTAAAATAAACGATAATTCCATAAATTAGTCCGCCAACAACAGAGGAGATGCTCTTTTTTGGCTTAAAACCACCTTTTTCCATGAGTTTGAAAAACTCAAGCAAGCCAAGTATAGAAATAACGAAAAAGAGTCCCGCCACGGAATATTTATTCCAGACAATGGCACCAATCAATACCGCGACAAATACGGCTCCGGTGATTGCTCTTTTGAGTAATTCTTTCAAACTTGATTAATTCGTTTTTTCTTCAGGTTTAAATTCATTATTATCATTTGAATCAACTCCTTCTGGTTTTCCTTCCTTACTATCTTCGCTTTTTTCTATTGGATTTACTTCTGGTGCTTTGGGTATTTTAACTTTAGGTTCTGCTTGTACTTCTTCGGTTTTTTCTTTTTCTACCCAAGCCCTTTTCCCAAAGACAGCTTCCAAGTCGTCTTTAAAGATAACCTCTTTTTCTAATAGTTTATCTGCTAATAGAGTTAGTTTGTCCTTGTTCTTTTCCAAGAGTTTTATTGCTCTTTGATATTGCTCTTCGATCATGTTTTTTACTTCATCATCAATTAGTTTTGCAGTGTCATCGCTATAAGGTTTAGAAAACCCATAACCATCAACTTGAGAATTATAATAGGAAACGTTTCCAACTTTTTCATTTAAGCCATAAATACTAACCATTGCTGTAGCTGTTTTGGTTACTTTTTCCAAATCGCTTAATGCTCCTGTGGAAATTTTTCCAAAAGTTACTAATTCCGCTGCTCTACCTCCTAAAGCAGCACACATTTCATCCAGTAGTTGCTCAGTAGTGGTAATTTGTCTCTCTTCTGGCAAATACCATGCAGCACCTAAACTTTTTCCTCTTGGAACTATAGTTACCTTCACAAGAGGGTTTGCATGTTCAACCATCCAACTAACTGTAGCATGTCCAGCTTCGTGTATTGCAATTGCTTTCTTTTCTTCTTTGGAAATGATTTTATTTTTCTTTTCTAATCCACCAATAATTCGATCAACTGCATCTAAAAAGTCTTGTTTTTCGACTTGTTTCTTATCAAATCTTGCAGCAATCAGAGCTGCCTCGTTACAAATGTTTGCAATATCTGCTCCACTAAAACCTGGTGTTTGTTTCGCCAAAAAGTCAATGTCAAGATC
>Ga0181564_10001344_pt1 | contig 21906 bp, 28 predicted proteins | sample 011ome_24_FD_134512 | JGI IMG/M metagenome (GOLD analysis project Ga0181564, IMG submission 134512) | Coastal salt marsh microbial communities from the Groves Creek Marsh, Skidaway Island, Georgia - 011513CT metaG (megahit assembly) | ecosystem: Environmental > Aquatic > Marine > Intertidal...
CTCGTCTATGGCTATTACATCCACGTCTTGGTAATTGAGTTCGTTAAGATTATTTGTTTTTACACAATCAAATTTCATGTTATCGTGTGTTCGTAGAACGTCTTCTGCACACCGTGTATCTTTACACGAGTTTATGACGAGTATACGTTTTCCTATAACCTCGTACCTTTTTAAACGTCGAACGAGTTCGGACGTTTTACCCGAAAACATGTTTCCCATTATGATTTTCAAACTCATTATTAATTAGTATTGAACTTATACTTTTAAATATATTCTCAGGATATAGTAGAACAATGTTCATTTATATATTATTTTTATTAGCTTTACTTTTGAATGGATTAATCGGGTATACGGTTTCGTATAAAAGGAATGTGAAAGAAGGTGAACCTGTATACGATTTAGGATTTGATTTATTACCAAATTTACAGAAATACGATCATTTTGGTGATTATGCGTTAATTATTCCTATACTCTTTGTTCTTTTTTCATGGGGTTCTTGGAAAACGTCAAAGCGTCAAAAATTTTTAACGATGTTCATTTTGATGTATACGTTTAGGGCATTATCAAATTACGTAACAACGTTACCTTCGTCTAAGGAGTGTAAACTAAAACCACCGTTTGGTTTTTGTAACGATTATATGTTTTCTGGACACGCAACGGTTAATATAATATCATCGTATTACGTAGGTTCACCTTTATGGCCGGTATGGCCAATACTAACGTCTTTGTTTTCGGTGGCATCTCGAGAACATTATACTGTCGATCATGTAATTGCGTGGCTTATTTTTGCAGCACTGAAATGTGAAATATAATATTTATATATTTAAATGACGACCTTTAATACGTACGTTATAAATTTGGATTCGCAAAAGAAACGGTACGAGGTTCAGGAAAAGAAACTTAACGATGTTGGTATATATCCTACGCGTATAAGTGGGTATAGATTTGAAGACATTGATAAGAGTGAATTACAAAAACATTTTTTTAGAAATACACCTTTATTAAAGCCGAGATCTGCTATTGGCTGTACGTATAGTCATATACAGGCACTTAAACACTTTTTAAAGAATGATCCGTATGACGTTGCTTTAATAGTGGAAGACGACGCTTTTCCATTATTTACTAACGTTGCTCACTTGGAAAAGAAACTCCATAATATAGATTGGGACTATTTAAGTTTACATTGTGACGGTGTGTGCCCTAAAGACGGTGGTAAACCTGTTTTATTATCTGGGTCCAGCGCGGCATATTTTATTACACGCAAAGGTGCAGAAAAAATAATAAATCATAAACATTCTTTTCATTACGATATAGATACAACAAAAATGAAAAACTTGGATAAAAAAATTGACGATAAAAATTCGTTTTGGACGGATGAAACCGCTAAAATGAGCGGTGAAATAAGTTCAAATAGGTATAAAAGATTTTGTTATGGTATATATGATAAAATTACAGAAAAGGTAGTGAATAGAGGTGAAAAAACCGCTTGTCACTACAAAGATTACCGCATATTTCGAATACCTGTATTAGGTTACGAAGTATCTGTGGAAGATATAGTATTGTTTTTGTTGTGTATTTTAATTAGTTGTACAGCTTTTATCGGCGTAAAACACGTAAAAGGTAGTAAAAAATAGTAACGAACCCAATAAATAGTTTTGTTTTTTGGGATAGAGTGCGAGTAAGGCAATATTTATTAAAAAAATGTAAATGTAATAAAATTGATTATATTCTTTTAACATTCTAAACCACCGACTTTTATTTGCGCTAGCTGGAAAAGAAATAAATATTGATTCTACTTTTTCTTCTTTATCAATTGGACTAAAATTTTTAAAAATTAGTTCCTTATCATCGACTTTTATGAAATCGTATTTTTTACATAAAATGTTTAAATTAACCTGATCATCTTTACATTTCATTTGAATAGACTCTTTTAATACTATTTTAAGGTATTTAACATAACCCATGTACATACCAGCATTTGCTACGTCGCTATTATTACAGTTACCAAAAACAAATATTTCACCGAATTTGTTCATAAGTTCGGGATCTTTAGATACGAGTACTTTACAATTGTAACTCTCAAAAAGACTCTTAACGTTTGAAATGTCTTTATTTATTTTTGTATCAAACCCATCGACGAAAACAATTATATCGTCGTCTTTTTTTGTTTCCATGTATTCCAGTAGGCCAATAGATTTATCAATGTATCCATTCCATTTCTTACCCATACCAAGAACTTTTACTTTAACGCCATGTTTGTTATTTACAAGTTCTTCGAACATGCCCGATGATTTATTCGCGTATGTTACTACTTCTACTGACATTATTACAATGTATATATATTTTAATTAACTTTACATTTTTTATAAAAAATAATACACATTATAATACATAAAATACAGTGAATCTGTATATTTCTATTTGAAAAAAATTCTAACGTATCTCTTTTAAATATGAACGGTCTTGGTTCGTATATTGGGTTAAAATGCGTATCAACAACTATTTTATCAAAGTAACTGTTGAAATGTTTATGTTCGATATCTGTTATCGTTTTATAATCATACTGTGCACCTGTATTCTTAACGGATGAATACCTGTAAATTCCGAAACCACTAAACGCTGATGTAACGTTTACGTGTCGTTTAATACCTGAAAATATAGGTACTACTTTATACCATGGTTCTATTGGACCATGATCGTATGGTATTTTTGAATTTTTTATTTTTGACATTCCGAACATGGCATCTACCTTTTTATTATTTTCCATGTATGTAAACATGTTTACGAGACCATTATAATCGAAACTTACAAAATCTAAATCGAGCATGCATATGTAATCGTATTCGATACCCGAATTCATAACGGCATCTAGACCCTGTTGACGAATGTATGCAAGTCTTCTAAGACGTTTTGGACACGTAACCTTTTCGTTTTTTTTACATAATTCAACTGCGTCCGTGTTATCCAAATCTAGGGTAATAACTTTTTTAAGGTTCGCTTTTCTTAGTATATTTTTTGTATTATCTGTACTGTTATTTTCAACGGCGTATATATCCTGGTTAAATTTATATATCGTATTTAAATTTCTTTCTAAGTATTCTTCACCGTCCTTAATTATGAATATAAATGCAATCTTCATATACTTAATATTTATATTTAAATAAATTAAAGAAAGTTTGAGTATATAAATAAAACATAATGCCGGAAACACTTCAAATTAAACGATTAACACTGGATGCAACTTTACCGACACGCGCGTCTCCAGGTTCAGTTGGGTACGATTTATATAGTTTAAACGATTTGGTTATTCAACCAAATTCTAGGGATATTGTAAGTACGGGTGTGTGTGCGACTATTCCTTATGGGTGTTATGGTCGCATAGCGCCTAGATCAGGTTTAACTGTAAAATATGGAATTCACGTCGGGGCGGGTGTGATTGACCCTGATTATACTGGTGAACTTAAGGTCTGCTTATTTAATCTCGGATCAGTTCCGTTCGAAATTAAACAAGGGGAAAGAATTGCTCAGTTAATTTTAGAGAAGTGTTCGACACCTCTTATACAAGAAGTAAATGAATTACAAAAAACTATGCGTGCGAACCGAGGGTTTGGTTCTACAGGGACGTTATAATTGATTATTAGTTACCGAATGCGACACCACCCATACCATTCTTAATCCTGAGAATGTTATAGTTGACACCGTATGCGCGAATAACCTTAATACCTTTTCCAGCACCGGTAGCATCTGACTCTGGTCCGTCTATGGTTATTTTTGCGGAATCGATACGCGAAAAGTTCAAAGAACCTGTTGGTTGCGATTTATTCATCGTAAGACAGAATGGCCATGTTTTGACTGGTTCCATGTCGAGTACATCTGGGAGTATGGAGCAGTGTCTCGTTGGAACAACTTTTTGGTGGTATACGTTCGACATGTTTTCGGAAAGTGTTGTACCGTTAATGTACAAAGATGCACTCTGGAACGTATATTTTGTTTCTGGTAAATTTGCTCCATCACCGTCATTACTCGCGGCGATGTGAACGGCCTTGACTGGGTGGTTAAAGTACGAAAGGTCAACCGACGTATCATTTTTACTCATGGGTTGGTACTGTGTTTGTGTAATGAGAATTTCGTGTTCGTTATTCGTGAAAAATTCGCGCTCGGCTGTGTCGAGGAACGCATACGACGCGTAAGCTTTTATGGTTGGTAATGCGGATGCACCACTTCTAAATTTAATTCTGACTTCAACCTCATGGTATTGGAGCGCGACGAGTGGTAACGCTTTTGTCCAATCTTCACTGAAAAAGAATGGGATAACGTACGCATCTGTGCATTTATTTGCACCTCCATCGGCCGTGGCTGCAGCAGCGGAAGCCTTTGCCTGAGATTCGTTATAGAGAACGTTATGCACACCAGCGACAAAAAGGGAATCCATTTTACACACTTCTTGACCGCCGACCCAAAGTGAGAACTCGGTTACGGATGTGTCGTTATCTGAAAAGAGACCTGTAGTGTTCGTACCTTGTGCGTTGATACCAGTACCTTCAAGCCAAACGTAGCTTAAAAGATCTCCTTTAGAAGTGATTGGAATCTTAATTTCATTACCTGCACTCGCCGATCCGATAAAATCGAGACGTTCTGGTTTTATAGAGAAGTTGGTATGACGTTTATAGTTTTGTCTGAAAAATGAGACTTGTGGGTCGCCTGTGATGTACACATCTTGTGCACCTACTGATACTAGATCGATCAAAGCAGCTGACATATTTTACTAATATAGTATATTAAAAAAATCGAGCGATAACGTAATAAGAAAAATGGTCGTCTTTCAAGCACTTACCTGGGAAACTGAAGACAAAGATGACCAACATTTAGTACATATATTTGGTAAGACACAGAGTGGTAAATCTATATGTCTCACTACGCACTTCCCTCCTTATTTTTTTATTAAATTACCTACTGATGGTTACGATAAACGTGCTGAGTTATATTACGATAGTATTAAACAGGTGTGTCCTGGTTTAAAAATGAGTTACGATATACAGTCTTCTATGGATGTTTGGGGATTTCAAAATAGTAAAAAATTTTATTTTATGAAACTTAATTTCGATACACTCACGAATCGTCGTAAGGTTGGGTATATGCTAAAAAGACCTTTGAAAATGTATGAATGGGTATTCAATATTGTGAACGAACAAGAAACTGGGCAATGGAAATATACTGGTGAAGAGATAAAATTGAAACTGTATGAGTCTAATTTGGATCCTGTACTTAGATTAATGCACACAACTGGTATTCAGTCAACTGGGTGGTTAGATTCTGGTAGTGAGTGTACTGAAGCGAATTATGCAAATACTGATATTGATATAACGTGTAATAATTGGAAAAATTTAAAACCGGTCGATAAACCTGAAACTGCACCTTTTGTAGTTGCATCTCTTGATATTGAATGTAATAGTTCGACTGGTAAATTTCCTGATGCTGAGATATTAGGTGATTGTTGTTTTCAAATTGCAATTTCCCTATGTTCTTTTGGTAGCGATGTTCCTTATAACAAAACCTGTTTTTGTTATAAACAAACGGATAGTAATCTTGAAGATTGTACTATTCTAAGTTACGATTCTGAGTGTAAGATGCTAGAAGCGTTTAGTAAATACATGTTAGAAATGGATATAGATATAATAACTGGTTGGAACATATTTGGTTTTGATATGAATTATATAATGACGCGAGCTGATATGGTTGGGTGTTCGCCTGAATTTTATGAAATGAGTAAGCTTAAGGGTCATACGTGTGAGATGAAAGTAAAAAAATTGTCTTCGAGTGCACTTGGTGATAATGAACTTAAATTATTACCTATACCCGGTCGTTTCATTTTTGATATGTTTCACGAGGTTAAAAAGGGGTACAAACTCGATTCGTATAAACTCGATAACGTTTCAAAATTATATTTGGGTGATCAAAAGATTGATATGCCTGCTAAAGAAATGTTTGCTCGTTTTAGAGAGGAAGACCCTATAAAATTACGTGAGGTTGCAGAATATTGTATAAAAGATACTTTACTTCCACATAAATTACTTTCTAAATTATGTACACTTATAAATCTTCTTGAAATGGCAAAAGCGACATGGGTTCCTCTATGTTATTTAGTTGAGAGAGGTCAACAGATTAAAGTGTTTAGTCAGTTAACTAAAAAAGCGAGGGAAATGGGGTACCTTGTTCCCACTATAGAGTGGGGACAGGGTCTTGTCGATGGGTACGAAGGTGCAACTGTATTGGAGGCGCAAAAGGGTGCGTATTATACACCGATAACCGCCCTTGATTTTGAAGCCCTGTACCCGTCTATAATGGTGGGACACAATTTGTGTTATTCTACTTTGATAATGGATCCTGTATACGAAAATAAAAATTTATATCCTGATTTAGAGATCGAAACGTTTGGAAATTATAAATTTGTACAAAATGTACCGAGTCTTATACCAAGTATATTAACAGAACTTAAACAGTTTAGAAAACAGGCTAAAAAAGATATGGCTAATTCGACGGGGTCTTTGAAAGAGATGTATAATGGTAAACAATTAGCGTATAAGATTTCAATGAATTCTGTATACGGTTTTACTGGTGCGTCTAAAGGTATGTTACCGTGTGTGCCTATAGCGTCTTCTACAACTATGAAAGGGCGTATGATGATAGAGGATACAAAGAATTATGTTGAGAAACATTTTCCAGGTGCAAAGGTAAGGTATGGTGATTCTGTAACACCAGATACACCTTTACTCATTCGTCGAGATGGTATTATTGAAACGTGTAGGATTGATACACTTATAAATGATTATATTAAGAGAGATGATGGTAAGGAAATTGGTTTTATACACGCGGATGTATGGACAGAATCCGGTTTTACTCCGATTAAACAAGTCATACGACATAAAACAAATAAGAATATTCATCGTGTATTAACACATACCGGTATAGTAGACGTAACTGAAGACCATAGTTTACTTCTTGAGAATAAAGAAATGGTTAAACCATCTGAAGTTTCTATTGGGATGGGATTATTACACGGTAATTCAATTGAAGCATTTTATAGTAAAGATACAGGTATTACTATAGATGAAGCTAAGGTAATGGGGTTCTTTTTCGGTGATGGTTCATGTGGTACATACAGATGTAAATCTGGAGTTAAAAGTACGTGGGCTCTCAATAATTCAAAAAAGGAATATTTACGAGAAATGCAAAAGCTCTGTCCATTTGACACGAAAATATATGATACAATTGAAAGTTCGGGTGTTTATAAACTTAACGCACGAGGTAATGTTTTAGAAATTGTCGATAAGTATAGAAGTTTGTTTTATAATGAATATAGAGAAAAGGTAGTTCCTTCGTGTATTCTAAATGCATCTCATGGTATAATACAGGCTTTTTTCGATGGGTATTATATGGCAGATGGAGATAAGGATCAAAATGGATATACACGCATGGATATAAAAGGTAAAGAAGGAAGTATGGGTATGTATATATTAGGTAGAAAACTTGGTTATAATGTTTCTATAAATATAAGATGTGATAAACCGAACGTTTTTAGACAGACTTGGACAAAATCTACACAAAGAAAATCACCTATAAAAATTAAAAAACTTGAATATTTAGGTCAAACGGATGGTTACGTTTACGATTTAACGACCGAATCACATCATTTTCACGTTGGGCCGGGTGATCTCGTTGTACATAATACTGATTCTGTTATGGTTGAATTTGATGTAGGTGAACGTAAAGGTGAAGATGCTATTAAATATAGTTGGGAACTTGGTGAACGCGCTGCAGAAGAGTGTACAAAACTTTTTAAGAAACCAAATAATCTCGAACTTGAAAAGGTGTATTATCCGTATTTTTTATATTCAAAGAAAAGGTATGCAGCAAAATTATGGACACAAGGTAAAGATGGCAAAATGAATATGGATTATATAGATGTGAAAGGACTTCAACTTGTTCGGCGTGATAATACTCCTTATATGCGTGAAGTTTGCAAAGAGTTACTTGATGTTATATTGGAAAGTAACGATACGAGTACACCTAAAGCTTTAGCTTTGCAGCGCGCAGTAGAGTTATTAGAAGGTGATGTACCTAACGAAAAACTTATACTTTCGCAACAATTGGGTGATTCGTATAAATCTGATAATCTACCACACGTACAGGTTCGTAACAAGATGCGTGATAGACAACCTGGTTCTGAGCCACAATCTGGTGACAGAGTTCCTTACATTTTATGTAAAACTTGGGATCCTAGAGCAAAAGCTTACGAGAAAGCTGAAGATCCGAAATATGCAGCTGATAACAAAATGGATATAGATTATCCATATTATTTTCTTAATAAATTTATTAACCCTATATGTGATCTTATAGAACCATTATTTGATAACCCTAAAGAAGAAATATTTGGTGAACTCATAACACGTTCTAAACCCGAAAAACGAAGTAAATTATGTGATTACGATCCTAAACAGAAACGTATATCAGATATTTTTAAACTTAAAAAATAAGTTATATTGTATAATAATACGATGGATATTACAACTTTTTCACAAACGATCGAGGTTTTTGAAAAAAACATGAAATATCTTATAAAATATGAGCTCATTCATATGTATCGTAAAATATCAGAAAAATATAAAATACCGTTTGACGAACTTATTAAAAAGTGTGAATATGTTTATAAAGATGAGGATATATCGTTTCCAAAAATGTTAGATATAAGAGAAAATGCACAATTAGAGTTTAGGTTAACGAATGCTATTCATAACACGGCTATAGAAAGACTTGATATTGTAAAATGTAATACGATTGAACGTTTATCACGGGAAAAGAAGGGGCTTATTAATATATCATCTTGTTTAGAGTACATAGTTGATACACATACCCGAGATTCTGGGTGTAACAAATTGTGTTGTGGAATATCAAATAATGGTAAAATATGTATGAAATCTGCTAAATGGACGGTAGGTTCGTATAAATTTTGTAAAAGTCATGCAAAAAGGTTAAAGATTGATGACGTCCCTGTTATTTCTAATTGGACTAACATCCAATACAAAGATACTAGTAGTAGTAGTACATCTAATAGTACTTCTGATGATGAATGCTCCCCACTTCCTATTTCAAAAACAATTTTTAAATAAACTTAAAGTTAAATTTACAAAAATATATAAGATGAATAAATCAGATATATTATTAACGTCTATAGATTCTTTTTATAAAGAATCGAAAAATAAAGATGTTTTAAAACAGATACTCAATAAATCGGGTGGCATTTCTTTGAGAAACCTTGAATGGTTCATAACAAATTATTCTAAAAAAAATAATTTAATGTATAAAACTAACGATGGTAAAATTTTTAGTGTTCACTGTGCTTATAAATCGAGTTTAGATGGTTATAGTAAAAAGTTGTTTGACCCTTTTTGTAGAACAGATAAGATTAGTTACATGATACCAGGTACAACTGATGAAATTCATACTACTGTTGCGCAGTTAAATTTTATCAGATGGTGTATAAAAAACAATATAATAGAATACATTAAAAACAATAAAAATAAGTTATTTAATAAGCACGACTAATATACCCGTTTTCAAACGTATATGTTTGGTAACCTACATAATAAATATGTAGATTATAGTCGTCGGTTAAACCGTTTGTCATTTTAATATCTAAAACGGTCATATTAGATTGTAACTGACTAAAATCCAAGCTTCCCGATGGTTCCACATTTATCGGATTCATCGAGAATGCAAACGTATATATATTTCGTAAAGGTCTTGCTAATCGAGACAAGAATGGTACGGTATATTTATAATATTTATGATCAGTATCTTGAAACCCTGGTACATCTTCACCATTTACAAAAATTTTAGCACGTGACATTGGAGGATTATAAAATTCATTAGTAATTGAATACGTATCTTGTGTAGATAAATTATATCTATTATGAAAGTAGTATTTATTATTATTGGTTGAATTATCGAAACCTGGTCCTCTTGATATAGATTCATTTTCGAACAGAGTTTTCCTAAAAAACCAGTTAATTGATTTAACCGGTATTTTAGGTACAAGTTCTATTTTTGTACTAGTATCACCTGAATTTATAAGGAGAGATGGGTGTTTCTGTACTATATCTGTAATGAAAGTTTGTTTATTATTTTTCAAATACATACGTTCTGCATTTTCAATTGTTATTTCCTCGGTAATAATATCAAAACTATTCAATGATAAAGTAGAACTATCGTCCGTAAAGAAATTCTGTGGAAAAAATTCAATATCAAATTGTATTTTTTGTTTGTGTATAGCACACGTTGGAAAATAGGGTCGATTAGGTTTATTAGTTTCGTATTCATCGTTTTCGTATTTTCTCGAAAAAAATAACGGTATTGGAATAAAAAGTTTTGATTTTGATTGTGATAACGTCTTATTTACTACAGACGTACCTTGTGCTAAATTCCTGTTTATAGAGTATCTTAAAGTTCTCTTTTCCGATTCGTCTAAATAAAGTTCATCATGGATTATACCCCAATCTGCGTGAAATTTTTCAATGATGAGTTCATCTACACGCATAGTTACCGACTTTATAACGTGACGACCAACTTGGTCGGAATAATTAAAATTAGCATTGGAAACTCCTGGTATCTCAAATGAAATGTACATATTTGATAATAGATCACCCATATTTTTCGGGTTAAGCGTTACACTAACATTTTCATTAAATGGCCAATTTGATGAAGCATTAGATGGTTTATTAACAACAGTACTTTTATGAAATTTTGTAAAATTAGAATGTCGTCTTTTACTTGTATTTGTAAAAAAAGATTTATTCTGATCATTTTCTATCAAATACGTATCCTGTTTACCAATTGCATTTAGTGATATTATAGACCCTGTATTTGGACCACTTGTATCACACATACTACTTAATATATATAATTTTTTAAATGGGGTTATACACGACCATTTGTCTATTTTTGAAATTTTTGGAAACGTATCTATGTAAAGATTGATACCAAAATAAAATATCTTCTTTTTTTAAAGAGAAAGGGTGAACGCTTAGATTTTTAGTTTTACCTATTTCCCTTGATAGTAATTGTTTTATACTTGGTTTTTTAACATGTGTAAAACAGGAAAAACATAATCGTTTTAATTTTAAACCATAAAACTTATAGAACATTTCATTATTGTATAACCAGATTGGGTTAATACGTCTATATTTCCTAATAAGTTCACGAACTTCGTAATTATTCGATTTAATATAAGGATTTAAAGGTGCGTTGCAATTAAAACAAAATCCTTTACAATTAATATACATAAAAGAAAAACAAATTATTCTTTTATGTACTATAATGAAATTAGACAACCTGATGGAACTCCTATTATAGGTATAAATTATGAAGAAGAAAGACCACCTGTGGTAAATGTTTTACCTAGTAATGAAACTCAACAAGTTCAACAACAAGAACCTGAGTATGAATTGTTTAATTCGGTCATGATAGCTTGGTTAAATGTATTTTTAGTTGCATTAAGTATACATTATACAATTTTGTATGATAATCTCTTAACTATAATTAATTGTTTGGCGTGTGTATTACCGCTATATAGTATAGAAAATAACAGTATACATGGTATTTTCTTATATACTATTTATGTTATGATTGCAATGTTAGTAACAACATTTTTAGGGTTTTATGAATATATTTGGTATTATGTTATATGTAATGGTATAATTACATGTATTTTTATAACCTCAGTGGTGAAATATATAAAATATATTAGGAATAGACGCCAAATAAGAAACCAAAATGAACATGTTGTATGAACAAAAAGATTTAGATATTGCTAAAGGTTTATATAAAAACCAGCAAGAAAAGTGTGAACGTTTTGCGAGAAGTATTCATAAACTCAGAGAGTCTCGCAAAAAGTACGATGATAAAAGAGAAAAGAGTAAAATAAAGTTTATAGAAGTAGTCCCCGAACATATAAACCATGATAATAGAACAAAAACTATTATGTGTTCAGCTATAACAATGAGTGGAAAAAGATGTACATTTAAAGCGTCTTGTGGAAAATATTGTAAAAAGCATACAAAAAAATTAAATATATTGTAATAGTAAATGTTAGATCAGGAAACGCTCAGACCTGTTATAATAGGAATGGCTCTTTACCTTGCCATTTCTCAAATCGTTCCAGAAATTTTAAAAAAACCAACTAATATTAAATTTATAGATGATATTGTTGCCATGCTTATAGCCCAAAGGGGGTCACTCACTTCCGGAGCTATTCTGACTGGTATCATTATTCTTATTACCAATTACATTAACGACGAATTCTTGTAATACATTTTCTTTACAAGTTAACGCGCGAGTTTTCGGGTGATCCATATATCTTAACTTCTTGTTATATGCATCTTCCATAAATTTCATGAGTTGGTTTACGTCAGGTTTACCCCATTCCATACCAGCTTTATATAAAAAATCGTCTCTTGGTAACTTTTGGATTCCACACTTTATCACATAAGGTGTTTCTATATATTCCGTTGCACCTCCGTACTCTGTTATGATCACTGGTTTATTTCTAATTGCTGCTTCTACAGCGCCCATACCCACACCTTCAGACGATGAAAAACTTACGTAACAATCGGATTTATTGTGTATATCTTCCATATATTCATCTGACAAAAGATCATTAATTATTGTAACATTTGGTATATTTATATTAACTGGCTGTATACAGGTTGCTTTAACAATTAACCGTGCATCAGGTTTATTTAACCGAATGAAACATTCTAATATTTTATTAAAATTCTTTCGTGGATCGTATACGTTACCTATATGATAAAATGTATAAGGTCTTTTATCAGGTATATGTGCATGTAGTACAACAAAGTGTTTATCAGGGAACTGTCGTTTAAATATGTTTTTACAATATTCACTTGGTACGAGAATTTTATCGAATAAATCGAAAAGTTTACCGTAATCTTCATGAACTGTTTCGGTTTCACAGACGGTCATACATGTCACATTTTTTATTTTCCTTTTGATTTCGGGTATTCTATCTAACCAATATTGTACAGGAAGCGCGAATATAAAAGCACTATCAGATTCTGGTATTTCTTGGTTTATTTCAATATATTTAGTGTACCCAACTTCAGGAAAAAGATTCATATATTTTTTACAATGTTGTCCAATCCCGCTCAGGAGAGTTGGGCCGATGAATAACATTTACTATAAAGATAATATTTCTTTTATATATATTACGCAATGGATTTCATTAGAAGACAAATTGATTCTGAATCTCAAAGACCAAAGGTTCGACCAGAAGCTGTTTATGGTATACTTAGACAACTCGCTGATCTCATCGAACCACCGACCGTTGTAGCAGCACCAACTCCGGTACCAACTCCAGCACCAACTCCAGCACCAACTCCAGCACCAACTCCAGCACCAACTCCAGACGCTAAACCATCTGCTAAACCAGCTGCTAAGAAAGTTGTTTCACCAACAAAAAAGGCTCCAGTCAAAAAAACACCAGCTAAAAAGGCTTAATAAAGTTAAAACCTTTGTGGCATAGGCATTTGTACTTGTACGGGTGTGGGTACATTTTTACGTTTTAACATATAAAACCCACCTCCTAATAATAGAATAACTGTAAAAAGGTAATAAAGTGGATATTTTTTCTTTTTTTCCTTTTCCATTTTATCGATATCCTCCTTATCTGGAAGTTTTTTAACGTTTACGTTAAGTTCATCTATCTTCCCGATAAGTTTGTGTAAAGCCTCGAGAATTTGAACTTCTTTGTTTATAGGTTTTTCCTTTACGTCTATTGTTGTAATTTCTAATGTCATGAACCATTCTGAATCAGGTTGTAGTTTTACATAATCACCGTCACCTTGTTGTTCATACATTTCAAAATTGAGTTTTTGTATTGATATAGGGTTAAACAAAGACGTTGGTCTATTAAACGATTTCCATTGTTTATCATGTAATTTTAAATTACTCGAACCGTCAAATGCTCTTTCTAAAGGTATACGTGCAAATATTTGACCTTTTCGTTCATTTAGAATTTGTGCTACTTTTGGTATGTCTTCGCATATAATATCTATGTATTTTGCACCATTCGATGTACCAGTTCCAGATGTACCTACCTGTGTAATATAAAAATCAACAACTTTTAACCCACATACTTTACTTATATCGGATACGTGTGTATTAGATGAAAGGTTGAGATTAAAAGAAAACGTGTTATTTGTACCCGTAACAAAATTCGAATCTATTGTTATGTATTGAACTTTTTTAGGTAATTCCTGGAGTGAAACCATATTATAATTACAATATAAAAAAATAAACGTAAATAATAGCATGTTTGCATTTTATTCGAGTGTATCTCGTTTATTATCATGGAATAGGACAGACATGGTAACATCTAAAAATACGTGCACGTCTATAGATCCTATATCTACAGAAATAAAAAATCATTTAGATACGATGTTATCACCAGATTCTTCTAGGGATGTGTTTATTGCGAAAAATGATGCCGATGAAACTGTTATTTTAGAATATTCTAAATACGACAAAACATTTGATCATTATCGACCTAAGTTTTTTAAATATAAATAAAGAATTATAATAAATAAAAAATATATGAAATGGACTACATGCACTTACACACAGACGATTACAAACTCGCTTTCTGTCAAGCGACAAACGAACTCTGTGAGGATGTTCAAAGGATTATATGGAAAAAATCTCAAAAATACGAATACGAAAATCTCGTATGCCCAGGAGCCCCGCGAAAATCGGGTCGAAATCCACGATTCGCAGAGGAAAGACTCCAAACGTTGGTCGGAAAATGGAGAGAAAAGTGGGGAGAACCCGATAGTTTCTAAACGTAAACCAAGTACTGCTGTTATAACTATAATGAAAGGTGGTAAAACAGCTTATATATTGGTAGATGATTTAGAGATTGAAGAGTTACAAACGCGTATTAAAATAGCTACAAATGGTTCAATGCGAGAGAAATTTGGGTCGTATATTTTTTTTTAAACGCTAATAAAGAACGTGAATTTAAGAACAAGTATTTTCAGGATCCAAATTATTTAATCAAGGGTATAGATACATTTTAAAAATAGTAAGTAAATACTAAAAATTGAACTAATTGTTGTTGAAATAGCTATATGTAATATATTATTATACCACGCGTAAATTGAATACATTACTAAACCAGATATGTTTATTATTATAAAAGTTGTACTAACATCTTCAACTCTTTTAGTAATACGAATTTTATAAATTTGTGGTATTATATTTACAGTTAAAAATGTACACCCCGTCCATCCTAAAACATCAGTAATATGCATATGTTATTTTAAGAATATATTTTTTTTAAACACTAATAAAGAAATAAATAATAATAATGTTAAATAAAATGGAAAGTGTAATAACAAATGCTCGTACTTTGGTATGCTTAGCACCTAAAAATCGCCGTAAAGTTGTGAAATGTATTAATAAATCATTGGAAGATGCCGAAAGAAGAGGAGGAGAAGCGAGCAAAAAAGAAATACACGATTCTCAGAAGAAAGAATCAAAACGTTTACCAGAAAATAGAGGTGATCAATTGTATAATCGTATGAAAACACTGGCTTATGAAGAGTTTTGTCATAAAGATTTTAACCGCGAAGAGTATGATTCGTATTCATTGGTTTTATACAGAACAATGTTAAACGAATTGTCATACGAAAGACGTCATTTGAAATATACAACCCTTTTCGGTGATAAATGGAGACATTTAACAATAAATAAAGATCCGTTTATATACGATAAAAAAATAAACGATATCCAGGATCGTATAAATGAATCGATAATGAGATCCGAAGAATTTCTTGAAAAAGAAAGAAAATTTAAAAAAAAATATTTCAGTGACGAACATATCGACCTTGATATATTATAATATAATAGATGCTTAATGAATAAATTGTAATGTATATTAATTAATGTTAAATATAATAAACCCTTCTCAAAAAACACTTAGGATTTCTTGCCCAACTAGGAGAAAAGAAGGTATAGCGGAATACGAACAAATAAAGTCTAAAATTAAAAAAACAACTCTAAGGTACGGAGCTGCAGTTTCAACGTATCACTTTATTTTTCATACACCCGTTGATGGTATATCTGCGAGTGTTGGTACATTAGCGTCTTATATATACGTAGATTCACTTTCATCTTACGTCGATAATATAGAAAAAGCACAAGGTCTGAATAAAAGATTATTGGTTCCTACAATTCTTGCTTTATCAGAATCGTTATGGAATTCATCGAATTTTCCCTTTGATTTTAATATGGGTGCAACACTTATTGGGTTTTTAGCGTATAAAATGGCTTTTTATCAGATAGTTGCAGAGGAATTATTAATAGACAACGAAGACCTAAGTGAGCTCGATAATATGTAATAATTAATTAAAAAAATCTAAAAATGTCTGTCTTTTATCAATTATTAAAAAATACCACTGAACTTGAACAGGTCACGGAAATGGATGATCTTTTATCCACCGTTGCGAGTGATGGGAAACTGGATATGGAAATTTGGGGTCTTAAACCCGAACGTGATTTCCCTATTGAGTGTAACCCTAAAAAATTTAATTATATTGGTTATATCGGTTTAAGTAAAAATGAAGACCGTGATGATATTCGGTACATCGAGTTTTTCCACGAAAATAAAGGGTGTAGTGGCATTATTGAACCGTTTATTGATATGGTTTCGGAAAGGTTATCTACGGATAAAAAGGATATGATTCTTATTCCTCGAGTTGTTCGTAGTAATAAGAGTGATTTCTGGACTAAATATTTGAGTAAATATTTTACCGATATTAAATCGGGTGAAAAATTTATCACGAAAAATAAAATAGCTCACCAAGATTTACGTTGGAGTGAGCTTACAAAAACTTTACCTTCTAAGCCCGAAACTATGAGTGAAGATTCACAAAACACGATGGTTCACTAAAATGTAATCTTACTTAAACAATTAGACTTTTAATATTATATATACAAATACAAATACAATGCCTTACCTTACACAAGAATTATTAAAAAACTGTACGTCCCTCATTAAACTTAACAATTACGATGATCTATGTTCCGAACTCTGTGGTTATAAATCCGAGGTTTATGGTTTAAGAGCTGAATTTGGATACCCGGAACATTTAATTACAAAAAATAATAGAAAATACGTTGCATATATGGGTATTCATAAAAAAAAAGTAAAGACTTCTTACGGTGAAGCGCATTTCATCACTTTTTCTCACCAACCTAAAAATTATAGTTTAAAAAATGAATTTGACATTTTAAGTTACATGTATAACATTTACATCGAGGAAAAATCGGAGGAATTATCTGAAAATACAGAGTCTAATGTTGAAATTTTTCCATATACTATAACTAAAGATAAACTTGGTTATTGGAGATGGCTATTTGAAAATGATTGGGGTGTTTCTGATAAGATTGATTTAGATAATTTAATCGATGATTATGAAATTCAAGGGTATGTTAAATGGGAAAAACTTTATAATATTTTACCCGAAAATATTGATGACGAGGGTATTCAAGAATCCGATAACGAAGAAGAAGAAATCGATAGTGATGAAGAAGAAACGGATGACGAGATCGAAGAAGGTGAAATTTTGAGTGAATATGAAGCTTAAGTCAAATTAAAATCAATAATAAACTAAACTAAACTACATTAAAAATGCGCCCGAATTGTCCTTATGAAAAATGTTATTGTAGAGCCGGTAAAAACGGTTTCTGTTTAAAACATAAAGAAATCGGTGAAGCCGTGGAGGCTTTGCTTTTACTTTCAAAGAGTGTAATTAAAAAATAAAATATAGTATTTATTAATAATGTCAAGTGACAACCCACTTCACAAAATAATGACATTTATAGACGATCACTCGGAAAGTATACCCGAAGGTGATTATTTAGACATGTGTAATAAACTAAGAGATGTATATATAAATGATCAAACAAATACACGTAATCGTAACCGCGTACTACCTCGTAGTTTACAAAATAATCCATACGACTCTATATATGAAAGGTGTATGATACTCGTTAGAAAAAGAAAAGAACTTAAAAATTTATTGAAACAATTAAAAATAAGACGCCGTGTAACTTCTCGTTTTAAAATAGAAGCACTAACTGCGTATTGTAGTGCCTTAAATTTACCATTATATACTACTATAGAGGAATTACAAAGTATTGGTCACGCTCCTAATAGTCAAGAGTTTTTCGCGGATTATATGCGTTTAGTTAATGAACATTCTAGAGGTTTACAGAATGGGTACATTGTAGAATTAGATAACATTGAATTGGAAATGGAAAACATTTGTAATTTTATGAATGCAAATAATAGAATTATAGACGCATTTTATGAAATAAACGTGGATATACCAAACCTTAGTTGATTTTATATATTATTTTTTTCTAAGATATTAAAAATGGACGAACTTACAAATTTAATGCGTTTAATTGACTTGAATTCCGAGATAATACCTGAAGGAAATTATCTCGAAATGTGCAACTCGATAAAAAAAGTACATGAAAGTCTTTCGAATCCAAATTCAAATTCCGATTCTGAATCCGATGACGATGGTATTGGAAATTTCATTATGAGAGAAGTAATGCGTGATGATACGTTTGTATTGCCAGAAGTACCATTTGCTACCGAGGATAGAAATAGGACGAGATATTATGAAGAAAACGAGGAAAGCGACGACGATATCGTTCTTACCGCAGATGCAGATGAAAGAGAACAATTGTTAAATTATGTTAACTCTGTAATAATACCACCTATAAATGTTCCTCGAGCGTTTAATGAAATGAACAGAAGACGAAGTGTAAATCGCGAATTTGACGAAGCTGAGTTACGAAGATTGGATACAAAAATATTACAAACACAGAGAACGATACGTAACACAAAACCAAAACAGAGAATTACTGTAAACGTCCGTAAAGAAGCCGTGAAAAAACGCGCGGAAGAACTTGGTATACGATTATCGAGATATACTATTGGTAATCTTTTAGATAAAGGTCACAATGTAGGGAATGAACGAGAATTTTACAAATCCTACCTTGTACAGTATAACGAGGAAATTGAACACAAACTGGAAGATTTAAACGACGAATTAATTGAACTTATTAGGGATAAAGATGCTCTTTTAGAAGATATGAATTCTAACATAGACTAAACTATTTATTTAAATATAATTTTACACCATTTTTCATTGATATTACCGAAAGGTGAGTATTCAAACAATAAATGTATTAACGCGCCCGCAATAATTAACACGCCCGTACCTTTATAGACAAATTTCATAAGACCCATGACCAAAAGTTGTAACATCAAACCGATAAAAAGCGCTTCTGTGAGAACTGTAGTAACAGGCCGAATATTCATTTATAGTATGGTAATATTTTTTATATTTCTATAGTATAAAAAATAACATGAATCGTAACCAATTATTGAACGCATCTCCAATGATAATCTTTTCCATTCTTATAGTGGTTGCTGGTATATTCGCCGCGGTTTACTTATCCAAGGAAAAGCCAACACCTACACCTACACCTACTGAGGAAGAAAAACCGGAAAAATCGGAATAAATAAATAGTAATAATTATCTCGTGATATATAAAATGATACTTGTTGTTATTATCATTCTATTGTTCATTTTACTTCGATGGTATACCAATAATTTCGAAAGGTATGAAACTGAGTATGGAACTGATTTTTACGGGGTTCAGGTTAAACCAGTCGAAACACTAAATATTATAAAACAAAGTGGATTCACCGAAAATTTTAAAATTTATCATTTAAGGTTAAATTCCGATAAACAGGCGTGGGATCTTTACCCTGGTTCTTCGGAAGAATATACTACTGATAAAGAGATATCATTCGAATCTATTGTAAAACTAAAAAATAAAAACGGTGTAGCTAGTTATCATTTTAGAGAGGTTAGTAAAAATTCAGATGATGATAAATGGAGTTGGATTCGATCGGATAGTCCAAAGGACAAAATCGAATTTCTGACTCATGATGGAACTACCAACTGGTATTACATACTTCCAGTGAACGACCTGTATGTACCCATAGACCCGCCAACTTTTGATACTAGTGTATCTAACACGGGTTTAGATGTTACCGTGAGTTTTAGTAATGTTACAAAACCCAATCCTAAATATACGGTATCTATACACGACGAAAACGACGATGAGATTACTTCGTATACGTTCCGTGAAAGTGTAGGAGAAACTTTTAATTTAAATTGGAAGGAAAATTCACCGGGTACTAAACAATATACCGTGAAACTTAATGGTCGAATACACAGTAATTACGAAATTACAATAGAAGGCGATGATAGTAAAGGTAAATATAAAATAAACAAAATCAATTTTAAATGGAATAATACTAATGGTGTAAACGAATCCGTTTATAAATGGGTAATCGTTGTTAAGAAAGATGGGTATGCACCATTTGAAACGAGAACTATTACAAAGGATAGTAGTAATTTTTTTAACAATTTTACGGATACACCTACCGTTGAATTACTAAAAGGTTACGCGTTTAAAGACTCGAGTGAAATAACAGGTATCAAAATATACTTATATTACATCCATAAAAATGGTATTAAGAAACTTTTATATACTTCTGATCCTTTAGATTTGAATGAACAAGATTTTAACAGAGAAATAACAAATTTTTTTGATCCGTTAGGTAAAGATACTTTTACATCAAGAGATTGGGATACTGATATATACACTGATCATAACAAAGACTGTGTCGCCGAATTTGTTAAAGATGGAAATGAATATTCATGTGATAAAAGTGCAGCTGGAACTACGGGTGACTATACGTGTCAAAAATGGAGGTATAATATAAGTGTAGAAGGTATCGGCGAAGGCACAGAATGTATAAAAGATAGTAATGAGATTATTACTGTGAATTGGCCTAGTGTCAATACTTTAACAAATTATTCAACGTTTACGGAAATTGAGGACGATAAAAAAAATCCTAATGAAAACCCAGACTTGGTAAACACACCATTAACGTTTGCGGATGCTTTTGAAGACCACCGCGTACAAGATGAAAATAATATTGATTGTAAAGGTTCTTGGATAAAAGATGGTGACCTAACTGAAGATTGTGATAATAAAGATTATTTAATGTGTCAAGATTGGAAATATAATGTTACACAAAAAAGAACGGGTACGGGAACCGCATGCGAGGGTAACCACGATCAAACACTTACAGTAAAATACCCGTCTTCTGACGCCATGACACTTTACTTACCACCTGATGATATTGTCAAATGGGAAACCGTTGATGATTTAAACCCTAATAAAACCGCAGAGTTGATCAATAGTTCCGACATGTATGTAACACCCTTTGAAGACTATAAAAGGAGTGTGGGCGATGATTTTACTCCCATAGAAACAAGAATACGAAAAGAACTAAAAATTAAGGAAAGTGATATAGTTAGGTTAACGAGTAGTCAAGATAGTTCTACTTCGTTAGGTAATTCAGTTGTTACTAACGGTAAGTGGTCATTGGCTGGACAACCGTATAATTGCTCTTCTTGTTATGGTAGTGTACACTTATACAATAACGATCGAAATTTCAAACGCACTATCGTGGGGAGTACACATCCCGATTGGTCCAAATCGTTCGGATCTTCCGTTGCTATGTCGGATAAACACATAATTGTGAGTGCGTATAAACAAAGTAAAGTGTACTTATACGATATCGGTGATAGAGGGTTAATTGGTGATGTAATGGAAATTGATGGTGGAAAAGCTGAAGTTTTAACGGAAAATAGATATGTTTCTGATAATCCA
>Ga0181564_10001349_pt1 | contig 21868 bp, 24 predicted proteins | sample 011ome_24_FD_134512 | JGI IMG/M metagenome (GOLD analysis project Ga0181564, IMG submission 134512) | Coastal salt marsh microbial communities from the Groves Creek Marsh, Skidaway Island, Georgia - 011513CT metaG (megahit assembly) | ecosystem: Environmental > Aquatic > Marine > Intertidal...
AAGGGTAACGGATGTGATTTTAAATTTTGCATCAAAGTGTTCACCAGTAACATCAAATGCAGAAATATTTATTGAACAAAACAACAACGCCAATGCGTATAAAGAATTAAATTTCATTTTTATCTCCTGTAGTTAAATAAATGAATATATTTTAAACATAACTATAAGTTGGTTAATTATCAATAAAATTATTGAAATTCTTTTGCATTAGGTTATTTCAGAGTAAGGTAAGAAATATAATTAACTCATTAAATATGATGAATAAAGTAATTAGATTTATACTTTTATTGACTATGGCAACGACGGGATCTGGATATGATCGAATCACTGGTGAAAAATTTGCCAGTAGATCTGAAGTCATTGGTCAAAATGGCATGGTAGCAACCAGTCATCCTCTCGCTACTCAAATTGGTTTAGATATATTAAAACAAGGAGGAACAGCAGTAGATGCAGCTATAGCTGCTAATATTGCCTTGGGACTTATGGAGCCAACAGGCAATGGCATTGGCGGGGATTTATTTGCAATTATTTGGGATGCTCAGAGCAAAAAACTGCATGGTCTTAATGCCAGTGGTCCCGCTCCAATGAATTTATCCATAGACTATTTTGAACAACAAGGTCTAAAAAAGATTCCAGCATATGGCCCCTTGCCAGTAACAGTTCCTGGTGCTGTTGATGGATGGGTGAAGTTGCATGAGAAATTTGGCAAGTTGAAATTTAAATCCTTGTTTGAACCAACCATTGAATATGCAGAAAAAGGTTTTCCAATCACCGAAACAATTGCCTACTACCTTGATAAATCACAAAAACGCTTTGAGAATTACCCTAACTTCAGTGAAGTGTGGATAAAAAATGGAAGAATGCCCCAAAAGGGAGAAATTTTTAAAAATCCTCAACTAGCCAATACTCTCAGAATCATTGCAGAAAAAGGCAGAGCGGGTTTCTATGAGGGCGAGATTGCTCAAACAATAGCAAATTTCGTTCAAGCTCAAGGAGGGTTTTTAACATACGATGATCTTGCTGGATTTCATTCAGAATGGACACAACCCGTATCATCAAATTATCGTGGCTATGATGTTTGGGAATTGCCGCCTAATGGTCAAGGAATTGCCGCCTTGCAGATTTTAAACATATTGGAAAATTATGATTTAAAGAAAATGGGTTTATTTAGTTCTGAATATATTCATTTATTCACAGAGGCTAAAAAAATTGTCTTTGCAGATAGAGCAAAATATTATGCTGATCCAAATTTTTCAAATATTCCGGTCAATGAATTAATTTCCAAATCCTATGCAAAAGAACGCGCTAAATTAATAAATTTAGATAAAGCTTCTAAAGCAAATGATGCAGGAATTTTAAAGTACGGTGATACCATTTATCTCACAGCAGCAGATAAATTCGGTAATATGGTGTCATTAATCCAAAGCAACTATCGAGGGATGGGATCGGGCATGATGCCAACGGGATTAGGGTTTATGCTTCAAGACAGAGGTGAGCTCTTCAGCCTAGATAAAAATCATAAAAATGCACTGGAAGGAGGTAAAAGACCCTTTCATACAATTATTCCCGCCTTTGTTACAAAAGATGGAAAACCATTTATAAGTTTTGGAGTTATGGGTGGTGCAACACAACCTCAAGCGCATGCTCAGATTATTATTAATATGATTGATTTTGGTTTAAATCTTCAAGAAGCTGGAGATGCCCCAAGAATAGTGCATAGTGGGTCTTCTCAGCCAACTGGTGAAGTGATGAAAGATGGAGGCTCACTGAGTATAGAAAGCGGCTTTGGAAAACAAATTGAGCAGGAATTATCAAACAAAGGTCACATTATCAAATACCAAAAGGGAATATTTGGCGGTTACCAAGCAATCATGTTGAAAGATGGCGTTTATTACGGAGCATCAGAAACAAGAAAAGATGGGCAAGCTGCTGGTTACTAGTGATCTAAGCCATTCTTTTTAAAGCACAAATTTTATTACCTGAAGGATCTCTAAGATAAGCCAAATACATATCTGTTCCCATTAATTTTTTTACATCTCTTACTCCTGGAGGATCCTCACATGACTCTCCACCATTATCAAGACCTGCTTGATGCCAAGCATTGCCAGTCTCAACATCAGGGACTGAAAAACCTATAGTGCTTCCATTACCTGTAGAGGCAGGCTCCCCATTGATAGGCTCAGAAATAATAAACATATTATTTTCATGAATATAAATATATCTTTTTTGATCAGTTGGATTGATTGATAGAATTCCAGGTTTGCATCCAAGCGTTCCCAACACTGCATCATAAAAAGTTTTTGATGCCTCTATATCATTTGCTCCAACCATAATATGAGTAAACATATTGATTCTCCTCTACTAAATTAACAATTGCTTTTCAGCGCCTTGATCTAGGATATCTTGAAAACCAACTAAGTTAAAAACTTTTTTATAACCAACTTTTTTTAAATTGTATCCAGCTATAGCTGACCTTACTCCAATAGCGCAAAAAACATAGATAGAAGTATCAAATGAAATCTCATCATTGTTATTTAATCTAAATTCTATAACGCCTTTTGGAACATGAATTGATTCCATAATTGTGCCTGATGCTTGCAATTCATCATGTTGTCTAACATCTATCATTACTTTTGCATTTGCGTCATTCTTGAAATCTTCCAGAGTAACTCTGGGAATAACTTCATCAGCTCTTAAAAGTAATTGTTCTGTATAAGTCATATTAATTATTGCTTTTTGTTTTGACTAACGCATTCGCAAAATACATACCCATCATAACAAAAATAAATCCACCAAATATTATTAAAGTTATTTGTTCTTGAAGAAAAATTGCTCCCCATATAATACTAAAAACGGGAAGCAGATAAGTTAGCGTTGATGTTTTAACAGCGCCTATTCTATCAATCAATCTTATATAACCAAGGTACCCTATTCCCGTTGAAACAACAGCAAGCCATAACAAAGCTAAAAATGAATCTGCGCTTGGCATAGCATCAGGTAAATTAAAGATAGCTAGGGGAATCATTAACAAACCGCCAAACAGCATCGACCAGCCTATTAATACTTTCTTATTTGACTTGGAATGAAATTTCTGAAGATAGTTACCGTTAAAGGCATAACACAGAGAACCAAGCAATGCGCTCATACTTGCAATAATAGTGCTAGATCCATTAGCAGGATTTACAAGGATAATAACACCCAAAAAACCTAGACATAATCCAATAATTTGTTTTGATGAAATTGATTCATTTAACCAGAAATAAGCAATTACCGTTGTCAGAAAAGCAGTAGAACCATTAAGAATCCCGAGCATGTTTGATGTTGCGCCAAGTGAAGCGAATGCAAATAATGTAAAAGGCAAAGCATTACTAAAAATTGCAATGATAATGATTCCAGGCAAATGAGATTTAAATAAGAGTCTATATTTTTTTCTTAACAATAAGGGCATGAATACTAAACCAGCAATTAACAGTCTTAAGGTAACCAATAAGATTGGTCCAAAATCCACTGCTGAAATTTTAATGAACATAAAAGCGCTGCCCCAAATGGCAGCAAGCGAAGTGAGTAAAAACCAGTCTTTAGATTCCACGAAATATACAAACCTTATAAATTTGATGAATTTTAAACTAATAGAAAGTTTTTGGGTTGATAATTTAGATATAAATTATCTAAAAAAAGAAGCCTCCCGAGGGAGGCTTCAAACTATCAGAGTTAGATAAGTCTGATAGGCGAATTCGGTAATTCACCTCTTGTCAAAAGGCGAGCCCTCCGTTTTCTAATTTAATATAAATACTAATAAGATCACCTCCTGCGCAAGGGTATTAAAACAAGCATAGACAAATCCCCTTAGTAATCTGTGTATGCGACACTTAACTAGATTATATAGAGAAATCCTTTAAATTAAATACTGTTTTAAAGCAAAAGATATAACTTTAGTGCAATAATTCTGGTTGATAATATTCTTTATTTTCAACCAAACTAAGATTAATAGATTCGCTTTCTTTTGATTCATGAGTACTGTTAATATCTAAATATTCAATCGCTTTTTGTATATCTGCACCAAAGTATTTAAATGCAATGGTCTTTAAACCTGCGCTTTTATCTACAAAGGCTTCATACTCATTAAAGATAGGATCTAAAGGGTTTAAATGTATTAAATTATTCATAATATTATTTTTACTGTATATTTGTACAGTATTTAATAACATTATTAAAATTAAGTCAACTGTTGGCTGAAAGTGATTAATCAACCAAAATAGTAATCCATGAGAAATAATAAAGACATCAATCAAAGAATTGAATCAATCCATGCAATTACAACTATTAAAAATTTAAAATTTAAATATTGGAACGCATGTGATTTAAAAAAACCTGACGAGATTCTTAGTTGTTTTTGCAAGGATGATGTTTATATAGATTTTGAAGATTTTGGTATCTTCACTTCAGCAAAAGCCATGGTAAAAAAATATAAGCATAATTCATGTCATGATCATTTGGTTGAACAGCATGCAGGTAAAAATGAAATTATTAATTTGCTATCAACCAAAGAAGCAACTGGTTTTTGGTCTTTATCCTACACTTTAATTGATACTCTTAAAAATATTAATCTACAAATTACTGGCACCTACGAAGATGTATATATTTGCAATAAAAGTAATGATTGGCTCATCAAAGAAACAGTCTTTAGAAAGAGAACAAGTATGTATAAATCATTATCTTCAGGTCAATGTTCCAATCCAAGAATTGCTAGGAACCTAGGTGGAAAAAAGACTATCTAGATTTTTAAAGGCTTTAAATTCAAGTGCGTTCCCACTAGGATCTTTAAGGAACATTGTTCGTTGTTCGCCTGGCTGACCTAAGAAACGAATTTTAGGCTCGATAACAAAAGATTGATTTTTGTTTTTTAAATGCTCGGCAAGGACGTCGAATTGATCAAAACTTAAGATCACTCCAAAATGTGGCACTGGAACATCATCTCCATCAACGGGATTAGTATTTTCTGTATGAATCTTTTTAACAAAGTGACAAACTAACTGATGGCCAAATAAATTAAAGTCAATCCAAGAATCAGTTGCTCTGCCTCTCTTGCACCCAAGTATGTCTTCATAAAAATCAATTGCCTTTGCTAAATCATGGACAGGTATAGCTAAATGAAATGGATTCTTCATGCCTAAATAGTTGGTTAACTGCTAAAATTAATATACTACATTAAGCAATCAAATATTAATGATGATTGGATTATGAGTTATTGATTTTGCGCTTGTTTTAAAATGGGTTTCAATAAAAAGCTCAGAAATATAAAAACCAATACTGTTCCAAAAATATCGCCAATAAAAAAACTTAATACTTGATCTATATCTGTAATAGCATTCGCATAACTTAAATTATTCCTACTAAGGTATAAATTAACAAGCAACGAGTTGAAGCCGGCAGAAATAAAGGTAATTAAAAAAACATGTTTGTAGTTTCTTCTATTTAAAGGGCTTGAAATAGTGTGGCCTAAAGCAAAACCAAGCGAGTTCAGCATCGACAAAGTCAAGGGTACTGACATAACACTTATCAAACTAGTGATATATATAGGAAAGGAATAAAAGCCAGGCTCAATAACATTTGGACCAAATAGCTCACCTAAATATAATCCTGGTATAGCTTTATAGCCAAAATAAACTATACACAAAACTCTTGCAGCATGTGGAAAGTAAAAAAACACCCCTTCTCCTGCAAAAAATAAAACATGAGTGTCTATAAAATGCCATAAAATCCACAAAACTGATGAAAATACAAAGCCAGTTATTGAAACTATAAAAAAATTTTTCAATGGAATTTTTAGCTATTGCCGACCAAAGTAATTAAAGATTCTCTTCCATCATCTTCAGACTGAGTGAGATTAATAATTCCCTCATGGGATAATTTTTTTAGGGTTTTATAAACAGTAGATCGTGACATGCCTGAGCAATTAACAATTTCTGAGATATTTGAATCTCCTTCATTAAGCGCATTTTGAGTAACAATGGTATAGAAAACTTTCAACTCATTAGGTGAAAAGTGCCTAATATTTAAATCTTTCTCTAAACCATCAAGCATGATTAAGGCATCGAAAATATTTCTGTAAAACTCATTCATATTTACATAATAACTTTGCTTAATAAAATTGTACATTGGAAAAATAAATAGAAAAAAATTAGCTTTTACAGATAATGAGTTTTGAAATTGGCGGAGAGACGGGGATTCGAACCCCGGAACCAGTTGCCCAGTTACTACCTTTCCAAGGTAGCGCAATCGACCACTCTGCCATCTCTCCGGATTGATGTTGTTGCATTTTACATGAACTAAATCTAAGAATCTCTCAAAGTGATCATGGGTGAAGCATAGACACTTTTTCTTACAGAAAGAACACCTGCAATAAATATAAAACCAATAGCAAGCAATAAACTCAACCCAAGGATAATCAAATTAGGCGAGTAAATAAGATCAAGAAATTGATAAAAAATTATAGATGACAAGAGTGTAGAGAAAATAATTGCAGTGATTGCAGACAGCAAACCCAAAATAAAAAATTCTGATGCAGCAGATTTAAAAATCATTACCCTACTCGCGCCAATTGCATGCATAATTGCAGTCTCTTTGGTTCGCTGATCTCTGTTTGAGTAAATGGAAGCAATCAAAGCTAAAATTCCTGCGATCAATGTTAATAAGAAAATATATTGAACAGCTAGAGAAGCACTTGAGATAGACTTTTTTGCTTGATCAATTATTGCCTCCAAGTTAACAGCACTTATAGTTGGAAAACGAGTAATAAATTTATTCATAAGCTTTTCAGAGTCTTCTACCTTAATGCTTGTAATATATGAATTAGGGAGTTCTTTTCCTGCGGCTGGGGATAGGATAAAAAAGAAATTTGGAGAAAAACTTTGCCATTCAATCTCCCTAAAACTTGAAACAGTTGCGCTAAATGTTTTGCCACCAGCAGAAAAATTAAGCTCATCACCAATTTCGAGATTCATTGATGCTGCAATTTCTTGATCAACTGAAACTTCTGCAACTTTATCTGGATTAGTCCACCAGGTACCATCTACTAGGGTATTGCTTTGAGGTATATCATACCGCCAAGTTAAATTGGCCTCTCGATCCATCAGATTATCAAAATTAAAATCAGATTCAGGTCGACTTGCAGATAAAAGCCTGCCACGAATTAAAGGAGTAAAGTCTGGATTGATGCCTGCTTCATCCTCTAGGTAATCTGAAATAGTGTTTAGGTTGTATTCCTGAATGTTAAATAAGAAATAATTAGGTGTATCTTCTTCTAGAGTTTCGCCCCATGAATCTACCAAATCAGTTCTAGTTTCTGCAAGAACAACAAGAAATAATAATGAAAGGCCAAAAATAATAACCTGTAAAATACTATCATTCCCTCGCTGAACTATATTTTTTAGACCAAGATTCCAACCTGTTCCATTAAAAAATTTGATTAAGGAAAGAACATATATCAATAATTTCCCAATTAAATACAAGGTGAAAGTTACAAGAATTAATACCATAACTATGTAAAAAATTAATTTAATGTCTTGAAATAAGACTCCAAGAAATCCAAACATCGTAAAAAAAGCAACTAAATAAATTATAAAATTGCTTGATAGCCTGATAGCGAAATCATTTCTTAAAATTCTAATTGGCTCAGTTTCACTGAGAATTTTGATGTAGGGAGCAGTTGTTGCAAATACAACAAAAGCAGCTGTAGTAAAACCAATAATTACAGGCCTTAATGAAGGAGGCGGCAAATCAATAATAATTATTCCCTGTAACCTAGATAGTAAAAGGTGTTGTAATGAGTAGCCCAAAATCAATCCAAATATAGAAGCACTAATAACCATTAATGTAAGCTGCATTATTTGATGACCGAAAATAAATGATTTTGAGGCACCAAAAACTTTCATTAAAGATGTATGAAGGAGATTTCTGTTTGCATATCTCTTAACTGCCATCATGGCTGCAATTACAGAAATGATTATCGTAAACAAACTAGCTAAATTAAAGAAAATTGTTGAATTAGCAATATCTTCCCCAAGATCGCTACTAACATCAATTGCTTTTTGAAGTCTAATATCAGATGGCAATTCTTTAAGCGAATCTTCAAAACTATTTAAGTTATTCTTGGTGCCTGAAAAAAGTTTCCTATAAACAACCCTGCTTCCAGTTTGAATAACACCCATCTCTTCAACATCAGCAATGTTTGCAATTGCAGTAGGATAAAAACCAACAAAGCTAGAGTTTCTATCTGGATAATCTTCAATAATTCCTTCAACAATTAAATTTTTATTGCCAATAGAAAGTCCGTCTAATTGATTTAGCCCTAAAGATTCTGAAATTTTTTTCTCTATCCAGATCTTGCCCGACGGTGGAGCGCCTGAATGCTGAATTTGAATGCCATTAAAATTAACAACCTTTAATTTGCCCCTTAATGGATATGATTCTGTGACTGCCTTAATGGAGGTTAGCAGATTATCATCTTCGGTTATTACCATGCTCAAAAAAGTTATTGTTTCAGCATAATTGAGATTGCTCGCTTTAGCTTTGGCTGAAAATTCTGGATCTATTTGTGAAGTTGATCGCAATACGAGATCTGCACCTAACATAGTAGAGGCTTGCATTTGCATAGAAGACTGAAGCCTGTCGCCTAAAAAACCAACACTGGATATTGAAGTAACGGCTAAAACAATCGAAAAAAATAATATCAGCAAATCGCCACTAAAAACCTCAGACCAAAATTTCTTTAAACCATATATGAGACCTCTTCTCATAATATCTGCCCTTCAGAGAGCTCATAAACTTCCTTACATTTTCCTGCTAAAAATAAATCATGAGTTACTAAAACTAAAGTTGTTTGAATTATTTCATTTAATGAAAATAAAAGATCGCTAATAGAGTCTGAACTTTTTTTATCTAAGTTTCCGGTTGGCTCATCAGCAAATAAGATTTTTGGCTTATTAACAATGGATCTTGCAATAGCAACGCGTTGCTTTTCACCGCCGCTAAGTTGAGCAGTAAAATGTTTTTCCCTGTTAGATAATCCAACTTGCTTAAGAGCCTCTTGAGCTTTATCCATTGAATACGGATCTCCTAAAATTTCGAGCGGTAACATCACATTATCAAGCGCAGTTAATCTTGGCATCAAATGAAATGATTGAAAGACAAAGCCAACATCCTGACCTCTAATTTGCGCCCTTTTGTCTTCATCAAGAGTTGTAATTTCTGACCCCAATAAATTTACAGTTCCAAAAGTGGGCAAATCAAGCCCGGCCATAATAGCCAAAAGTGTGGTTTTTCCAGATCCAGATGGCCCAACCAAAGAGATAGGTTTGCCTTGCTCAACAGTTAAATTTATATCTTTAACTATTGTCAAAAGGCCCTCAGGACTGTTAACTTCTTTTGTAATGTTCTTAAGTTCTAAAATTAAATTTTTCAAGATTTCCTTAGCTTTGTTTTTTAGTATTCTACTGACACTTTCTTTATCAGTAAATTCATCAAAACAATCCAAAAATCAGGAACATATCGCTGTGGTTCTAGGTGACAGTTTGAGTGCTGGATATGGAGTTAAATTGGAGGAATCATGGCCCTCTATCCTAGAGAAAAATTTAAAAGCAGCAAATATTAATATTAAAATCATTAATGCAGGCATAAGTGGTGATACAACATCTGGGGGTTTATTTAGACTTCCCAAATTACTTCAAGAATACAAACCTAATCTGGTAATTTTAGAACTAGGTGGGAACGATGGTTTAAGAGGGATGTCTATTAAAAAAATAATTAAAAAAAATCTAGATGAGATGATTAGAATGTCTCTGCAAGATGGTGCTGATGTTGCTCTTGTTGGGGTAGAACTTCCCCCTAATTATGGAGAACGATATACGAGCAAATTTAAAAGCATGTATATTGAATTAGCAGATGATTATAATTTAACCCTTATAGAGGGCTCAATAAAAGAAATGGTTGCATTGAATTTGATGCAAGCTGATGGAATTCATCCAAATATCAACGGGCATTTAAAAATAGAGGAAGAAGTAAGGAGCAAGATATTGCCTCTATTAGAATAGAGGGTTATTGACTAAAATCTCTGAAGTTATTAAATATTAATTTTTTTGAGGTGGATCGTATAGGATTGATATCGATGCCGCCTCTTCTTAAAAATTTTCCGTAAACGGTCAAATTATCAATTGCAAAATCCTCTAGCAAGGTTATGAAAATAGATTCAATGCACGCTTCATGAAAATCCCCTTTATTTCTGAACGATTTTAAAAATTTAATTAATTTTTTTGAATCTAAAAAGTGAGACGTTGAATGGATGTAAATATTGCCCCAGTCAGGTTGAGAGGTCACAGGGCAGATTGATCTAAAACCCTCAAAACAGACAGCCTTATTTCTAGGAACCTTGTTTTTAAATCTTGAAATAAGGATTGAGCTAGGTGCATTAGCAAATCTATTTAATTTTTTAACAGATACATTAGAATTTAACAGTTTGGTTAAATCGTTTTCAATCAACTTATACGCCCTTGAGGGATCTTTGAATTTTTTGTTATAAAAAGAGCCTAAATAAAGCTTCAAAGACTTAGACTCAACCGTTAGAATTGAATGCATTGAAATCTTAATTTCTATAGTCTCAATCACTGGATGATTCTTGGAATTTAAATAGGAAAATTCATAAGCATTCCAATAATCTAATCCAAAAAAACTATCTAAGTGCTGATTATTTCGAGGAATTGCATCTAAAAAATCTGCAGAATAAGAATCAAGCTTTGGATTTGATCGCCGGCCTAAATATTTAACCTTCACTGACGGGTTCCAACTCCTCTATGAAGAAGAAGTAAACATGCTGAGGTTAAAATAATTATAAAAAAAATAATCATTCCTAATGCAAATGGAATAGATACATCACTCACTCCTAGCATCCCTTCTCTAAAAGTATTCACAACATACAGCATTGGATTTGCCATGGAAATATTTCTCCAAATATCAGGCAGTATATTGATGGAATAAAAGACACCGCCCAAATAAATTAATGGTGTAAGAACAAAAGTGGGAATGATAGAAATATCATCAAAACTATCTGCAAAAATAGCATTGATAAAACCCATTAGTGAAAACAATATAGCTGTTAAAAATAGAACTGATATAGTTAACAAGGGATTGACGATTGAAAAAGATGGGTAAAAGAAAAGACTGACACCAAAAACTATACAGCCTATTAGAACTCCACGAGATACTCCACCCATAATAAAGCCCACTAATATCGCCCAATTCGGCATTGGGGATACAAGCAATTCTTCGATGGATTTTTGAAATTTTACAGAATAAAAAGAAGAAACAACATTTGCATATGAATTAGTAATTACGGACATCATAATTAGACCGGGTATCATAAACTGAATGTAATCAAGACCATCCATGGTCCCAATTCTTGGACCAATCAAGGATCCAAAAATTACAAAATACAAAGACATGGTGACCGCAGGCGGGACCAATGTTTGCACCCAAATCCTCAGATACCTCTTAATCTCCTTTCTAATAAGAGTGATTAATGAAACTAGAATTTCATTTCCTCTTTTCATAATTAACTTTTATTAACCATTTCGATAAACATCTCTTCCAATCTATTTGACTTATTTCTCATAGATAGAACATTTATACCAAGGGCTGATAATTGTTCAAAAAGATGATTGATAGATTGATCTTTTTTTATTGCTACATTTAAAGTTGTGGAATCTTCAAGGGACATAGGAAATTGTGGAATAGAAGGCGGTTGATCGAGTGCCTTATCTATGTCTAAAACAAACCCTTGAACATCTAGACGACTCAAGAGATCTTTCATTGAAGTATTTTCAACTAACTCACCATAATCGATAATGGCTATGTTTTTACATAATTGTTCAGCTTCTTCTAGATAATGAGTGGTTAAAATAATTGTAGTTCCTTGAGCATTAATCTCTTTTAAAAACTGCCACATCTCTCTTCTAAGTTCTATATCAACTCCTGCAGTGGGCTCATCAAGAATTAAAAGCTTAGGCTCATGAATTAGTGCCTTTGCTATCATTAGCCGTCGTTTAAATCCACCAGATAATGTTCGAGCTTGCTCGTTGCGCTTTTCCCAAAGACCAAGACGCTTAAGAGTTGTTTCAGTTTTTAGCTTAGAATCTTTTAGTGAAATGCCATAAAAGCCTGCTTGGGTGGTAACAATATCAATAACTTTCTCAAAATTATTAAAGTTTATTTCTTGTGAAACAACACCAAGCAAACGCTTTGCTTCAGGAAAATTTTCATCTGTATCAATACCAAAGATTTTTACATTACCAGCAGTCTTAGTAACTAATGAAGCGATGATTCCTATTGTTGATGATTTCCCAGCTCCATTTGGGCCAAGCAATGCAAAAAAATCTCCTTCTTTTACTGAAAGATTGATGCCTTTCAAGGCAACTACATCAGAATCGTATGTTTTTTTAAGATCAGTGATCTCTAGAGCAAATTGACTCATGCACCCTCTTCTTCAAGCCCATCAACGAAAATTGCTAACAATAAACCTATCAGAAGTCCGACCCAGGCACTGTAAAAAGTAATGAAGAATGCTATGAGAAGAGCTGTTGCCATTTCAGAATTCTTTTTAGGGATTGCCATAGCAACATAAGCGCAGGCGAAACCAGTTAAGATTAATGTCAAGGTCAAAGCCATTACCATTAATGGCTGCATGAGGGTTACAAAAGGCAGAGTAAAATACAAAAATGGTATGCCCATTAAATAATAAGAACCAATTCCATCAAAGATTGAAGGCATCTGTTTTCGCCCTTTCTTCCATTGCTCGGCTACAACAACATGGACTCCTGTCCATAAAGCTCCTTGAGTTGGAAAAAAAGGATTTATCAATGAAGCCAATAAATTTCTGATCCCAACTGAAAGATGTGAACGATTAAGATCAATGGGTAACTTCTCATCATCTCGATGCTTTTGAGCATCTTTAAGAACCTCTGTTGCGGTAACCAAATCTCCAAAAAGAAGCATGTAGCCAATTATCACAAGCGGAAGTGCATCAATATACATTTCTAATGTGGGCAATCCAATATAAAGTGGAGAGGTTTTCTCAATTAAACTCATAATTGCTGGTATTTTAAAACCCCACTCAATATTAAAAGTTAATTCGCCTAGAAAGAATGCTACTAAACCAGCAACCAAAAATCCTGGCAATAGTCCCAAAGAACCAATAACTTCAAAAAATTTATTATTTGCAGCGATTCTTTTAAAAGGATTAGAAAAAGTAGTTATAACGCAGAGAATAATTGCTACTGTCATGGATACAGGTTGTACAAGATAAGCATCAAAGTCTTCAAAAAATACTTGATAAAAAGCAGCCAAGGCCGCTCCTAAGATAATTCCAGCTTTTAATCCATTAGGTATTTTTTCAACCAATAGTTTGCCCCAACCAGTTAATCCTAGAATTAAAATTAATGCGGTAAATTCAAAGCACATTGCTGCCATAAACTGAAAGGCTTCTGGGTTGTATCTACATACACCATCAACACAAATATCCGACCCTTCAGTAGGAACGCCATAGTAGCCGGCAGCAGCTAATGCACCCATGACAATAGGAACTGCAGGTGTAACCCAGCCTGGCGCCATAGGCTCTCCAAATATAATAGGGCCAGCTGAAATAAAAGTTCCAGCCACCATACTTAAAGCTACAGCTTCCTCAAATGTTAATCCAAGTTTCATCGCTAAAGGAGCTGCTGCAAAAGCAGTAGCTCCAGAAATCACAAGACCTTGAAGGAACTCAGGGGCTCTAAATTTTATATGAATAAATGGAATTCTTAGGGTAAATGGACCCCATTTAATTCCGCTGTTTTGTGAAGCATTAATCGTATTCATTTTGATAGTTCTGACATCCCCTCTTCTAAACCTTTTAAGGTTAGTGGAAACATTCTGTTGTCCACCAGTTCTCTAATAATACATAATGATGAGGTATAGTCCCAGTGATCATCAGGAACCGGATTTAACCAAGCTACCCTATCGAAATGATCGCAAAGACGTCTAATGGTTGCACCCCCAGGCTCTTCATTCCAGTGCTCAATACTTCCTCCTGCATTGGTAATTTCATAAGGAGCCATAGTGGCATCACCTACAAAAATAACTTTATAGTCGGCACTGTATTTATTAATAATATCTTGTACTAAAAATCTTTCTTGGGTTCTTCTTCTGTTATCTTCCCACACAGATTCATAAACGCAGTTATGAAAGTAGAAATATTTTAAATGCTTAAATTCTGTTTTCAGAGCAGAAAAAAGCTCTTCACAAAGTTTAATATATGGATCCATTGACCCGCCAACATCAAAAAAGATCAAAACCTTAACGTGATTTGTTCTTTCAGGAATCATATTAATATCTAAAATCCCTGCATTTCTAGCTGTAGATTTAATGGTTCCATCCATGTCCAACTCATAATCTGTACTTTGGCGCGCAAACTTTCTTAGTCTTCTTAAAGCAACTTTAATATTTCTTGTTCCTATCTCAACAGAGTCATCTAAATTTTGAAATTGTCTTTGCTCCCAAACTTTTACAGCCTTTTTATTACCTCCCTCTCCACCAACTCTGACCCCTTCAGAGTTGTTACCATTGTTACCAAAGGGTGAGGTGCCATTTGTGCCAATCCACTTATTTCCACCCTCGTGCCTTTCTTTTTGCTCCTCAAGCCTTTTTTTAAATTCTTCAAGCAGCTTTTCTAAACCTCCTAGGGACTGAATTTTTTTTAACTCCTCCGGATCTAGTTCTTTTTCAAACGCTTTACGCAACCAATCTTCTGGTATCAGCGCTTCAAAAATATCCTCTAATGTTTCGATGCCTTTAAAATAAATCTCAAAAGCCCTATCAAACTTATCGTAATTTTTTTCATCCTTCACTAAGATCGTTCTTGAGAGGAAATAAAAATCTTCCATGTCTGCAAATGCAAGGTTTTTTTCAAGCGCACCCAATAAATCAAGCAATTCTCTTAATGTGCAAGGAACTCCCGCAGATCGAACTGTATGAAAAAGATTAATTAACATTTACTTCGCCTGATCTCTCCTAGACATAAATGCAAGCCTTTCAAGAAGCTGCACATCTTGTTCATTTTTTAGAAGCGCGCCATAAAGTGGTGGAATTGCTTTTGATGTATCAGCATTTTTTAAGATTTCATCTGGGAGTTCGTCCGACATCAGCAATTTTAACCAATCGATTAATTCAGATGTTGAAGGTTTTTTCTTCAAGCCAGGAATTTTCCTGACATCAAAAAATAAGTCTAAAGCATCTTTGACTAGCGCTTTCTTTATTTTAGGGTAATGGACTTTAACAATACCTTCCATGGTTGGGCGATCTGGAAACTGAATATAGTGAAAAAAACATCTCCTCAAAAATGCATCTGGTAACTCTTTTTCATTATTGGAAGTAATAATGATTAAAGGTCTTTTTTTTGCCTTAATAGTTTCTCCAGTTTCATAGCAATAAAACTCCATTCGATCGAGTTCTTGCAATAAGTCATTAGGAAATTCAATATCTGCTTTATCAATTTCATCAATCAGTAGAACTACTTGTTTTTCTGATTCAAAAGCTTCCCACAACTTTCCTTTTTTAATGTAATTTTTAATATCTTTTACTCTTTCATCACCAAGCTGAGAGTCTCTGAGCCTTGTAACTGCATCATATTCATAAAGTCCCTGCGATGCTTTTGTGGTTGATTTAACATGCCATTCAATTAATTCCATTCCCAGCGATTCAGCCACTTCAATAGCCAATAATGTCTTACCAGTTCCTGGCTCTCCCTTGATAATCAGAGGTCTCTCTAATGCTATTGTTGCGTTAACAGCCATACTGAGATCTTCAGTCGACACATAATTTTTAGTACCAGTAAATTTCATTTGGTTTCCTTTTTTTAGTTATGAAGAAATTTTTTCTTCTGATTTTAAGATTTTTGCGAGCTGTCTGCTAGTAGCAACTAGGTTTCCGTTCATATCCCATATATAGCAATCTTGCTCAAAATATCCATTGCTTATGTCTTTTGCAAAACCGTCAATGAACAATAGACTTGTTTCGGGAAGTTGCCGAATATTACAAGTAAGTGCAAGCGTAGGAATCCATCCTAAGGGGCCATATTTATTTTGAACAACTGGCGGCAAAATGTCTGAGAGATATGAAAGAACAAATGTATCAGCAATTCCTCCTTCCAACTCTAAATAAGCAGAGCATCGAGCTTGAGCCTCGTCAGAAGAAATTTCTCTATCCCACCATGCATGATCTGGATGAACTGACATATTTAGTTGCTGGATAAAAGATGGGGTTGATCCTGATTTAAAGCTCTCATAATTCATCACTTTAAAATTGTCACGTTTAACTGAGTGCATTATCTCAGGTAATGGGGTTTCAAGACCAGAATGGCCTTTCATATATTGAAAATCAGAACATAAAGAAGAATACAGGCATGTGATTTTTTTATTTTGCATCAATTTAACTTGGCCCATCGATGATCCTCTTGAAGTTCTAAATACTTCAACATGCAATTCAGCAGTCTCAGGTTCGGTCCTATCTAGATAATATACGTTTGAATTTATTGCACTTGGATGAGAAACTACTTCAGCTAACGCTTTATTCATAAGGGCTAAGAGATATCCTCCATGAGGAGTATTGCCAACAAAATATTTGGAATCAGGTATGAAAGAAAAAACAGTATCTGAAACTTTAGTTAGATCTAAAGCTGATTGAAATTGTTCAAATTGATTCATATTGATAGATAATTACCTCATTATTGTAATAGATAGAAATTAAAAATGGCTGGATTTATAGACATTGCTTGTAATTTTACTCATGAGTCTTTTAAACATAATTTAGAAGAGATAATTAAAAATGCTGAACGAGAAGGTGTGGAAAAATTTGTTTTACTTTGCGCTAGCTTAACTGACCTTGATCCTATTAAGCTCATTCAAAATAATGCTCCAGAAAAATATTTTATTTCTGCAGGTATTCACCCTCATCATGCTACAGAAATAGTTGAAATTAATTATGACAACTTATTAAACAAACTTAAATCAATTAATCCTCATGCTATTGGCGAAACTGGATTGGATTATTTTAGAAATATATCTCCACCTGATATTCAAAAAAAATCTTTTAGAATGCACATTGAGATTGCGAAAGAATTAGATCTCCCTCTATATCTTCATCAAAGAGATGCTCACTCTGATTTTGTACGAATCATTAAAGAAAGTAGAAATAACTTTCCAAAATTTGTAGTTCACTGCTTTACTGGAACTCAAAAGGAATTAGATGACTACCTCGAGTTGGGTGCTTATATCGGGCTTACAGGATGGATCTGTGATGCAAAAAGAAATATTGATCTACGTCAGTCGATTAAAAATATCCCTATTGAAAAAATGATGATAGAAACTGACTCTCCTTACCTGATCCCAAAAAACTTAATAAACAAGCCTAAAAAAAATATCAATGAGCCAAAATACTTGCCCCATATAGCAAATGAAATATGTGAGCTTACAGGATATGAATTGGGAGAACTTAAATTAGCGACAAGCAATAATGCGATTAATTTCTTTAGCTAAAACAAGATCTGTCTAAATCAAACTTAGCGCAGATTTCATCGTTGTTTTCTCCTGCCTTAACCGAAGAATGCTTAATGTTAGGGGTTGTATCAGAAAATCTAGGTGCGGGCGCGGGCTGTATAACTCCATCAACTTATACAAATGAATTCCTTGCTTTCATATGATGATGCTCTGGGGCCTCAGATAAATTTAAAACTGGGGCAACGCAAGCATCAGTGCCATCAAAAATATCTGCCCATTCATCACGAGTCTTTTCCTTAATTTTTTTTCTAATAATAGATTTTAGTTCTGGCCACAAATTTTTATTATGCTGATCCTGAAATTTTATATCTGAAATTTCTAATTTCTCTAATAGCACTGAATAAAATTGAGGTTCAATTGCACCAACAGCTAGAAACTTTTGGTCAGCGCATTCAAAAGTATCATAAAAATGTGCAGCTCCATCTAATAGATTGGACTCCCTCTCTTCCAACCAAAAACCAGATGCCTTAAAAGCATAAAACATTGACATAAGCACAGAAGCCCCATCAACCATTGCAGCATCAATAACCTGACCTTTTCCACCTTGTTTGATGTTTAGTAATGCAGAAACAATTCCAAGAGCAAGAAACATACCTCCGCCGCCAAAATCTCCTACAAGATTTAAGGGAGGTGGAGGTGTTTGACCCTTTCTGCCCATTGCCTCAAGTGCGCCAGTCAATGCAATGTAATTGATGTCATGGCCAGCGGTTTTAGCTAGAGGTCCATCTTGCCCCCATCCAGTCATCCTACCGTAAACTAGATTTGGATTAATCTTTAAACATTCATCAGGCCCTAATCCCAGACGCTCCATTACACCAGGTCTAAAACCTTCAATTAAGCCATCCATGCTTTCAAGAAGCTTTTTAATCTCATTAATGGTTTGAGGATTTTTTAAATCTGCAGAAAGTGATAGTTTTGATCTATGTTGAAAATCTATTATGTTTCCATGTCCATGTTGGGATGATCTATCAATCCTGATAACTTCAGCTCCCAAATCTGCCAAGATCATTCCGCAAAATGGTCCTGGACCAATGCCAGCAAATTCTACAAGCCTGATTCCACTTAAAGGTCCCGCCATTTATGACTCCTGATTTGAAAATGCGTTAAAAAAATTCAAAAGGAATGGTAACAAAGTTAAAGATGCAAAAAAAGAAACCATGAGTGCAAAGGCTGTAAACAAGCCAAATAAGACTGTTGGCGTAAAGCTTGAAAGAGCAAAGATAGAAAACCCTGCAGCTATGGTAGTCGCTGTATAAAAAACCGCTCTCCCCACTGAGTCATGAGAGTTTAGGATTCTTTGATTATTAGTAAGATCTTTGTTTTTATTCTCTGTTTTATATCTATAGAGATAATGAATGGTATTATCTACAGCCATTCCAACACTAATAGCAGCTACCGTAATTGTCATAATATCTAAGGGAATTCCTAACACGCCAAGTAAACCCAAAACAGAGCCTGCAGTAATTATATTTGGTGCCAGCGCAATTAAAGTAATTTTTACTGATCTGAAGAGCAGCAAGATCATCAAACCGATAACAGCAAAAACTAAACCAAGAGATTTAATTTGTGATGAAAATAATGACTGAAGCATATTGTTATACAAAACAGCTAAACCTGTTACTTCAAATTGCTCTTCATCTAAATCAAATCTATTGACGAGATCAAAGTTAATTTTTTCTAGCAATTCTTTTCTATTTAATGTTTGAGCAGATTCAAGGACTCTTGCAGAAATTCTTACTTTTGAGTCATCTTTATTGATGTATGAATAGAGCAAAGTTTCTTTAATATCCTCTGGCAAGACAGAACGAAGCAATGCTAACTCTAAATCATTTAAATTATTGTCATCATTTATCATTCTAGCCAATTTGATACCGCTCGCTACACTTAAAACTTTCCCCATTTCTGGGATCTCATCTAAATAGTCATGGATCTCTTCAAGCTTAGCTAGGGATGTTGCATTCCACCAATAGCCAGATGCCTCACTTGAATCATCCATAAATAAGTCATCTTCAAACAAGTCATCGCCATCAAAATCTGATTCATCAAATATTTCATCAGGTGGCTGATCAATCAAGATGTCTAATGTTGCAGTGCCTCCTAATTCTTCATCAAGCAATAACATACCCTGATATATTTCAGTTTCAGGAGAAAAATAATCTATAAATCTGTTTTCAACTTCTAGTTTTGAAATTCCATAAATGAAAGAGATTGCCAGTAAAAGAAAGAAAATAGCAATTTGTTTTCCCTGATTTATTGATACAAGACCTAACCTAGAAGGTATCTTATTGATGAACTCTGCTGGGTTTGTGATAGGAGATTTAATTGCTAACTTCATTGCACTTGGTAAAAAGGTAAAAGTAAAAATAAATGCAAAAATCATACCAACTGACATCATCTTTCCAAATTCAATAACTGGCTTAATATCCCCCATTATTAATGAAAGAAACGCTATGGCAGTAGTCAATGCAGCAAATAAGCAAGGTCTAACCATCTGATTTAAGGTTTTATAAATGGCGTCATCAACCGATTCAGAACTTCGACAAACCTCTGTGAATCTTACTAAAACATGTACAGTCAGTGAAATAGTTAAAATTAGCAACAAAGCAATGAAATTAGAAGAAATCACGCTTATTTTCCAATCCATCAATCCAAGAACACTAGCTGTAAAAGCTGTTGTGATAATTGCATTTCCCAGTGGCAAAAAAACAAACCAAATATTTTGAAAAAACAGATAAAGCATGAAACAAAAAACTAAGGCTACGCCAATGCCGAATATCAATAAATCTGATTTGATAAAACTCATCATATCCGTAGCAATCATTGATGCTCCGCCTAAAAATAAAGTTCCTTCATTGCGGTGTTGAGCAAGAATAAGTCTAATTTGAGATATCAAATTCGCTCGCTGTTTTGCTTCATCATCATTTAATTGAGAGATTTGCTTGTTAATATTTTTAAGTTCTTTCTTTTGATTTAAAGAAAGATTTCCAAAATCAAGCAATTGATGCCTCTTGTTAACCAATGTTCTATAAAGAGGATTCTCTTTAAGAGTTACCTGCATTGCTGTTGTCTCTCCTGACGGGCTAATAATTAGCTCTGAGTAGACTGGATTATTTATAATTTCTTCTTTCGCAGCAGCAAAATTAATATCCTCTGTTTCAAGGGTTTTAAGATTATCCATCAAATCAGCAAGGGGGACTTTTGGTTGAAAAAATATTGGAGCATCAAGAATTGTCAGAACAGATTGAACTCCTGACAATTTTTCCAATTCAACGCCTATGGTTTTAATTGTTGCTAAAGATTGAGTTGAAAATAAATCAAAATTTGGAGTAAAGGTGATGATTAAAAAATCAGAATTGCCAAATACTTCACCAGTTTTTCTATATATTTTAAAGGCTTCATCCCCTTCTATAACCAATGCGTCAGAGGATGCGTCTAGTTTAAAATTCTTAAGTCCAATGCCTGCTGAAAGAAAAACAGCAATTATTAAAGCCATTACAAGAACTGGCCTCTTTAGAATAAATTGAAAAAGTTGATCCATGAATACAATTATTTTTTAGAGCACTCGGGTGAAGAAAGTATCATTGGATTTTTATTATATTCTGCAACAGTGAAAGCCTGGATAGACAATGCATGAATTTTTTTCATAGTCTCAACCAAGATTTGATATATGAGTTGATGTCTTTTTACTTTAGTCATTTCAATAAAATCATCTGACACTATTACTAGCTTAAAATGCGTTTCAGAGTCTAAAGGCACATTGTGCATTGAGCTCTCATTCTCAAGGTACATTTTCTCAACAACCAGTCCATCATTGAGACTGTTGATGATATTGTCATAAGAGCTCATTTTGACTCCATGTTTAAAAGATATTCCTTATTAGCTTTTCCAAGTGCAAATTCTCCAATCGATCCATCTTGCTTAATAACTCTGTGACATGGAATAAGAAGTGGAATGGGATTTAATTTACAAGCTGTGCCAACTGCTCTTGCGCCTCCTGGCACACCAATCTTATTTGCTAATGATGAATATGATTCAGTTTGACCTTTTGGGATCTGTGTTAATGCTTTCCACACGCTTAGTTGGAAAGGTGATCCCTGAAGATAATATTTTGGAAATCTCTTTAGTTCACTGCTGCTAAAAAACTTATCAATTACTTTCTGTAGACTTAAATCAGAAGGATAGGTAGAGCTTTGTTTATTAATATAAACCAATTTAGCCAACAAAGAATT
>Ga0181564_10001350_pt1 | contig 21863 bp, 16 predicted proteins | sample 011ome_24_FD_134512 | JGI IMG/M metagenome (GOLD analysis project Ga0181564, IMG submission 134512) | Coastal salt marsh microbial communities from the Groves Creek Marsh, Skidaway Island, Georgia - 011513CT metaG (megahit assembly) | ecosystem: Environmental > Aquatic > Marine > Intertidal...
CTCGCCATGACAAACTGCACAATGGATATCATACTTTTCCTGCCCCATCTTGAGTAGAGCCATGTCGATGGTAAGCTCGGCAGGAACTCTGGAAAGCCACTCTCCATCGGAAGATTTTCCTGACTTAAGAGCATCGCTGTGAAAGGTAGGTGAGGCCGCGAAGACATTGGATAATTCGAGAGCAGTTCCACGCAAAACGGTCCCGGCAACAGGAAGCCTGTCTGCACGGTTGTCGGGAAAGCGATTATTGACCGTCTGGGCCTTAAACTTCGCCTGTCTGTCCATGTCTGGAAACACTTCAATCGGTGTGTTTTTGGTTTTCTCGCCACGGAAACCAAGAATCGAAACCACTGTGATCACCAGGATTGCAAATATGGGAATAAAGTATCTCACCGTAATCGTTGTTCTTTAATCAATGGGTTCACGGATGATTTGTACATCATCCCCGCCAATCTCACGGAGAAAATTCTGGGTCTCATCATCGTCAAATTTCGGATCATCCACTTCGATCACAATCATGTACTGATCATCACCAGTCTTTCCAAAATTAGGATGCTCAAAAACGGGGTGGTTGTGCCTCGGTAGTCGGTTGAGGAAAAACATTCCGAATAATGTGCCAAAAGCGGAGAAAAGAATGGTCAACTCGTAAAAAACAGGGAAAGGATAAATGGGACTAAAGTAAGGCTTACCACCGACGATAAGAGGATAATCGAAAGCGTTCATATACCAAACAATGAGCATGCCGGTAAAAAATCCAGTCACCCCACCCGCAAGGGTAAAGCAGGGTACTTTTGACCTGGAATAGCCCATTTGTGCGTCCAATCCATGCACCGGAATGGGGCTAAAGCACTCCCAGTTGGTGTATCCCGCTTCCTTTACCTTGCCAGCAGCATCGTAAAGATCCTTGGCGGAAGAAAATGTCCCCGCCGCCGCACACTTGATATCCATTACTTCACTCACGAATTAGTGTTTTTCACCTCCATGCGGATCAGCCTGAGGCATAACTGATTTCACCTCACACATGGGCATGAGGGGGAGAAATCTAAGGAAAAGAAGGAAAAGTACTGAGAAAAATCCGAAAGTACCGAAGAAGGTAAAAATATCAACAACCGTGGGAGAATAGTATCCCCAAGAAGAAGGAAGAAAATCCCGGGAAAGCGTGGTGTTGGCGATAACAAAGCGTTCAAACCACATACCAACATTGACGAAGATTGAAATAATCCAAACGAGGGGCGTATTCTCACGGATCTTTTTAAACCAGAAAAGCTGAGGGCAAATAACATTGCAGGAGACCATAATCCAGTAAGACCACCAGTAGTTTCCAAAGGCACGATTGATAAAGGCAAAACCTTCATAGGAATTTGCCCCATACCAAGCGATGAAAAATTCCATAGCGTAAGCATAACCTACTAAGCTACCCGTGGCTAAGGTAATCTTACACATGTTATCAATGTGCTTCTGGGTGATTAAGTCATGCAACCCGTAGACTGCACGAACAGGAAGAAGAAGGGTTAACACCATCCCAAAACCGGAGAAGATAGCACCAGCAACAAAATAAGGCGGAAAAATGGTTGTGTGCCAACCCGGAAGGTTGGCCACAGCAAAATCGAAAGAAACGATCGTATGAACAGAAAGAACCAAAGGTGTTGAAAGACCAGCGAGGAGAAGGTAAGCCATCTCAAAATTCCGCCAGTGGTTATTGGCATTTCTCCAACCCATGGCAAGAAAACCATAGAAATATTTTCTCCATGTCTCCTTGGCTCGGTCGCGAAGCACTGCCATATCGGGAATCATTCCCATGTACCAAAAAAGTACAGAGACAGTGGCATAGGTAGATACAGCGAAAACATCCCATTCAAGGGGACTGCGAAATTGAGGCCAAATAGCATTTGAATTAGGTATCGGAAACAACCACCATGCAAACCATACACGCCCCACATGAAAAAGTGGAAAGATGCCTGCACAAAGAACAGCAAAAACTGTCATCGCTTCAGAAGCACGATTGATGGAAGTTCTCCACTTTTGCTTCAAGAGACATAAGACTGCAGATATTAAAGTGCCTGCATGCCCAATACCGATCCAAAAAACAAAGTTTACAATAGCCCAACCCCAATTAACAGGATTATTGTTTCCCCATACACCCACACCCGTAGAGACAAGGTAGAGTAAACCAAGACCAGTAAAACTGGCTATAGACATGGCCATAATAAAACACCACCACCACCAATTGGGTGTTTTCGATTCCACAACACCACAAATCTTATCTGTTACCCAACCAAAACTACGGTTATTGAGAACCAAAGGAACCTCTTTCCAAGGAGCGGGGTTCACCTTCTCCATAATTTCAGGAGTTTGAGCTTCTTGTACTTCGGCCATCTAATCAGTGGTTGGAACCATGCTCATCTCCATGGTGACTTGGATGGGCTTTATCGTGGTATTCACGGGCAGCGTGTGGGGAAGCGGCAAAGTCAGGCATCTTTGGATTGGGGTTTCTGACTTTGGCAAGAAAAGTAGTCCGGGGACGGGTGTTAAGATAGCCAAGCACGGAATAATCACGGGGGTTGTTCTTCAATTTGCTCACCTCACTGCTGGGGTCGCTCACATCTCCGAAGGCGATGGCATCACTCGGACAAACCTGCTGACAGGCTGTCTTGATTGTACCATCCGCAACCTTCAGGTCCTTAATTTCCAATGTTGTATCAAGTCCGGAAGAGGAAGCAGAATACTTGGCGTCTTGCTGGGCTTTGATCTTGGTTTTTATCTTAGATTCCTGAATGCGTTGAGTGCAGTAGGTGCACTTCTCCATAACTCCACGCATCCGCACGGTGACATCCGGGTTTTTGCCGAGATCAACCAAACCGTCATTCTTCTCTCCAACGGGTCCTTGATAGAGCTCATCGTTCTTGCGCTTGTTCCAATCAAAGAAATTGAAGCGTCGGACCTTGTAGGGGCAATTGTTCGCACAATAACGGGTACCCACGCAGCGGTTATAAGCCATCGCATTTAAGCCCTCCTCATCATGCACGGTAGCATTGACCGGGCATACACTTTCGCAAGGTGCGGTCTCGCAATGCATGCAGGCAACTCCCTGAAAGGAGACCTGAACATCCGATGGAATTTCCGCACCCTCACGAGCGGGTGAGCTGAAGTAGCGATCAAGACGAATCCAATGCATTTCGCGTCCACGGAGAACCTGGTCTTTCCCGACCACAGGGATATTGTTTTCGCTTTGGCATGCCACCACACAGGCACTGCAACCAGTGCACTGATTAAGATCAATGGTCATGCCCCACTGGTGAATTCCAAAAATGTCTGACTTTTCGTAGGTATGATCTGGATGTTCGTAGGCCGAATTTCCTCTGGGCGTGGAAGTGGCCTTTTCTTGCAAGGATTTCTTTTGGTCTTTCCCCCACATTGGAGGAGAATGGGACTCTGCTCCCATGTGGGCAGCGAAAGTAGGATCCGAAATGTATTCATCCGCATTGGCCTCGCGGACAATGGCACGGCCCTCCATCGACCAATGCTCCTGTACATTAGCTAAAATTTTGAATTCACCTGTTGGAGACAAGGTAGCACCAGTAAGCACCATGGAACCGGAACCATCGAGCAATTGGGTGGCATCATATCCAGAGTCTTGCCCTACCCTGCCGATTTGAGTGCGCCCCAGTCCGATGGTTGCTACCACGGTAAAATCTGCTAGCCCAGGTTGTACATAGAGAGGCACATCCACGGAACGACCCCCAAGGGAAAGAGTCGCAACCGGGGCATTTTGCCGCCCCCCATCAAAATCTGCAGCGTCAGGAGCGATTTGGCCGTTCTTGTTGAGCATTGTAGGCTCAGGAATCAAGCCGAGCTTGGGATACTTGGACTGGAGCTTCCCTGCAAGCACGGGGCTGATCAATAGGGCGTTGTCCCAAGTTAGTTTACTTATGGGGTCGGGGCATTCTTGCATCCAGCCGTTGTTAGCATACTGGCCATCATGGGCATGAAAGTCGGGAAGCAAGAGAACTTCCAAGGCATCCGCACCCAGTGAAGGAGACATCGTATTCTTTTTCTTGATCGAAAGGATAGCTCTCTTGGGATCGGAATTGGGGGCCTTTTTAGCGGAAATACTCAGAGTGCCAAGACGAAGAAAATCATCCAACTTGGTGCCCGATGTACGGGTTGCAAAGTGTTGGGTGACCAAGGCATAGTCGTCAGCGTCTATCCCAAGAATCCTGGAAAGTAAAGTGTTGGAAGAGACGGTATCGAAAAGAGGGGCAAGTAAAGGCTGCACCGGAACAACCGCACTACCATCCCATGATTCACCCAAGTCCCACGACTCTAGATAATGGGACTGCCCCAAATGATAGTCTGCAATCTGTGAACTTTCATCAACTGATGCACCCAGACGGACAACATAATCAAGTTTTTTGGACAGATTGTCCCAATCGATAAACCCTTTGGTATGATAAACCGGGTTACCTCCGAGAATGATCAGGCGCTCAATTTCCCCCTTATTTATTTGATCAACCAGTTCGGCGATAGAAGAGGAACGGGGCTTGGTGGTGATGTAATCAATGGTCGACCCAACCGCCCCGAGAGCCCGGTTCATTGCATAGGCAAGAACTTGTATCTCCTTGGGTAAATGGGAACCGGCAAGAACAACAGACTGCCTGGGCTTGGAAAGTAAGTCAGCGACTGTTTCGGATGCCCACTTTTGGTGCGACTTCGCATCGGCACTGAGGTCACGAAGGTGATTAACCAATGCAGGATCCGAACCCTTGGATTTAGAAAGGAGTTCTGCCGCTACCAGGCAGGTAAAGGAAGCGAGTTTGGATGACTCCAGGCGAAGACGATGATCTGCCACTCCACCCGTGCGGGAAAGATCCGACTCCACAACATAGAGACGGTTCATTTTTTTGGCATCCCCAGGATTGAGAACTTTTCGCCCGTTCATGAAAGACTTAGAACAAGCTATTTCGTTGGGCTCACGGTTGCCCAAAAAGTCATTATCAAGGGACAGCACGCGCTTGACTGAGCCAAGTTTGGGAATTGCACGCAGACCCGCTTCCTGACCGAGGGCTTCAGCAAGTTGATGCTCTGCGGCACGGTAGTCTATCGCTTCATGCTCAAACCAATGTACACCTTTGGAGAGCAATTGAGAAGCCAAGGAGTCGCGGATAGAGGAGTGGGTGTGAGAAGCAAGCACGGCAACCTTGCCCTTGGATACTTCCTCAGTCAGCCCATCCAAAACCGAAGATGAGGAAACTTTTTTCCAGCGATTGACCGAATTTTCGAGGGAAACGCGCTCAAAGCAGCCTCGGGCACGATCGGGATCGTAGAGATCGAGCACGCTTGCCTGTGCATAAATGTCGGTGCTTCCACCAAAGGGGAGAAAGGATGGGTTACCCTCGACTTTGGTAGGACGCCCCTGATGACTTTCGACAATCAGAGGAACATGGCCACGGGCAGTCGGTTGAGAAGTGGCATAAAAAGCGGGCACACCAGGGATTAAATCTTCAGGGCTTTTACCAAAAGGTAGAATGGTGTGCTCCGGACGCCTGCAACCGGACATCCCAAAACCGGCCAACCCAAAAGAGGCAGCCATGAGTTTGACAAAATTCCGTCTTTCCACACCCTCAAACAAACTTGCTCCGCCAGGAAACTCACGGGAGACCCAGTCGCGAAATCCGGAAGTGTTCGCCAAGCTGTCAAGGCTCTTCCAGTACTGCCTACCTGAATCGGATATAAGTTCTTTGTTTTCCCTGATCATCGATGACACCCCGTGCAACTAAGTGGAGGATTTACCTTCCAGTTATCCTTCAATTCAAGCCCGGCATGAACCTGGGCGATTAAAGGGTCTGAATCGTTGGATTCGGCTGGGACTTCCCAGCTAAGATTGGTGACCTGATCGAGAGGCCGCAGTGCCTTTTCAGGATTGCGGTGACAATCCAAGCAAAAGGCCATGCTTAAATGCTTGTCATGATGGACTTCCACCATTTGGTCGACCCGGCCATGACACTCAACGCAGCTTATGCCACGGTTCACATGAATGGCATGATTAAAGTAAACATAATCGGGAGCTTTGTGGACGCGTACCCAGGGAACCGCCGGCCCCTGATTGAGAACCCCGTCTCCATTGATGTCCTCCCCTTCAGAAAGTTTGCCATCCCGGTCTGCGTCTTCACCGTAATAAGAAACACGAATCGGCTCCAACTGGGGAGAGTCTGCCTTAATGTTTTGGTGGCAGCTCATGCAGACGCTGGCAGAAGGAACATTGGCATGGGAGGATTTATCCACCCCATGGTGGCAGTAACGACAATCGATCCCTAGCTCCCCTGCATGGAATTCATGATTGTAGCTTACCGGCTGAGTGGGTTGATAGCCAACCCGGGTATATTTGGGCGTAGCGTAATAAGTAATACCGGCAACCACTGCTCCACCAACGATAGCCAATGCCACAATCACTTTTACCGGTACGGTGTTAGTCCATCGTGGGAAAAGATTTCTCATTAAGTGGTGAAGGTGGGCTGAAAAGAAGGATGAAAATAGTACAAACCGAGAATATACAAACCAAAAAGACAATTCGTTGATATGGGTGTGCCAAGAATCCGACAATATTAAAAAAATTAAACACTAGGTATTAATTTTACTTAATGGCTCATATTAGTGGTTTTCAATTCGACTAATTTGCTCATTAATGAATCGTGTTCCGAGAAAATACAACCTTAGTGCAATCAACCTTTTGAAAACGAAGCCCGAAAGATCCGATTTGATAGTTGTCGGGGCTGGGCTTGCCGGAATTTGTGCGGCTACAGCAGCGGCCAGGGAGGGGTTGGTGGTTAGCCTTCTAGAGAGAAAAAACCATTTAGGAGGCAGGCTAGGAGCAGAATCCCGCATGCCCTTCGACCTTGGCCATCTCTTCAATTTCCCTTTTTGCCGGGAGTCCGGCTTATTGGATGAACTGCTGGCCAACTTGGCCCGGGGAAACCCCGAGGGCACGCCCTGCGGTCTTTCGAGAAGCCTGCTCGATTGGATTTCCGCCGAAAAAAGAATCCATCTTCACTTCTCTCAATCAGTTGCAGGTGCTACTCTAAACAAAGCGGGTGACCGGATTGAATCCGTGCTTACCTTCTCCGAATTTTCGGGCGAAAGAACCCTGTTTCGATCTCCCTATTTTGTCGACTGCTCGGGCTCCGGAATTCTTGCCCGCCTTGCCGGTATCTCCGGTGAATACTCAGCCGATCGGGCTGAGTTGGATGCCGGCAACTTCTCTGGAAGCAAAAAGGACTGTAGAGCGGCTGCACTCATCAGCATACACCAAGCAGACCAACCCACTCCTTTCAAGTGCCCAAATGGTGTAATCCTCAAGTGGGAAGACAACCTTGTCGCCGCTAGGCTTGATTGGATGGAATCCCTTAGTAGGTGCCTCACCGGTTTTCATCACCTCGAATGGATTTCCTCTTCCGTAAAAGCCCCTCCATCAGCCGAGGAGATCACCTGGTCAGCATGGGACTACCTGAAAAACCGCTCCCCACTCAGAAAGACCGTCAAAAACCTGGTGGTGGAAAGTATTTCGCCCATCTATTGTTACCAAAATGAATTCCGCGGGCAGGGAGAGTATTTTTTGCAATACGATGATGTAATGGAGGGAAAAACATTTCCTGACTCAGTCGCTCTGTGCCGAGCCCCCATGAGCAGTGACAAGTCCCTCTTTTTTTCCAATCACAGTAAGCTGGTTCTCCCTCACCCCTTTGAGATTCCTCTACGCTGCCTAATTTCCAGCGAAGTGAAAAATCTCTTTTGGGCTGGGGAACATGCCTCCTGTTCCGCCCGGTTGGCCGGATGCCTATCTCACCCACCCACCTCCGCTCAATTAGGAGAAGCGGTCGGCCTGACCGCTGCCCTGTGCGCCAAGAAGAAACGCCTGCCCCGCACCCTCTGTAAATCCGGGCACATTGAAGAATTGAGGGCTCGACTCGAGCAGGTAAATCACCGTACGGGCAGAGAACCTCCCTCCTTCGAGAATGATTTAATTCCAGCCTCCACAGTATCCGCTTCCTCTACCCTACGAAGATTTCATTCGGTGGGTGAAAACGGACAGGACATACCCGGTCCACTTTGCCACTCCGTCCTTCTGCAAATCCCCATCCGGTCTGATTTCCTCGAGAATATCCGTTTATTGCTCGATTTTCCCACCCCGGCAACCATCGAAGTCCGCCTGCTGGAGGGAAGCTCTTACTTGCAGTCCATTCCCGGGCACTGCTTGGAAGCGAGTGAAATAACTGCAAGCCAAACGGGTGCACAGTGGGTGCAATTTGAACCAAATTGTAAGATTAGAAACCCCGGATGGCACTTCCTGGAAATTAAGAGTCCCTCAGCTTTCAGGGTCTACGAGCAGGAATCCCCTCCCGTGGGCATACTGACAATGTATCCGCGAAAACTGCTTCAAATTGGTGGAAATAATCCCTACTCCGCCTACACCTATCACTTTGGACCAGGCAATGCCTATGCCCGTGGACCCCAACTTATGATCTTACCCGAGCAAAACTTATATTCTCCCTGCGAGGTAGCCACCTCACCCTCCACTCCGGGCAGTCTTCCCAATTTGTGGATATCGGAGCCCACTGTTTTTAAATACCCTGAATTTCTCGAATTTAAGTGGCAGACCCCCGTGGAGATTTCCTCAATCTGTCTCCATTTTGACGGCACCCTGGAACATCTATTCTCTCGTTACCCCAAAGTTTTTCAATCTCATCCAATGCCCGCGATTGTTTCATCTTATCGGATCTATGGAACCAGTCCATCAGGGAGGTCTTTCAAAATTCTCGAGAACACCGAAAACCACCTGCCTTTTGTCTCCCACTCGTTTCCCTCTGTGAATATCAAATCTCTAGAATTTGAAATAATTGCCACACACGGGGCTACAAGAGCCCAAATTTACAAGGTTTGCGCCTTTGCCTAAGCAATTTTTGCTAGAATTGATCACTTCCCCGCAAAGATGGTTTGATCTGCGGCATTTTTTCTGCCTAACTAAATTTATACTATGAATGCTATGGCTGTAATTTTTAGGCTCCTTAGTCTTTTATCCCTAGTTGGTCTTGCAGGGGTATTATGGCTGAAATGGCAGGACCAAACCCATCAAACTCATTCCTTTCTCGATGAGGTTGTTTCCTCTTCCTACGACATACTCCAATCTGAACGGGAAACTCAATGGAAGGATATTGGTAATAAGAAAAACCAATTCTCTGAGGTTTTTGACTCCAATGACCCGGTAGGCCAAAATGACGAAAATCCACTCGAAGCAGCCGTCGCCACTTTGCGTTCCGCGGAGGATGTGCTTCTGAGAAATCCAGAATATCGAGACACCTTAGACTCCCGAAATATGGAATATGGTGCAGAATCCTTGATTTGGAACAGCGAGTCCAAGCTTTGGCAACCTAATCCCGCCGTCAAGCTGTCTCCCCCAGCTGGCTTCAAGGATCCTTTCTCGGATGAAACACAGTTTCCAAAGCAGGATGTGAAAAATGAGGATGGCACTGTAACCAAGGGTGTACCACGGGATTTCCGCCTCCGCACTGTGATTGGAATGCTTTACAAGGATAGACATGACAAGTTTGGGGAAATCAGCAAATTGCGAAGTATGATCGTTGCCCGGGATCAGGAACTCAGGGAATATCAAAACCTTTTCGCCAAAGAAAAGGAACTGAAGGAGCAACTGGAAGATCAGATTGCCAAACTTACCGTTGAATTCGAAGAAACCAAAGCCAACCTCGCCCTAGAAAAAGAAGAGAGGGAGCTGGAAAGACAAGCCGCAGAAGAAAAGCAGCGTCTGGCGGATCAAAGAATTGTCACTTTAGAGGATGAAAAAGCGACCATACAAAAACGAATGGATGAAGAGCGGGACTCCCTACTCCTCTCCCACAAAGAAGAAGTTGCCGCCCTGCGTGACGAAATTCGTGAAGCCGATGCCAATGGCTACAAAAGAGGCATCGATGAGATGGTGACTAAGCAACAAGGTGCTGAAATAGACGAAGGAAGTGATGAAGACGCAGTTAATCCTTTTCTTCCGTCTGAAGAAGGACCTCCTCTGCTTACTCAGTCTCAACTTATTTTAGCTGCTCAAGCAAATGAGATTGGTGAATTAGGTGTTCCGTCAACAGTCGCTAGGATTGATTTTAAAGCGGGAATGATGCTCATTCCGCTTGGGACTGAAAGAGGCGTACAACAAGGCAATGTTTTTACGCTTTGGAAAGATAAGAGAAAAACCGCTCGCATTCGGGTGCAAAGTTCAAGGCAAGGTTTTTCTCTCGCTTATATCCTCCCTAAGTTTGGCTCACCTAAAGACCTTCGCCCTGGAGACAATGTGCATGTTGTTCCTGAAATTGAGGAAACCTTGTAAACTATTTCCTTTTACTATGATTCGACCGATTCCACTCGCTCTTCTTGCTATCATCTTGCTTTCCCTGAGCGGCTGTTTCACCGCCTCCCCAGAAGACTCCCGAATGCCACAGAGTCGTCCCGCCAGTTGGGAATATAGCTTACCCGGGGGGTTCGACCGGGGGAACCGCTAAGTTTCCCTCCACTTTCCGGGGATCCGGAAAATCACTATGCCCGGTCGTCTCTACCTCGTCGCCTCCCCCATTGGCAACCTCGATGACATATCGGCGAGGTTTACTGAAGTACTTGCAAATGTCGATTTGATTGCCTGCGAAGATACGAGGGTCACCTCGCGCCTGCTTGGCCATTTAAACATAACTATCCCCTTAACCTCATACCGCGAAGAGAACGAACGAGGAAGGTCGGTTGAGCTCTGCCAAAAAATGCAACAAGGCCAATCGATCGCCCTTCTCTCAGACGCAGGATACCCGAGTATCAGTGATCCAGGCTTCAGGCTCGTAAGGGAGTGCCACATGAATGACATCCAAGTCATTCCCATCCCTGGGCCTAACGCCGCAATTACAGCACTTGCGGCATCCGGTTTGCCCACGCACCAATTTCTTTTCCTAGGCTTTTTTCCAAAGAAAAAAAATGCGGTTTTACAAGTTCTTCAGGAGTGGAAAGATTTTTCCGGTTCCTTAATTTTTTACGAGTCAAAGTACAAAATCATCAAAACACTGGAATTGATCCAGTCTACCTACGGGCAAGACCGCTTAATTTGCGTATCCCGCGAACTCACCAAAGTCCATGAAACCATCCTCTCCGGTCCCGTAAAAATTGTCCGGCAGTCAGTCTCTGAAAAAAGTACCAAAGGGGAATTCACTCTCGTTATTGCTCCGGTTGGCTACCAATTCGAAAGCACGAAATGAGAGTTGGGCTGATTGATATTGGTGCCAATACTACCAAAATCCTGGTTGCGGATTATGAACCCAGCCATTCACTCGTTGAAATTGACCAAACTGCTTTTCCCTGCCGATTGATTCATCAGGACGGGGACCTTGAAACCATCGAACCGTCCTCCATTGACACCCTTATTCGCTGCCTCTCCACACTTGCGGTGCATGCCAAGAAAAAGCAGGTTACTCATCTCTTTGCGGTGGCCACTGAGGGACTTCGTCGGGCGAAGAACTCCCCACAAATTCTTCATCAAGTTACCGCAGAACTTGGCATTGACATCACTATCCTTTCAGGAATGGAGGAGGCCGGGGCTATCGCTGAGGGTCTCCTAACAGACCCAAAACTTTCTGAGCTCCAAAATTTCTTTGCTCTGGATATCGGTGGTGGCAGTCTCGAACTGATGCGAGTGCAAAACCGGCAATGCAGGGCGGTTCATAGCCTTCCTCTTGGAGCCGCCCGGTTGACCCAAAAATTCATTGCTGACCCCGCATTACCCTATGACCCATGTCATATCACTGAAATTGAGCGTTTTGTGCGTGCCACCCTGGATTCCTCAGAATTAGCAATGACCCCCGCCCTGCCCATATTGGCGGGCTGCGGAGGGACACTCGTTTATCTCCGAAATATGATCCCCAAGCCCAGTGCCAAAATTACCTTAGACGCCCTCTCCTCCTTACGCTCAAAATTGACTGCACTTTCCATCGAAGAAAGAGTAAGTGAATTCCCTCAACTTCCTAGGGATCGGGCCGACATTTTCCCTGCCGGCCTCATTGCACTGGAAACTGTCCTTCGCTTCCTTGGTTTCCGCTCGATCACACATTCTTATCATAACCTCAGGCATGGGCTGGTCAGGCGGATTTACCAGAACGGCTCCCTGACTGGGCAAACCAACTAAAACTCAGCGGAGCAAGAATGCCCGGTATTTGAACACCGGGAGCAGAAGAGACCAAAGTCTGGGCCCTTCCTTTTTCCCACACGCCGGGGATAGAAAGTAAGCGGGACGGGGCAGCCATGGGATTCACCTGAACAAGGTAGCTGGTATCATCTTCCATGTTTTCCCAGGCCAGGCCAATGCTTTGCCCATCCTCAGCAAAATAGACCTCCGCTGGCCATTTCTCCCTTTTGGATCTTCGGAAGTAGAGCCCGGCTGCAGTTAGGCGAAGTTGTATCATTTTTCTGACAAATTTGACTTCTTCAGGGCAGTTTTCAATTTGTGCATAATCAAGAGCATTGAGATCCCCCCTTAGGTAGGTATTCCGAACGCCTGATTTGTGACGGAGGAAATCGGCACCAGCTGGGATCATAGGCACACCAGGAGCAACAAGCAAAACCCCTATAGCCAAAAGATAACGCCTGCAAATTTCCTCCGGCGGAGTATCGTCGTCCCCCCACCCGGGCAACTCCCTAAAGCGGTCCAGCAACGCAAAGTCATCATGGGACTCCAGGTAATTAACTGACTGCACAAATTCGAGGTTATCCCCATCCAACCTCCCCTCAAGCACATCAATCACAGCTCTTTGATCGGCTTGCCCCTTGGCGTAGGCAAGCAAGCCCTCCCTGCATCCATCACTCCACAATCCAAACCCTGTCTTGTTCATGGAAACGGGGAGTCTGCCCCTGAAACTCCAGGGCTCGGCAAATAGTAGAACCCCCGGTTTGTATTTTTTCAGCTCCTTTTCAATTTCAGCTAGGAAGCCAGCCCCCAACAATTCCCCAAGATCAAACCTGAATCCATCCACATCGAATATTTCCACGAAATAAATGAGGCTATCTAGAATCAGTTTCCTCACTGGTTCCGAATCGCAATCCAGATCGTTCCCACAGCCACTGTGATTGGAAAGATCTCCGTTTTTATTGCTTAAAAAGTAAATTTCCCGGTCCAGAAAGATGAGGTGCGGAGGAATCCCTACATGGTTGTAGACCACATCAATCACCACTGAAAGTTTGGCCTGATGAAAAGCATCAATCAAATCGCCGAACTCCTCCACCACGGAACCGTCCTGGTTACGAGTTGCATAGACCGATGCGGGAGAGAAAAAATTAACTGGCATATATCCCCAGTGATACTCCTCTTTCGTGCGAGAATCAAATTCCTGCACGGGTTGCAGTTCGACCACATTGGCACCTAATTTCTGTAGGTAGCAATCCCCCGACTTCAGCCACTTTGTAAGCCCGGTAAAGCTTAGCCTTTCCTCCTCGGTTATCCCGTAATCGGCATTGACAAGCAGGTCACGCAGGTGTGCCTCAACCAGGACCACATCCCTCATAGGCGGGGGTTCGTGGAGGCTTTTCCGTGGAATGGGTTTGGGTATCGCAATGCCCGGCCCGTCTCTGCCAACCAGAGCACGGGCATAGGGGTCAGTGATGTCTCTACTATATGGTTGATTAGTGTGATCAAGATGGGTCACCCGGAAACGATAATGAGCACCATCAATCCCGAGACCCAAGCCAATAGACCAGCTGCCATCTTCATTCCGCTGCATCGGATACCGAGAATCCTCTGAAACTCCGTCTTTGCCGTAGATTAAAAGCTCAACCAATTGTGCCCGGGGAGCGAAAAGCCTAAATCTGCCTCCCTCTGCTTCGGTATAATATCCAAACCTGCCCTGCGGCATGGCCAATTTCCACTGCCTCACCTCATCGCCCGTCCTTGGTTTTCCGATCTTAAACCGAAAAACATCACTGCCCGATCTTTTCGGATCGAAAAAAAAGTTTCTTACTCCCTTATTTGCCGAAATCTCTGGACAGGGAAGAAAATCTTCCGGCCCAAACCATTTTCCCTGATCAGATAAAAACTTAAATTCAAAAGGAGCATATTCAATTAACACATCCCATTCGATTTGGAGACTGTAACCACGGTCCCCCTTCATTAATTCACAGCCCACCGGGGAGGCCTGCCCATTCCATTGGTTAAAGTCACCCACCAGAAAAACGCGTTCCTCAGGCTCCAATTCATCTCCGCCTAGGGGTAGAGAAAAGTGGGCCCAATTTCCAATCTTTGCATACCCCCCGATTCGGGCCCTCTCTATGGGCTCAAGCCGTTCAAGCTCGGTGCAAAGCAGACCCGCTTCTTCTAGTAGGTCATCAGGCAGGCGATCTCCCGCCCAGTCCACTTCCAAAAAAAGCAACCCCGCTTCCTGGCTGTCACCCACCCAAACATATCCACCCCTGTTGTACACAGGACCAAATAAGAGAAAATGCCCCAGGCTTGCGAACCGAAAAATTTTGCTCCGATAAAAATTTTCTATTATTTCTTTCCTTGTTATGACCCAAGCCAAAGAACGCATCCTCGTCGCCCTCTCCGGAGGAGTGGATAGTGCAGTAACCGCGGCGATCTTAAAAGAAGCAGGGCATGAAATTGAAGCCGCCTATGTGCGGACATGGGAGCACGAGGAGGACCTGATGGGAGATTGTCCCGGAGCGAAGGATTTGGCCGATGCCCGGGCCGTTGCCGAAATGCTCTCCATTCCGTTTCGCACGATTAATTTTGTGGACTTCTACCACCGGGAAGTGGTTAACCCCATGGTCGAAGGCTATGCCAACGGGATTACCCCGAACCCTGACATTCTCTGCAACCGGCGAATGAAATTTGGGGCCCTTTTAGAATATGCCCAAGAGCAAAATTTTCAGGCACTCGCAACTGGGCATTACTGCCAGCGAAAACTTGGCGGAAAAGGAGAACCTCAACTTTGGGAGGGTTTGGATAAGAATAAAGATCAGTCCTACTTTCTTGCCCGGATATCCAAGAAACAACTGGCTGGTGCCCGTTTCCCATTAGGGGAAATAACCAAGAAAGAAGTCCGTAAACTTGCCCGTCAGTTGAAGCTTCCCGTGGCGGACAAAAAGGATAGTCAGGGAATTTGCTTTCTTGGAAAAGTAAAAATACCCAACTTCCTCTCCCATTTTATAGAAGACTCGCCCGGTGATATTGTAAACCAATCGGGTAAAAAAATTGGCACTCATCAGGGATTGCACCGCTACACTTTGGGGCAAAGGAGAGGAATTGGTGTCCCCTCCAATCAGGACAACGAGTTCTATGTGGTCACGGGAAAGAACGAGGAAACCAACGAGCTCATTGTGGCTTTTGAAAACGAAGATAATCCCAGCCTATGGGGATACAGATGTAGGGTAGAAAAGTTGCATATCCTTTCCGAACACACGACAAAGGAACTTAGCTTAAAGCCATTATTGGCAAAAGCTAGATATCGCGATCCCAGTACACCGGTTAGTTTACATCTTCTCGACGAAGGGAAACTAGAGGTCACTTTTGCGAAAGCTCAACGGGCAATCACTCCAGGGCAGGTTATGGCTATATATCAGGACGAGCGCCTTCTCGCCTCGGCAATTTATTCTGCCAGTGAAATGGGCAGGGCCTTTCTTTCAACTTGATAATCCCCCCTCTTGGCCACATAAAGCATTTTGTTGGATGAAACTCAATTTATCTAAAAAAATTCTCAAAGAACTGCCGGGCAAAGAGAAACCTCCCCTCAAAACTAAGGAAAATTTAGAAGAGTATTTACAGGGAGCGATTTCCTTTTTGCAGACCCAGCAAAATGTTTTATTGCGAACCATTTCTATAATTGAAGAAATTGGCAAACTTGCCCCCACACTCAAAGCCGATGTCATCAAGAATGTTACCAAAAAACAGGAAACTGAATCCCGCAAAAAGTTTAAGCTCTTGCGCAAAGAGTTAAAAAAACTGGTTTCTCTCAAGTTTAATGAGCGTCCTCTATTTAGCGACAAGGAAGAGGACAAGTCTTTCAAACTCTTTCAGGGAGCGAGTGCATCTTCTCCACATGTCAAGCAACCCTGCGCTCCCCAATTCATCAAACCCCTGCAAAAACCCAATCCGCAAATCGACCTTGAACTTGTGCATTCATCCACACAGGCGCTTCAGGAAATGGTGGGGCAAAACGATGCCACCACTCATGATTTACAAAACAGCTTTCTCGCCCTTGCGGCTGACCCAGAATCCCAGACCAAATTAAAGTTTTTCGAAGAAAAGGTTAGAAGCTGGGTATTTGGGGTCATTCAAGGAAACGACGGTCTCTCGGTTCAGGCCAACATCCTTGGACGCCGGGTGGATGGATTGGTCAGCAAAATCGACGGGGCCAAGGCAGGGGAATAATTTCAACCAATGTCCCAAGGGAATTCAAGTCCGTTCCCCTCCCCGCAAAACAACCCGGGCGGTCGTCCCTTTTTGGGTATTCACTTTGTCAAATGTGGTACCTACGGCAGAATTTACCAAAATAAAGAAGGTACCGCCTATGTCGGGCACTGTCCGCGCTGCATGCACGCCTTGCGTGTTCGCATAGGTGCTCAGGGCACGAACACCCGTTTTTTTAAGTGCTTCTGTCCGTAAGGCCGTTTTGCCCGATCACTGATTCCGCTCTGTGCTCTAACGGAATTATGGATTCACAGGAATTCGCTTTTGTCCGTCGGTCAGTCTCCATGCTTCTTGCAAACTGAATACATATAACCTTGGTCCCTCGGTGCCTTCCCCGCTCCCGCGTACATCCCCCGAAAAAATAACTTCGCCATGCTTGGGGTGCCCATACCTCAGTTCATAGAAGCGCTGGGAGAGAGCAAAGCTTCGCAGGGGGTTTTGCCAATCCACACGACGAAAAAAGATTTCTCTCTCGGCCACTTCTTCTATCCTGACTTTGCCAAGGGCTTCCCCCTGAGGAAAAAACAGTTGGGCCAGTGTACCCGTTCCGATCTTAAGCAACTCATCGAGCAAAACTTGACCGTGTCCAAAATCTCCGTCTTTACTTCCCTCTGTTATCCCTTCATCAGACTGGTGGTTGGCAGGAAAAGAAGAAGATAGAGCCAATGATTGATTGAGCTCCGCTATTTGAAAAACAAGTCTTTCAGCCAATACATCCTCGGCCTTTTTTTGGGCAAGTTCCGCAACCAGGTCACCGACCTGCTCAATCATCAAGTTATCGGCATTTCCCGATCCATTCCATTCAGGAATGCCTTCCACCAAGGCCAAGGGCACAAGAGGCTGCGTATCCGATCTCTCCAGCCACCCAAAGTACCCAATTAGGGATGCAACCAACCCGGTGTAGAAATAGATCTTCCATCCTTGATGTGACTTATCTCTATTTTGCGGCTCGGCTTCCTTCCTCCTCTGAGGTTCTTTAAAATCTTCCTCTTCGGCCACCTGCACTGCATTTATCTGCTCATTCGCTTCCTCCCTTACCCGGTAAAGCTCATCCACTTCTCCCCAACTCACTTTGGCCTTTTCAAGCCATTCGAGGGCAATCCCTACTTCGACCTTAATGGCTTGCCAATCCGGATTCTCTCTGCACTTCCTTTCAACCTCCAGCCCGTTCTCTTCACCAAGGGAGAGAAGATAGCAAATGACTCTTGGCAAAGCATCCGATTTCTCCTCCATGGAGATCAGGGAATAGCCATTTTCATGCTCCCTGGAAAGTTGCATAAAAAACGCCTCCAGGCTGGTTGCCCATAAAGTTTTTGACGAGTCAGACCCCAGAAAGAGAAGCTTTCTTTCAACTTCCGGAAGACTCCCCATAAAGACGCGGGCCCGGGCAGATAGATGCTCTTTATTTGCTTCCTCCTTCGGGTCAGCGTCTAAAAGTTCGTTTTCAGCAAAGAGCTCAAGCTGAGTCTCGCCTTTTGAGAGATTACATGAACCAAGGGTGCGTTGGTACTCCTTTTTTACTGCGAGAAAAAGTTCAGCAGCACGATCACTCAAAATCCTTTCCTTACATTCATTACTGAAGTTCGTGCATCGGGAAACAAGCTCCCTGGCCAGGACGGGACAGTTCACCAGCAAATGGGCATAGTGCAGAAGCTGGTTTTCCAAATCAACAATTCTCATCTGTGCTCCCACTCCTTTACCTAGAAATGCCTATTTTTCGGTGGGACCAGTCCCCCCTTCCCCCACTCCATTGGAGGCAAGCACATGGGCTAAAATTGTCTGCACCATACCATTGCAGAAAGGGTTTCTTCTTCCCCTGCCAGTCCAGCCTATCTCCTGGGCGATTCCCCGAAATCTTTGCGGACAATCCCCCGCCGGCCAATGATACCAAACTGCAAAAGCATCGACCTCGTGCAACGCACAGTACAGGGGCAGAGAAGCATCCACCCAAAGCGTATTCGAGCGGTTCCCGCCAAAAATATTTTTCAGAATGTGATTTTGCCAATTTTTCCTGCAATCCCCAAGACCTAGGCTGCAGCGGGTGGCAGAAACAGGGTCTTCGGCGGAGTGGACAGAAAATTCTTTCAGTCCGCTTACCCAGCCAGAATTCTCTAGACACAGCCTGTGGTATTGCTTCAGACGATGAAGCGGATGATTAAGCGGTCGGCACCCACGCAATTTCCAGTCTTTTTGCGAGCGAAACACATCCTCGATATTCAAGGATGAATCCTGCCAGGAAGCCAGCGGATAATCCAGGGCAATCCGGGTCATAGGGGCACGGTTACGGCGATAGCCAAGAACCTCCAAGAACCATTGATGACACGCCGTCTCCCATCCCGCTTTCCTGATTCTTAGCTTCGCAAAGTTAAGCTTTCCTTCCCACCTCTGCCTAGCCAGTTCATGTACATCTGCCTCCATCAACCGGCTCAGTTCCTCACGGGAAAAGTAGCCTGACTCCTGACCGGACAGCTGGCGCAAGGCAAACTCCTCTGCATATTCCTCCACTCCTTGCGTCAGGCAGGGCAGAAAATGCATGACTGGCACTTTCCTGCCATTCTCGAGCACGGAGAAAGATACCTCCTTGCGATCGGTAAATAGGCAGATATGGAGAATGACTCGGTTAAAATTGGGATTTCGGTGATGTCCGTGAGCTTCCCAGTCCTTTGGGCGGAAATGAATTTCGATATCTCCGCCACACTCCTTGTCTCCAATCCGCAGCTTTGAATTTCGGAAATCTGGCCCCTCTTCCCCACGGTTCCACTCCCCCCGGTTGAGCACGATAACCCGCTGCCCACACAAAGTACACAGTGCCGAAGGGTCGAACAACTGTTCCTCCCAAATTCTCTGGATCAAAAATTCTTCGATTTTCAACTCCCCGTAAAGACCGGGAGCCTCCTCCAGATGGAGTGTCGGGCTATTGGCATTCTTAAAAATCATCCGGAAAGGGAATAGGGTTTTTAAAGGAATGATCTTTATCTTTGGAAAATTTCGAAGTTCGCTCCGCCCGACGGGAAACCTGGGACATGGAGTGGTCGAGCTTTTTGATCATCTCTTCCACCCGCATCGCAGAGGCCCCATTCTCATAGGCACAATTGCGGATCAGCGAATCATTGGTCACCACACAAATTGCCTCGGGAAACTTCGCTGCCATCACCATTCTTTCAATAACTCCATCCGCCCCCTCAAAAGAGGAGGAATAGACCACATCATAGGCATCCATTCCCGGTCTTTTTTGCAGCGAACCCCGACCCGCCCGTCCATCAAAAACCACAGTAACACGAAATCCATCTGCGGCAAAAGGTTCCAAAAAACGTAACAAGGTATCGCGGGCATGATTACGGTCTTTGGCCAGTTCAGTGGCAATTTCCGCAATAGCATGCATGGAATTATTCCCGTCAACTATCAGATGTTCTTGCATTTTTTCAGAGCATAGATCAAGCAATGTACTTTTTCACAGGGTTATTAATATTTGACCCGCAACGCAATATCAGTCCTTCTTTTTTATGAGTCTAGCCTTTTTATTTCCCGGTCAAGGTTCCCAATCCGTTGGCATGGGTGCCGAAGTTTTTGCCCACTATCCCGATCTGGTTGAGGAAGCCGACCAAATCCTCGGTTACTCCCTTTCTGCCATTTGCCTGAAAGACAGCGATGGGCAGATAGCAAACACTGAATTCACCCAACCCGCTCTCTACCTAGCCAGCTTTCTTGAAGCCAAGGCAAAAATAGACGACGGGCAAACTCCGACCTCTGCTGCCGGTCACTCTGTGGGAGAATTTGCCGCCCTTGCCGTCGCTGGCTGTATGTCCTTTGCAGATGGCCTAAAGATGGTTTCGAGGCGCGGGCAAATCATGGCACAAGTCAGCGGTGGGGGCATGGCTGCTGTGATTGGACTGAGTGCCGACCCGATCCGGGCCACCCTCTCTGCAATTGGTTCCACTGAGGTGGACCTCGCCAACTTCAACTCTCCCGGACAAATCGTAATTTCAGGCCCGGCCCAACAAATCGAGGCTAGCCTCGCTCCCCTGAAAGAGGCAGGTGCCCGCATGGTGGTACCTTTAAAAGTGAGTGGAGCCTTTCATTCCCGGATGATGGAAGAACCGGCGAGGAACTATTCGAGGTTTCTCGAGGGCATTACTTTTTCCGACCCTGCCTTTCCCGTATATTCCAATGTGGAAGCGAAGCCCTATCCCGGCGGGGATGCCATTGCCGCCCTGCTCACCCGTCAAATCCACAGCCCGGTAAGATGGACTGAGCTTATCACTCAGATGCGCTCAGACGGAGCGGATGAATTCGTGGAGTGTGGACCCGGTAATGTGCTGACCAAATTGCTTAAACAAATCCCCTGATCTTGTATCCAGGGGTCCACCCGGCTACCTCGCCTTGGTGTCAAGGCTGAGCTTTGTCAGATTGCGCTCCTTTAGCAAATTCACTACATCAATTACATTTTGGTAGGGCAAAGAACGGTCCGCCCGGATATGCACCGTAGGAGAGGGATTTTTGCCGGATAGAGTGTCGAGCCGCAGGTTAAGTTCGGTCGGAGACACGGCATCATTGCCCCAAAAGTAGGATCCATTTTCTGCGATGGTAATGAATTGATCATCCACCGGAGGCGGAGGCTGTTTAGCTGAGCTGTTTTGTTCCGGCAGGTTGATCCGATTATATTGCTCGATCACCGGCGTGGTAATCATAAAAATGATCAAAAGAGAGAAGGCCAAATCAATCAAAGGAGTGACATTGAGATCCGAGATCACTGCCAACTTGTTTTTTCTTCTAAAATCTCTCGCCATCCCCTACTCCGGCTTGCCGTATAAGATCAGGCCTTATTCTCCAGCTCGATCCGGTCTGCCAGGTTGCTGGCAAAGTTTTCCAGCTTGGTCATCTCACCCCGCACCACCCCAGACAGCCAGTTGTAGATAAAGACAATCGGAATGGCCACGCAAAGGGCAGCCACCGTTGTAAGTAGAGCCCCGGAAACTCCCGGGGCAAGATGTTCGATCGTCGCACCTCCAGAATCCATTGTTCCAAAGGCGTCCATTACCCCCCAGACTGTGCCGAGTAAGCCAACAAAAGGAGCCCCGGAGACAATCGTGGCCAACCAGTACATTTTTTCCTCGTAGGTATCCTCCACCTCCGCCAGGGCACGGCGGATGGCATTTTCCACATAATTCATTTTCAATTGACCCGAACTCGCCCCCCGCCTGGCCGCACCCATGGCACGCGAACAAATTCGCAGATAGGGGCTGCCGACGCCAGCAAATGCTTCATCCTTGTAGTCAAAGATGGTAGGTAAATCGTTGATTCTCTGCTCGTCCCGCTGATTGAGTTGCTTGGCCTTTTTTAACTGCTTCGATTTGTACCACATCACACTGATTGCATA
>Ga0181564_10001353_pt1 | contig 21854 bp, 21 predicted proteins | sample 011ome_24_FD_134512 | JGI IMG/M metagenome (GOLD analysis project Ga0181564, IMG submission 134512) | Coastal salt marsh microbial communities from the Groves Creek Marsh, Skidaway Island, Georgia - 011513CT metaG (megahit assembly) | ecosystem: Environmental > Aquatic > Marine > Intertidal...
CCTGGTCCGTTATCCATGGGAGGATGGACAGCAGGTCTATATTTTGATGAAAAAGCTTCTGATGATGCAGCTGATGCATTACTTAAAATATTTTCTGGTCAAGCTGGGGGACAAACAGGTTGGTTCTCTTCTATGATCTCAAATTTTTTAGGAGTTAAGAGAGCTTCGATTACATATAAAGAAACTGAAACAGGTTGGACATATACTATTCCAGATATTCTAGATGGTAGAATCGAAAAAGAACCTGGGTTAAAAAGAGGGGAAGACATAAAAGTTTCTAATCTAAAGTATTGGGTAGCGCCTGAGATAATTGTTGGTCGCGGAGGCAAAAGAAGTAAAATTAAAGATCATGGTCGCAATTGGGATTTCACTGGAGGAAGTGCTGAATACTGTGCGGTTGAGTGGTCTGGTCCATAAAAATTAGGGGGAACTATGAAATCTAGAGCAAAAGCAGTTGTGATAGGCGGGGGTGTTGTAGGTGTAAGTACATTATACCACTTAGCAAAAAAAGGTTGGTCTGATGTAGTTCTATGTGAAAGAAAAGAACTGACCTCAGGTTCTACTTGGCATGCAGCTGGACTGCTTCCATTATTTAATATGAGTTATTCTGTTGGGCAACTTCACAAATATTCAGTTAAATTTTATCAAGAGCTTCAAAAAGAAACAGGTCAGGAAGTTGGTTTCAGTAATGTAAGTAATATTCGGTTAGCTGAAACTCAAGACAGGATGGATGAATATAGGCAGTATGCTGGTGTTGCACAAACAATTGGTGTCGACGTTAAATTTTTAACTCCTGATGAAATAAAAGAAATTTGGCCTTTATGTAATACTGAAGGTCTGATTGGAGCAATACAACATCCTGAAGATGGATATATCCAGCCAAATGACTTAACACAAGCACTAGCAAAAGGGGCTCGTTCACTTGGAGCTGAAATATACCGTCAAACAACTGTGATAGGATTAGAGCAGCAATCTGACGATTCTTGGATAGTCAAAACAGATAAAGGTGATATACATGCTGATGTAATTATTTCTTGTTCTGGAAACTTTGTTAGACAGACTGGAGAGATGGTTGGATTAGATATACCAGTCATACCTGTTGAACATCAATATATTGTAACAGAACCACACCCAGAAATTCAAAAAAGAAAAGAATCGGGCCTTCCTGAAATGGGTGTTTTGAGAGGTTCAGATGGATCTTGGTATATGAGGGAAGAAGCTGGTGGATTAATATTAGGACCATACGAAAAAGGAGCGCCATGCTGTTATGTTGACGGACCTAGTCCTGATTGTGAGTATGAATTATTTCAAGAAGACTTGGACCGTTTAGGACCTCACATAGAACATGCTATTAATCGAGTTCCTATTTTTGGGGAAGTAGGAATTAAAAAAGTTTATAATGGTGCGATTTGCTACACTCCTGATGGAAGTCCAATTGTAGGACCTGCCTGGGATCGTAAAAATTTATATCTTAATGATGGACACTCATTTGGTATTACAGCAGCCGGTGGAGCTGGTTGGCAACTTGCTGAATGGATTGTTGATGGCGAACCTACAGTTGACATGCTAGGCGTTGAACCAAGAAGGTTTGGTGATTATGCTTCAAAGGCTTATTTGATAAAGAAGAACGAAGAAGCATATGCAAATGTATTTACTATACATTATCCTGACGAAGAACGTGATGCAGGTAGACCTTTGCGTCAGGCTCCTTGTTATGATCGATTAAAAAACTTAGGAGCAGTCTTTGGACAGAAGTTTGGCTGGGAAAGAGCAAACTGGTTCGCTCCTGAAGGTGTAGAACAAGTAGATGATTGGTCATTCAGAAGATCAAAGTGGTTTGAGCATATCGGTAATGAATGTAAAAATGTTTCTGAAAATGTGGGTTTACTAGACATGAGTGCGTTTGCTAAGTGCCGAATTAGTGGACCCGGAGCCGAGTCTTTTCTTGATAACCTAGTTGCCAATAAGTTGCCCAAAAAAATTGGCAGAACTAACCTTTGTCACGCTCTAAATACAAAAGGAGGGGTACACTCTGAATTTACAATAATGCGTGAAAGTGAAGATAGTTTTTATTGTGTCTCTGCTGGTGCTTGGCAAAGATTAGATCATGATTGGCTTAAGAAGCACATGCCTAATGATAGATCTGTAACTTTAGAAAATCTAACAAATAGTATGGGCGTTTTAGTAATTGCAGGTCCAAAATCTAGACAGCTACTTGAGAAAATATCAAATGATGACTTTTCTAATGAGGCGTTTCCATGGTTATCAGGAAAAATGATTAATGTTGGTTTAGCTGAAACGCTAGCATTAAGAGTAAATTTCGTAGGTGAGTTAGGCTGGGAACTTCATATGCCAATTGATTTACAAAATACAATTTTTGATTCATTAATGGAGGCCGGTGAGGAATTTGGAATTAAGCCTTTCGGTATTCGAGCAATGGACTCACTTAGAATTGAAAAATCATATAGACTAGTAGGAACTGAATTATCTATTGAGTATGCAGCTTATGAGTCTGGATTAGATAGATTTGTTCACCCTAATAAAGGCAGCTTTATTGGCAGAGATGCATTGGTTCAATGGAGAGAAAAAGGCTTCGACAATAAATTTGTAACTCTTGAAGTTCATGGTGTAACTGATGCAGATGCCTTAGGAAATAACCCAATATACCAAGATGGTAAAGTTGTTGGTAGAGCTACGGGTGGAAATTATGGATTTCGAATTCAAAAATCTATTGCGTTAGCTATGGTAAGTCCTGACTGTTCAGAACCAGGAACAAAACTGACTATGGATATTTTAGGAACTATACATGATGTGACAGTTATCGAAGAAAGTCCATACGATCCCAATAACGAAAAGCTTAGATCATAGTAAAATTTCTAATGTCCAAGGCGTTAGATTTTTATTTAGATTTATGTAAAGCAGGGACTATTGAGAAAAATAATAATCAAATTGAACTAATTTCAGAATTAGACTCATTTTTAACTAATAATGAAAAATCATTATTTAGCCTGATTCAATTTATATCAAAAAAAAGTACTCAAAACTGTTTTTATATATATGGCAGTGTCGGCTCCGGAAAAACATTGCTTATGGATTTAATTTCAAAAGTAAAAGCGCCGGATAAATTCTTAAGAATGCACTTTCACGAATTTATGATTAAAACCCATGACGCTCTTCACGAATTAAGAAAAAATAATGAGTCCAAGGATGAATTAATTCCAAGATATGCTCAAATGATACAGGCTGAAGCTAAAATTATTTTTTTTGATGAATTCCAAGTTGATAACATAGCTGATGCAATGATACTTGGACAATTATTCACAGAGTTTTTTAAAAGAAATATTAAGATTATCTTAACAACAAATATATTCCCAGATGATCTTTACAAAGATGGCTTACAAAGAGAATTATTTTTGTCGTTTATTGAACTGATAAAAAGAAAATCTATTATTTTTGAATTAAATACAGAGAAAGATTATAGAAAATTAAATTTCAGTAATGATGAAGTTTATTTCTCTCCTATTAACTTAGCAACAACTCATAAGATTAATGATCTATACAAAAAGCTTTCAGATGGCCATGCTATCGCTGATAAAGATATCAAAGTAAAAGGAAGAGACGTTAAAATCAAAAGACTAGCACACAGAGTATCTAGATTTTACTTTGAAGAGATTTGTGGAGACTCCCTTGGCGCAGAGGATTACCTCAGCATGCTAGGATCTTTTGATACGATAATTATCGAAAAAATATCTAATTTCTCAAATGAAAGTATTAATAAACAGTTGAGGTTCATGAATTTAGTTGATGTGCTCTATGATCATAATATTAATTTAATATTAAGCAGCGAAATACCAATTAATGAAATAGGATCAGCATTTCATTTAAAAGAAAAGTTCAAGAGAACTCTTAGTAGGTTAGAAGAAATGAAATCAAAAAAATATAGGAGCTCTAAATGAAAGTTGCTGTAATTGGAGCTGGAATTGTTGGACTTTCAACTGCAAATTGGTTGAGCAAATATGGGCAGGATGTAACTTTATTTGATAAAGAAGAGCCAGGAACACAAGCAAGTTTTGGTAATGCAGGGACTTATGCAAAGTATGCAAATATACCAACTAATTCACCATCATTTTTTTATCTTTTTCCATATCTACTATTAAATAAAAATAGCCCTTTATTTTTTAAAAGAGGAAAGTTTATTGAGTCAATGCCTTGGCTTTTACAATTCTTGAAAAACTGTCAACAATCTAAAGTTAGAGATACCTCAAATAAATTGACATCATTACTATCCTTTGTTGATGAAGGGTATGAGGAGCTTTTTAATGATGCAGATATAGAGAAATTGATTTCAAGAGAGAGTATATTTTACGTTTGGTCAAATAAATATTTTTATAATTCAGCCAGTAAAGATTTTGAGACTCGTGAGAGAACAGGTGTAAAAATTGAAGTTATAAATAAAAATGAGATCAATGATATTGAGCCAAATATTAATAATATTTTTTACAAAGGTGCTTTATTTCATGGCTCATATTTTGCAAAAAATCCAAAAAAAATTAGTCAGAGACTTCTCCAACTTTTTATTGATAAAGGAGGAGAATTTAGAAAGGAAAAAATTGAAGATATAACAATATCAGAATCAAAAGATATTCAAATATACTCATCTATTGATAGCTATACGTTCGACCGCATTGTGGTATGTGCTGGAGCATGGTCAAAGAAATTAACTAATAAGCTTGGAGAAAATGTCCCCCTTGCAAGCGAACGAGGATATCACATTATGTATTCTCATCCTGAAAACTCAATTTCACGGCCAATTGCCTGGCAAGAAAGAGGAGTATACTTTACTCCAATGCAGGATGGCATTAGAGCTGGCGGAGTTGTTGAATTTGGGGGAAATTCATTAGAAATAAGTCCAAATGTAATAAACTATTTAAAAAGAGCCTCAAAAGCAGTTTTCCCTGAGCTAGATAATCATTTTAGTGAGTGGGTAGGACTGAGACCATCAGTGCCAGATTCTCTGCCAGTTATTGGACAATCAAAAAAAAATCCTTATATTTACTATTGCTTTGGACACCAGCATATTGGCTGGTCTCTTGGCGGTATCTCTGGAAAACTTATCGCACAGGAAATATGTGCAAATAAAACAGATATAGATTTAAAACCTTTTTCTGTTGAAAGATTTTAATTATGAAATATTCAGCATTTAATCTAGTCAAAAATGCATTTTCATATCATGAAAATTGGCAAAAAGCCTGGAGTAGTCCGGAACTAAAAAAAGAATATGATGTCATTATTGTTGGCGGCGGGGGTCATGGATTAGGCACCGCTTACTATCTTGCAAAAGAATTTGGTGTAAAGAATATTGCTCTTTTAGAAAAGGGTTGGATAGGTGGAGGTAATACTGGTCGTAACACAACAATTATTAGATCAAACTATTTGTGGGATGAGAGTGCAGCGCTTTATAATCATGCTGTCAATTTGTGGGAAGGTTTGTCTAGTGAATTAAACTTTAATGTAATGTTTTCACAAAGAGGTTTGTATCATCTTGCACATTCGGTTCATGATATGCAAGAAATTACGAGACGAGCATATTCTAATTATTTAAATGGAATTGATGCAGAAATTTTAAATCAAGATCAGGTAAAGAAAAACATACCACATATGAATGTTACTGGAAGATATCCAGTACTTGGAGCAATACTTCAAAGAAGGGCAGGCACAGCAAGACATGACGCTGTTGCATGGGGATATGCAAGAGCAGCAGAAAATTTAGGTGTTGATATCATTCAAAATTGTGAAGTAACTGGAATTGATATTTCCAATGGAGCTGTAACAGGTCTTCAAACTACAAAAGGTTCTGTAAAAGCAAAAAAAGTTGGACTAGTCCCTGCAGGACATAGTTCGGTTCTAGCTAATATGGCTGGATTTCGATTGCCAATTAGCTCGGTACCTCTTCAGGCGCTAGTAAGTGAACCAATAAAGCCAATTTTAGATTGTGTAATTATGTCTAACACTGTTCATGTTTATGTAAGTCAATCTGATAAGGGTGAGTTAGTTGTTGGCGCTGGTTCAGACTCTTATAACTCTTACTCTCAAAGAGGTTCATTTGATATGATTGAGCATATCATGGGACCGCTAACAGAACTTTTTCCAATTTTTTCTCGATTAAAAATGTTACGACAATGGGGAGGCATTGTAGATGTTACTCCTGATCGAAGTCCAATTATTGGCAAGACTCCAATTGATAATTTGTTCATTAATTGTGGTTGGGGTACTGGTGGATTTAAAGCAACCCCTGGCTCAGCTCACGTATTTGCTGAGACTGTTGCTAAAGGAGAGCCGAATAAAATTGCAGCTCCATTTTCAATTGAAAGACATTTTAGCGGTGCGTTAGTTGACGAGGCTGCAGCAGCAGCGGTGGCGCATTAATATTATGTTTGTAATTAAGTGTCCATACTGTGGTGAGCGAGATCAAACTGAATTCTCTTGTCACGGTGAAGCACATATAGCAAGACCTGAAAACCCAGATAATTTAACAGATGCAGAATGGGGCGAATATCTTTTCATCCGCTCAAATAAAAAAGGAATTCATTATGAGCGTTGGACGCACGATCATGGTTGCAGAAGATGGTTTAATGTAATGAGAGACACTATTTCTGATGAAATTCTTGCTACTTATAAAATGGGTGAGGAAAAGCCAAAAACATAGTTATGAGTAATCAAAATAGAATATATAGCGGTGGAAGGATTGATAGATCTAAGTCAATTAAATTTAAATTTAATGGAATTGAATACACTGGTTATCAAGGAGACACTCTTGCATCGGCTTTACTAGCTAATGATGTACATTTAATTGGTAGAAGTTTTAAATATCATAGACCAAGAGGCATTCTTACTGCAGGTTCTGAAGAGCCAAATGCTCTTGTTCAACTTGGTTTAGGTGCAAGAACTGAGCCCAACATGAGAGCTACTGAAGTTGAAATTTATGAAGGGCTTGAAGCTGCAAGTCAAAACTGTTGGCCATCTGTAAATTTTGATATCGGTAGTATTAATAACTTTTTATCACGAGTTTTTCCTGCAGGTTTTTATTATAAAACTTTTATGTGGCCACCAAGCTTATGGCTTTTCTATGAACATTTTATTCGTAAAGCAGCTGGACTTGGTGTCGCTCCAACGGTAAAAAATCCTGATAGATATGAGCAAAAATTTCATTACTGCGATGTCCTTGTTGTTGGTGGAGGTGTTTCTGGTTTAATGTCTGCACTTGCTGCAGCAAGATCTGGGTGTGATGTTTTATTGATTGATGAAAAACCACTACTTGGTGGGTATCTGAGAAATGTTACTGCCCAAATTGGAAGTTTAAATTCAAATGATTGGATTAATCAAACTCTAGAAGAATTAAAATCTTATGACAATGTTACTATTCTTAATAGAACAGCCGTAATGGGATATTATGATTATAATTACTTAACAGCTCTTCAAAAAGTAACAAATCACTTACCTTACTTCTCTGATAAGTTGCCGCGGGAGAGATATTGGAGAATAAGAGCAAAAAAAGTGATTTTAGCCCAAGGCGCTTTTGAAAGACCTCTTGTTTTTTCTGGAAATGATAGACCGGGAATCATGTTGGCTTCTGCTGCAAGAGCGTATCTCAACCAGTATGGAGTTTTACCTGGGAAGTCAGTAGTTCTTTTTACAAATAATAACCATGCCTATGGAGCAGCTATTGATTTTGCAAGCAAAGGAGCGAAGGTTACAGTTGTAGATAATAGGGAGGATATTTCTTCAGATATAAGTGATCGCTGTAATAAGTTTAATATTAAAATTTATCCATCTCATTCAATAATCAGTACTCAAGGTTACCAAAAAATTAAAAAAATTGAGATTCAAAAAGTTGATCAAAAGAATAATGAACTAACTGGTAGCTTAAATGAAATTGAGTGTGATTTGGTGCTTATGTCGGGAGGCTGGAATCCGTCAGTACAATTATTTAGTCAATCGCGTGGTAAACTTGAATATAATATAAAATTAAATTCTTTTACTCCAAAAGAGTTAATCAAAAACCAAAAAGTTGTTGGCTGTAATAATGGAGACTTTAATTTATTAGAAGTTTTAAAAAAATCGTATCAGGCAGGGCTAGATTTCGCCACCGAACTAGGAAAATCAGCAAATAAAAGTCTAGAGATTGATAAAGCCTTTGAAGATTTAGAGTTTACTGAAGCAAAGGTTGAGCCTTATATGATTGGAAAAAAGAAAGTTACTCATGGCTCTAAACACTTTGTTGATTTTCAGCATGATGTAACAGCTGCAGACATATTTCTAGCTCAACGAGAGGGTTATGTTAGTGTAGAACATACGAAGCGTTATACAACTACTGGCATGGGAACAGATCAGGGTAAGACATCAAATGTAAATGCCTTAGCCTTAATGTCACATATACATAATAAGCCAGTTGATAATATTGGCCATACTACTTTCAGGCCGCCATATTCTCCACAAACTATTGGAGCAATTGCTGGAAGAAATGTAGATCATCTATTTGATCCTGAGAGAAAAACTGCAATTCATGAATGGCATGTTGATAATAAAGCAGAGTTTGAAGATGTAGGCCAATGGAAAAGACCACATTACTTTCCTCTAAAAAATGAGAATATTCATGATGCAGTAAATAGAGAATGTAAGGCTGTTAGAAATAGTCTTGGAATACTTGATGCTTCAACACTAGGAAAAATTGATTTACAGGGGCCTGATGTCGCAAAGTTTCTCAATCTTATTTATACAAATGCATGGTCTAAGCTTGAGGTAGGTTCATGTCGATATGGATTAATGTGCAATGAACATGGTATGGTATTTGATGATGGTGTAACAACAAGAATTTCTGAAAATCGCTATCATATGACTACTACTACTGGTGGTGCAGCTAGAGTTATGTCTTGGCTTGAGGAGTTTTTGCAAACAGAATGGCTTGATATGAAAGTATTTTGTACATCGGTTACAGAACAATGGACTGTTTTAAGTATCTCAGGTCCTAATTCTAGAAGTTTCTTGTCAGATCTTACTGATATAGATCTCTCAAAAGAAGCTTTTCCATTTATGAAAATGAAAGAAGGAAAAGTATGTGGAATTGATGCAAGAATATTCAGAATAAGTTTTACTGGTGAATTGAGTTTTGAAATCAATGTGCCTTCAAGATATGGCCTCTTTGTCTGGAATGAATTTATGAAACACGGAAAAAAATATGACATTACTCCATATGGAACAGAGTCAATGCATGTTCTAAGAGCTGAAAAAGGTTTCATTATTGTTGGTCAAGATACTGATGGAAGCGTAACTCCTAAAGATATTAATATGGACTGGATTGTATCTAAGAAAAAAGAAGATTTTCTTGGTAAACGTTCATTTTCAAGGTCAGATACGATGCGATCAGATAGAAAGCAGCTAGTAGGACTTTTAGTGAATGATAAAAAAACTGTATTGCCAGAGGGGAGTTATATTGTTGATGAGGTAAAACCAAGGCCACCGATGAATATGATTGGTCATGTAAGTTCAAGTTATTATAGTCCAACATGTAATCATCCTATTGCACTTGCACTAATCAAAAATGGTCTTAGTCGAATGGGTGATGTTGTTAAAATTCCTCTAATGAATGGTAAAGTTATCGAGGCTACAATAACAGATTCAGTTTTTTATGATAAGGAAGGGGCTCGTAACAATGAATAATACGAATTCACCTTTGCAAGATAAACAGCAAATAAAGTCTGCCAATATTAACCTTGAATTTATGGATTTTATTGGAAAAATTAATTTAAGAATAAACAGTGACGACTCTGATACTCTAAACAGAGTTTCAGCTTATTTAGGCTATGATCTGCCAAAAAGTTCTGGAGAGGTCAGTACAAACGATGAAACAAGAACAGCATGGCTTGGTCCAAATGAATTTTTAATTCAATGTTCTGAAGATAAAAAAGATAAATTAATTACTGATCTTAATACTAATTTAACTGATAAGTTCTTCGCTTTAACTGATGTATCTGATTATTATATTACTATTCGTCTTAGTGGAGTAAATAGTATTGACGTTTTGGAAAAGGGCTGTCCTTTAAATTTTAAAGATTATCTTAAGAATAAAAATACCTGCGCCCAATCCTATATTTCTAAAGGAACAGTATTAATTGATCGGCTATCAGATGATAAAGTTTTTGATATTCTCATTCGATGGAGTTTTGCTGACTATTTGTGGGAATGGCTATCAGACTCTTGTTCTGAGTTCATTGAATAGTTGATGGCAAAAAATAAAATTTCTCTAATGAGAGTGTTAATTAGTGGAATACTCAAAAAATGTCCAAAGTGTAGTCATGGAAAGATTTTCTCAGGCTACTTAAAAATTAATAATAATTGCAGTAAGTGCAACGAAGATCTTTCAATCTATAGGACAGATGATTTTGGACCTTGGTTATCAATTGTATTAGCGGGTCATATAGTTGTACCACTTGTATTAAGTGCTGAACAAGCTTTCGCTCCAGATCTATGGTTACAAGCTTTGATTTGGATACCTTTTTCATTAATAATCGTCTTATATTTACTTCCTATTTCTAAAAGCATATGTCTTGCAATCATGTGGCGATTAAAAATGAAGAACGAGGAAATTAATGACAGCATCTAGCCGTGTAATCTTTGATTTCTAAATTTCAGATCATATATATATTTAATAATGAAAATCGCAATCATAGGTACAGGAATATCTGCTTTATCATCAGCCTTTTATTTAGATAAAAATATAAGCATTGATATGTATGATATTGAAGATAGATTAGGTGGGCATACTGATACTCATTCCATTAAATTAAGAAATAAAGAAATTCGTGTTGATACGGGATTCATTGTTTGTAACGATCGTAACTATAATGATTTTTTAAAAATATTAGATGAATGCAGTGTAAACCTGAACATCTCCGATATGTCTTACAGTTCGTCAACAGACGATAAAACGTGGTGCTCTAAAGATTTTTTTAGGCCAAGTCATTATTTTTCAATTTTGAATATAAAATTTTTAATTAATATTCTTAAATTTAATAAATTAGGAAGAAAAAAAATTGATAATGAGCTACCAATATCAGAGTGGTTAAATTTAAATAAATTTTCTCAGAGTTTTGCTGAGAATTATGTTTATCCCATGTCGGCCGCTATCTGGTCAATGAGTCCTTACCAGATGCATAATTTTCCAACAAATCGATTCCTCAGTTTTTTTAATAATCATGGATTATTAAATATTTTTAATCGACCACAATGGTATTCGATTAAAAATGGAAGCTCGTCTTACATTAAAAAGATTTTAAATAAGACAAATGTGAAAAATATAAATCTATCAAAGATAATTTCCATTCAAAGAGGTAAAAATAATATAAGTATTAAGGGTAATGGGGTAAAAGCAAAGTATGATTATGTAATTTTTGCTTGTAATACAAAACAGATTAATCAAATTCTAGTTGATCAAACTGTCGATGAGGCTAAGGCCTATTCTTATTTTGAATATTCAAATAATAAAACTGTTCTTCATAATGATACTTCTTTTATGCCAAAAAATATATCGAAGTGGTCTTCTTGGAATTCTGTGAAAAAAGGCGATGAACAATACGTAACTTATTGGATGAATAAATTACAAAATCTGAACACCACTGAAAATATTTTTGTAACAATAGGAAGATTCAATACACCTGACCCAAAAAGTATTTTTCGAGCAAAAAAATATGAGCATATTATTTATAAAAATAAAACTATTACTGGTCAGAAAAAAATTAAAAAACTACAGGGCAAAAATAGAGTTTTCTATGCGGGAGCATATTTAGGTTATGGTTTTCATGAGGATGGTGTAAAATCTGGAATTATGATTGCTCAAATGATTAATAATCTAAATAAATGATACAAAGTTCTATTTATTTGGGCGAGGTTTTACATAGTAGAAGTTTTCCAAAAAAACACTCATTTAAGTATCAATATCGATCGCTTTTTAACCAGAACATTTATGATTTTAAGACAAAAAAATTTAATAAGTTTAACATAAGTTTCTCATCATATGATTTCAAAGAAAAAATCATTAAAGAAAAAATAATTAAGTGGTTTATCAATTATATAGACGAGCACTCACTAAACTCAAAATATGTTTCACTGGATTTATTAAAAACTCCAAATATATTTTTTCGAAAGTCATTTAATCCCGTTTGTTTCTGGTTTTTAAAAAAAAATGGTAAAACAGTTTCTTATATAGCCGAAGTCACTAATACATTTAAAGAAAAAGAAGTTTACTATATTCATAATCAAGGTATGGAAATTGAAAGCAATTTATGGCTTGAGACAGATAAGACTATGTATGTATCTCCATTTGCTGATAAAATAGGTAAGTACAAATTTCAGTTAGATGACAAATCATTAACAATTAAAATTAATGAATTTGATCCGAAGAATAACCTTGAGATCGTTACCAGGCTCTCAGGAATTCTGAAAGACTTTAATAGGCTGAATTTTTTATATTTTGTATGTTCTTTATACTTGAATTCACTATCTGTACTGCCTAAAATTCATTATCAAGCTTTTCTTCTTTGGAGAAAAAAGCTGAGAATTTTTAGCCACAAAGGAAATGGGTATGCTGAGTAGAATTCTAAAAAGAAATATTGAAAAAGGTTTGAGCAAGATTCAAGTTAATCAAATTCAAGTGACCTATCCAGATAAAACAACATCAGTTTTTGGAGACTCAGGATCTATTGTTGATTTGAATATAAAGTCTTGGAAAATGCTATGGCTTGCTATTACACGAGGCGATATTGGTTTGGCAGAGGGATATTTTGAAAATCATTGGAGTACAAGTAATCTGCTTGATCTGTTGGAATTTTTCTCAGTAAATGTTGAATATATATCAGATATCTCAGATGGAAAAAATATTTTTAAAATTTTTACCTACATATATCACCTACGTAATAAAAATAGTATTTCAGGTAGTAAGAAAAATATCCTTGCTCATTACGATTTAGGAAATAGCTTTTATCAACTTTGGTTGGATAATACAATGACTTACTCTTCAGCTTTTTTTGACAATAAGAAGATTTCGTTAGCAGAGGCACAAGAGAATAAGTATCAAAGAATTATTGATAAATTAGATCTTAAACCTGGACAATCAATTCTTGAAATTGGATGTGGATGGGGTGGCTTCATGGAATATGCATCTAAAAAAGGCTTTAAGGTAAAAGGAATAACAATTTCTGATGAACAGCATAAATTTGCAACTGAAAGATTATTAAATATGGAAAATGATCCAGAAGTTATTCTAAAAGATTATAGGTTGATTGAAGGAAAATTTGATGCTGTTGTTTCAATAGAAATGTTTGAGGCTGTTGGTAAGGAATACTGGAATAGTTACTTTAGTAAAGTAAGAGAATTATTAAATAAAAATGGTAAAGCACTTATCCAGACAATTACAATTGATGATGCACTATTTGATAAGTATGTAAAAACAACTGATTTCATACAAACATATATTTTTCCAGGCGGTCTCATGGCTTCAGATGGTGCTTTTAAATCTATTGCAGATAAATTTAAACTTGAGACCCTGAACACAAAGTCATTTGCTCATGACTATGCAAAAACACTAGAGATTTGGTTTAATCAGTTTAATGAAAATTGGGAAGACATTGCCAAACTTGGCTTTAATGACAGATTTAAAAAACTCTGGGATTTTTATCTGGCTTATTGTAGAGGAGGTTTTTTATCTACAAGAATAAATGTTTCGCAATATTTGTTTGAAGCAAAGTGATAATTAATAAGTTTTTAATCATTTTTTTATTAGTTTTTAATTATTTAATATTTTCAAGTGCGACTGCTGATCAAAGTGATCCAAGACTAAATGAACTTTTTTTGAATGTAAAAGAATCTCAAAATGAATTGTCTTCATCGGTATATATTGCGAGCATATGGAAGATATGGAGTGAAACAAATGATCCAAAATCTCAACAACTGTACAATCTTGGCAATCAATTATTAAAGCAACGCAAGTATGATCAGTCATTAATTGTTTTTAATCAACTAATTATCAATAAACCTGATTTTGCAGAAGGTTGGAATAAAAGAGCGACCCTTCACTTTTTGATGGGCAATTTTAATGACTCCATTAAAGATATTGATAAGACATTAGATCTTGAGCCTCGCCATTTTGGTGCTTTAGATGGGCTTGGTCAGATACAATTTAAATTAAATAATTTTTCTGAATCTATTCAAACTTACGAGAGGTTACTGGCAATAGTTCCCCATAGTTCTAGTGCAAAAAAAATGTTAAAACTTATGAATGCACAATTCATTTAGATTCGTTAGAATTCTTTTTTTTTCATTAATACTAATATTATTAATGATAGTAATAACAATGACAGAAAATACAAAAAAAACTCCTAAGCATCATTTAGAAAATGGAACATTTGTTAATACTAATGGTGTTGCAAATAATAAAAAATTAAAAGAGCTCTGGAAGTGGATGACTGGCAAAAAAGAAACTAAAGCTATTCCAATTGATTTCGAAATGGTAGATCCTAATTTAGAATTGATAAATCAAAATAAATCATTCTCTATAACATGGATTGGCCATGCATCATTCCTCTATCAAAATAAAGAACTTAATATATTAACTGATCCACATCTCACGAATAGAGCTTCTCCAATTAATTTTGCTGGACCTCAAAGATATACAAAGCCCGCTATGAAGTTTGAAGAGCTACCTAAAATTGATTTTGTAACAATTTCTCACAATCATTATGATCATCTAGACTTGAAAACAGTGAAGTGGATTGCCAAAAATAATCCTGATGCAATTTTTCTTGTCCCTCTTGGTCTTAAAAAATGGTTTATAGATAAATCAATTAACAATGTAATCGAGCTTGATTGGTGGGAAAGTCATATTATAGGAGATACAAAAATAACATTTACACCAGTTCAGCATTGGTCTTCAAGAACATTATTTGATCGAAATCAAACTTTATGGGGCGGCTGGCATATCAAGAACGATAGTCATTCTTTAATTCACCTTGGTGATACAGGTTACAGTGATGATTTTAAAGAGACATTTAATAGACTTGGGTCGGTTGATTTAGCTTTAATCCCAATTGGGGCATACGCTCCAAGATGGTTTATGAAATTTTCTCATATGAATCCAACTGAAGCTGTTCAAGCATTTATTGATTTAAATGCAGAAAAAGCTATTGGAATGCACTGGGGAACTTTTATTTTAACTGATGAACCAGTTGATGAACCTCCTTTAAAGCTTGAGGAAGAATTAGCATCAAGATCCTTAGATGGGAATGTATTCATTACTATGATACATGGACAAACTATAAACCTAGGAGAAAATTAATCTTGCTCTATCTCTGAGCTAGGCTCACATTGATTATTTTCTCCAGAGCAGCACGGATCAATATTAATTTTGCAATTTGGACATTGAGAGTGACCATGAACATCAATTGGTTGGATTGAGTGATTACACCATGGACATATTTGATTATGAATCATATATTTAACCTTAATTATTAATTAGTTTTTTTATTAATGAAAGCAGTTGTTTATAGCAGTTATGGAGGCCCTGAAGTCTTGAGTATTCAAGATATTCCAATACCAAGTCCCAAGTTAAACGAAGTTCTAATTAAAGTAGATTCTATTTCATTGAATCCAGTTGACGCTAAAGCTAGAAGAGGTGGATTTAGACCAATAAGCGATTTGTTAAAATTTCCAAGAACCACGGGAACTGACTTTGCAGGAGTTATTACTGAAACAGGAAGTAGAGTAAGCGGTTTCAAAGTTGGTGACTCTGTTTATGGATGGGCCCAGCCACTTTTAAATAATGGATCTGCTGCAGAAATGCTTTGTATATCTGAAAAAGCAATTGCACTTGCACCAAATAATATTTCATTATCTGAGTCATCTGCATTACCATGTGGTGCTCTCACATCATTAATTTCACTAAGAGATTTGGCACCCATTCGAAATGGACATAAAGTACTTATTAATGGCGCCTCAGGCGGAACAGGGACCATGGCAACTCAAATTGCAAAAATATTTGGTGGTCATATAACTGTTGTTACAAGCGCTAATAATTCAGAAAGAATAAAAAATGACTTTAAGCCAGATAGAATTATCGATTATACAAAAGATGATTTTGTTGATTTAGAGGATCAATATGATGTCATTTTTGATGTTCAAGGGAATAAAGCTATAAATGAAGTTGAGAAATGTCTTACATCAAACGGCATTTATGTTACGACGCAACCTACAATATATTCATCAATCGATGCGGTAAAAAGCCTTTTATCCAAAAAGAAATCGAAAACAGTAATATGTCGATCAAGAACAGCTGATTTAAATATGATCAGGTTATGGGTTGAAGAAAAAAAAATAAAGCCAGTGATAGAAAAAGTTTATGAATTTGATCAATTCCGAGAAGCATATGAGCATTTGGCTACAGGCCATGTAAAAGGAAAACTTATTTTGAAGATCTAATTTTTTAGTTGATCTTACCAGTATCAAGTTATAATAAATTTATACTTAAACTTTATAAACAAAAGGAGCCTAAACAAATGGACAACAACATTCATCATTTTGAAGTAAATAATATTGATTTAACAAAAGTAAGTTTATCAGACTTCAAAGGTAAGACACTTTTAATCGTGAATGTTGCAAGCGCGTGTGGTTTTACACCACAATACACAGGATTACAGGCTTTGTATGAGAAATATAAAGATCAAGGCTTAGAGATTCTAGCATTTCCCTGTAATCAATTTGGTGGACAAGAGTCAGGTACCAATGAAGAAATTAAAACATTCTGCGATACTAAATATAATGTGACTTTTCCATTATTTGATAAAGTAGAAGTGAAAGGCGACAATGCTTCACCACTATTTAAATTTCTAGAAGAGCAATCTGGAAGAGAGATTCAGTGGAATTTTTCAAAGTTTCTAATCAATAAAGATGGCGAGTTTGTAAAAGGTTTTGGAACTCAAAAAACCCCTGAAATGATTGAAGAAAGTATTAAAGAAGTACTATAGATGAATGAAGATCTAAAAAGAATTTTTATTGATACAGTAACTACTTACAATTACTCGGATAAAGAGATTGATGATAATATATTAAAAGAGCTTTACGAGCTTACCAAGTGGAGTCCAACCTCATTTAATTGCAGTCCATTAAGGCTTGTGTTTTTAAAATCAAAAGAGGCAAAGGATAGAATTGATCCTTATTTGATTGATTCAAACAAAGCAAAAGTGAAAAAAGCACCAGTTTGTGTGATTATTGCTATGGATATAAAATTTTTTAATGATCTTCCTCGTAATTTCAAAGCTCAAGATGCTAAAGTTTTTTTTGAAAATAATGAAGAGCTTGCACATACAACAGCATTTAGGAACAGTAGCCTTCAAGCTGGATATTTTTTAAAGGCGGTGAACGCACTAGGGTTGGATGCAGGTCCGATGAGTGGTTTTAATAATAGTGGTGTTGATGAGGAATTTTTTAAAGATACCTCATTACGAAGTAATTTTTTGTGTACGCTTGGTTATGGAATTGAACCTAAAGGACATCCTCGAGGTTCAAGATATGAATTTGATGAAATAGCAAAAATTATTTAATGATAATCAAATGGACTCTATAAAAATAAAGCAAATTATAAATCCAATTGAAACTTCAGATGGAGCTGGAGTAAAGCTTAAAAGAAGTATTGGGATTCCTCAAATGGATTATTTTGATCCTTTCTTAATGCTTGATGAATTTGGTTCAGAAAATCCTGATGATTATATTAAGGGGTTTCCACCTCATCCTCACAGAGGTATAGAAACAGTCACATACATGCTCGCAGGAGAATTTGAACATAAAGATAGTGCAGGTGGACAAGGAAGGATGTCACCAGGTGATGTTCAATGGATGAAAACAGGTAGAGGAATTATACATTCAGAGATGCCAGCAATGGAGGATGGAAAATTACATGGATTTCAACTATGGATCAACATGCCATCAGATTTGAAGATGAGTAAGCCTGAATATCTTTACATCGACTCAAAAGAAATTCCAATTTATTCAGATGAAAATAAGACTATTAAAATTATTGCTGGTAAATACCTTGATTTAGAAGGCTCTGTTACAAACCATAATGTAAACCCATGCTACTTTGATATTGAACTGACTGAAGGAAGCACTTTTGATTTTGAGCTTCCTGAAGAAAATAACTCCTTTATTTATTTAGTTGAAGGCAAAATAAAAATAGGTGCTGAGGCAAATGATATTTTAGAAAATTCTACTTTAATTATCCTTGAACGTGGAAAAAATCTTAAAGTCGAGTCTGAAGCAAAATCTAGGTTCTTATTAATTTCAGGTAAACCTATAAAAGAACCAATTGCAAGAGGAGGCCCTTTTGTAATGAATACAAAACAAGAAGTTTTACAGGCAATTGAAGATTTTAATAGTGGAACTTTTGCAAATTATTAGGATATTTAAGCAGCAATTAAATTTAAATATGTATCCTCAAGTTTCTTTAAATCTTTCTTCCTTATGAGATCATTTACTTCTTGTTTAAATCTTTTCGAACCAGGTATTCCAAAACACAAGGCAAGAAGCGGGCTTAGTAATTCATAAGTTGAAACAATATCGATATTTTTTTTTACATAATCAAAATATTTTGCAATGACCTGGTTCTTTTTAAGAGGCTGATTAGCTTCTTTATAAAATTGAAAATCAACATCCTCTAAGAAAAAAGGATTTGCCTGTATAGATCTTCCAATCATGACACCATCAACAAATTTCAATTGATTATGACAATCATCTAATGATTGAATGCCACCATTGATTATAATATTTAAATGAGGCATTTCTTTTTTAAGCTTATAAACATAATCATATTTTAAAGGGGGTAGAGTTCTATTTTTTTTGGGATCTAAGCCTTTGAGGAAGGCTTTACGAGCGTGAACAAAAAATGTTGTACAGCCACTATCAGAAACGTTTGAAATAAATTCTTTGAAAAAACTATAAGAGTCAAATTCATCTACGCCAATCCTGCATTTTACTGAAACTTCAGACGATGACTCACTTATCATTGTCTTTAAGCAGTTTCTTACTAAGTCAGCTTCTTTCATCAAACAGGCACCCATGCGACCTTGCGAAACTTTTTTAGATGGACATCCAACATTTAAATTGATGCCTTGATAATTATATTTATTAGCAAGATTAGTGCTAAATTTTAATAGCTCATTATCAGATCCACCAACTTGGAGAATGACCGGTTCTTCTAGTGAGTTTTTTTTTAAGAATTTATTATAATCTCCACGGTAAATAGCTTGACTAGCAATCATTTCAGTAAAAAGAATAGCTTTTTTTGATATTAGCCTGTACATGAAACGCGCACTTGGAGTTGTTACGCCCATCATTGGGGCAACAGAAAATGTATAATTATTTTTTAACATTTTTATTTTCAAAATTTAAGTTCACAGCAATACCACTTGTTATAATACACATAATTCCAATAGAGACTAAAATACTTGGTATATCTCTAAAGTATAGGACGCTTATTATCACATTACTTACAATTTCAAAATAGTGAAATGGCGCTAATAGGCTTGCTTCAGCGTACTGATATGCTTTTATAATTAAAAAATGAGCTATAATAACAACAGGTCCTATTGATCCCATTAAAAGAACTTGCCTTATATCAGGATTACTTTCCCAAAAAAATGGTAACAAAAGAGTCATTATCACTGCTCCAGGTATAGCGGTAAAGCTAAGACTAATTATTGGATCAGAAGAGAAATTAAGCTTTCTCGTATAAAGTATATAAAATGCATAGCAAAAACCTGATGCCATAGCAAACAATGAGCTAGAATGAAACTCGCCAAAGCCTGGTTGAATAACCAATAGTGTTCCAATAAATCCAAGACCAACACATAGGATTTTTATTGGAGATATTTTTTCTTTTAATATTTTAGAAGAAAACAATACAACTATTATAGGAGCAATTAATAAAAGGCTAAGAGCATCAGCAAGGGGTATTTTCGCAATTGCTATATAAAATAATGCAGTTCCAATAAAAATTAATAAACCTCTAATAGTTTGCTGGCCAGTTGCTTTATTAATAAATTTTTCTTTTCCATGAATATAAAAAGCAATTGGAACAAGAAAAACAAAATGACCAAAAAATCTTGACCATATTACTTCCATGATATTAAGATCTGCGCTTAGTACTTTTGCTAAAGCATCATTAATTGGAACTATAGTTAGTCCAAGACACAAGAAAGCAGCTCCAATATAAAAGTTCTGCTTGTTTATCATTAATTTTTTTATTTATTAAGCTCTCTCATTGCTTGATCAATTCCATCTATGGTTAATGGAAACATACGATTTGAGAAAATTTGCTGTAAGATATTCGTCGATGCAATTCTACTCCAATACTGTTGAGGTACAGGATTTAACCATACAGCATTTTCATAAACATTTAGAGTGCGACTTAGCCACGTTTCACCAGACTCTTCATTCCAGTACTCTGTGCTACCGCCTGGGTAAGTGATTTCATAAGGACTCATTTCAGCATCCCCAACAAAAATGACCTTATAGTCTGAAGGGTAAGTGTGAAGAACATCCCAAGTTGATACATGTTCGTTATATCTTCTTTTATTGTCTTTCCATACATAGTCATAAAGACAATTGTGATAATAGAAATATTCCATATGTTTGAATTCTGTTTTAGCAGCAGAGAATAGTTCTTCACAAATTTTAACATGAGCATCCATTGATCCTCCTACATCGAAAAAAATTAAAACCTTAATCTTGTTTCGACGCTCAGGCATCATTTTTACGTCGATATAGCCTTTATGAGCTGTCGATTTTATGGTGCCATCAAGATCTAATTCTGTATCAGCACCTTCCCTTGCGAACTTTCTTAATCGACGAAGAGCAACTTTAATATTTCTTGTACCTAGCTCAACATCTCCATCAAGATTCTTAAATTCTCTTTTATCCCATACTTTAACAGCTTTTTTATTTCGACTTTCATTTTGACCAATTCTGATACCTTCAGGATTGTATCCATAAGCGCCAAAAGGAGACGTTCCTCCAGTACCAATCCATTTACTACCTCCTTGATGTCTCTTTTTTTGTTCTTCTAGCCTTTGCTTAAGAGTTTCCATTAACTTGTCCCATCCACCAAGTGATTCAACAAGCTTTTTTTCTTCATCTGAAAGGTATTTTTGACCCATGAGTCTGAGCCATTCTTCAGGGATCTCAGCTTCAGTTGTTTCTGATTTATTTTCAAGGCCTTTAAAAGAATGTCCAAATACCTTATCGAATTTATCAAGGTGCCTTTCATCCTTTATTAGCGCAGATCTACTAAGATAATAAAAGTCATTAACATCAAATGATGCAATAACTCGCTTATCCATAGCTTCCATAAGTATTAAGTATTCTTTAAGGGAAACTGGTAACTGAGCCTGCTTTAAATCAAAAAAAAAGTTAAGAAACATAGATATTAATCAATGCTCTCATTTTCTCTTCTGGCAATAAATGCCAATCTTTCTAGTAAATGTACATCTTGCTCATTTTTAAGTAGAGCACCATGAAGAGGTGGTATAAGCTTTTTTGGGTCTTTTTCTTTTAATGTTTTTGCATCAACATCATCAGTCATCAAAAGTTTAAGCCAATCAATTAATTCAGAAGTTGAAGGTTTCTTTTTAATGCCAGGAACCTCTCTCATATCGTAAAAAATTTGAAAAGCCTCTCTTATCAGATCTTGTTTTATTTCTGGAAAATGGACATTGACAATCTCTTCCATCGTCCCTGCATCAGGAAACTTAATATAA
>Ga0181564_10001354_pt1 | contig 21850 bp, 22 predicted proteins | sample 011ome_24_FD_134512 | JGI IMG/M metagenome (GOLD analysis project Ga0181564, IMG submission 134512) | Coastal salt marsh microbial communities from the Groves Creek Marsh, Skidaway Island, Georgia - 011513CT metaG (megahit assembly) | ecosystem: Environmental > Aquatic > Marine > Intertidal...
GGCCTCGCGCCTGGTATGGAAGGCTCGAAGAGATACCTCGTATTGGCGTGACGCGCGATGGCGGTCGGACGATCTTCGGCGCCTGCATAGTCTCTGGGGCTGAGCACGACCGGGTGCAGGCCGACAATCCGACGCCGCTCGCATTCAGATTCCTGACCGGATTCCCACCGCGATACTTCGTGAGACTCGACCCGCAGTAGCGCGTTATCCCGACTAAAGCCCGGTGTCGCGCCGGCTTAAAACGGGGCTGTAGGTCAGTGCTTGGTTAGAAATTGCCAATCCCTTCGATTACACTGCAGTCTAAATCAAGAAAAGCGGGTTATACATTTTCGCTCTCATTTTCCAAGCAAAAGGCTCTAATTATATGTTTACTCTTATCCGAAGGAATCAATGCGCCCTGCTGATCTTGCTGTTGGCCAATTTCATGGTGCTGGCGGGTTCGGCGCCGGTTTTTGGGCAGAATACGGACCCCACTCGCTGGGAAGCTGCTATGCAGCGCTTCGACGAACAGGATCAAATGCATCCACCGCCGGAGGGCGCCATCGTACTGACAGGCAGTTCCAGTATTGCGCGCTGGAATGATCAGGCTGCGGCGGCCCTGGCTCCACTAACCGTAATCCCGCGCGGCTTTGGTGGCAGCGTGATGGGTGATGTCCTGTTTCATCTCGATCGGGTGGCATTGCGTTACAAACCGCGGGCGATACTCATCTATGAAGGTGACAACGACACAGCCTGGGGCTTGCCGGAAGGAAAAATAGTTAATCAGTTTGAGCAAATTGTTGCCAAGGTCCATGAGGCATTACCGGAAACCCGGATTTATGTGCTAAGTGTGAAACCCAGCATTCTGCGGCAGGAAGTCTGGCCCAATGCGCAGAAGGTGAGCGCATCTCTTCAAACTATAGCGGATCACGACCCGCTTGTTTATTTCGTTGATGTGGCCACGCCATTCCTGCAGGGCGACGGTTCGGTAATGACCGACATTTTTGTGGCGGACAATTTGCACTTAAACGACATGGGTAATCTGATCTGGGGTGCAGCGATACGTGCAGCTCTGATGCCTCAGGAAGCGCGCCACGAAAAATAATTTGTCAGGAAGAGACTGGGCTTGAATTTTCTCGATGTCTTGCGGGCTGTTCTCATGCTCGGCCTGCCGATGGTGGCGCTAAGCTGGGTGATTTTTTCCTGGATTTTTCTCAGTGGTGAAATCGACCGCCAGGACAAACGCGACGCCATAAAAGCGCAGGTGAAGAAACTAAAAACCCTGTCGAGTCTGGATGGTAATCGCGGCAAACGCTACCTTTACGACAAGTGGGTATAGTTTGGTAGCGGCTTTTATGGGCTTGCGGGAATCTGGACGCTAATCGTTATAGAGGTGGGGGAACTGGTTGGATTTCTCAGCAACCTCGGCAGTTTTTCGGGGCTGGGAGAGATCAGCATTGTCAGTCTGATTATCGAGTTCCTCATTAATCAACTGGGAAGCCTGCTGCAAGCTTTCCTCTGGTGGGGATATTGGCCGGCTGATTCCATGCTGGTCTGGCTGGGAGTCGCCTATCTCGGCTACTGGATAGGCGTTGAACTGGCCCGGCATACACAGTTTGAATCCATGGAGCAATTAGTCAGCTTGCTCCGCAGCAAGTTCAATTCTCCCCCAAAATAACCTTTCCTAATGTACTTTGTAGCTGAGCTGCAACGACGCCTAGAACGCGTCCAGACCTTCGGTAAGCTCTATTCGCACGCCGCTGGGATCGGTGAAGAACGCGACTGCCAGGCCCAGGGCCTCGATCTCACGATAGGGTACTTCAAATTCAATGCCGCGCTCGGCCAAGCTGCGGCAAAAATCTTCCAGGTTGGTGATCTCGAAACCGACGTGGTCGATTGCTGTTCCGAGGGTTGGAGCGCGGGGTGAATTTGAATTGCCGAAACTCAGATTGGAACCGGGTACATTGGTAGTCGTTGCTATTGTGCCGCGCGGTCTGATTTCCAGTCCAAAAATCTCAACGTACCAGTCCAGTAACTCCTCGTACTGAGACGTGAAGTAATGGACATGATAGCCAGTAAATTCTTCACGTAGCCCCTGGTCTTCCTGGAGTTCGACATACACTCCATCTGGCAGGGTGACATAGGCGTTTATTTGGCCTTCGGCACCGGTAAACACCCGGCCCATCTCAAAGCCAGCGGCTTCCCATTTGTCTATGAAGCGTTGGATATTGCGGACTTTAAAGCCGAAATGGTCCATCACTGTTTCGCGCGAACCCATTGTTGGGGTTTGCTCGGCGAACATGACTATCATGTTGGGAAATTTGACTGCCCGCAGTGGACCTATGGCGATTTCTTCTCCACCAAAATGCTCGGTCCAAATAGGCAAGTGCTGATCAATGCTGCTTACATTTAAATGCATGTGGCCGTAGGCTATGCCGGATTCATCCGGAGTCGCTAGCTGTGCGAGAGTAGTTCCTGAACACAGCATGGCTAGGAATAATAGAGTCAAGTATCTCATTATGGATTACCCTGGTTATTGTTTTTTTCTTTAATCAATAATTGCCTGATAAATGCCGCTTCTCAGTTTGCTGTAGTCATCGACCCCTTGTGCTGGGATCAACTGAGTCAGGTAAACGACCACCAGTTCCTCTTCCGGATCTACCCAATAGGTCGTGTGATAAGCGCCGCCCCAACCGTATTCGCCCTCTGAGCCCAGCACGCCGCGTTCACCCAGATCGGTTACCACGAAAAAGCCCAGGCCAAATCCCTGACCATCACGAAATGGGATGTCGCCTAAATGGTCGGTAGTCATGAGTTCGATGGTCTTGCGCGACAGTATCCGCTCCCCGTCCAATTCACCACCATTCAGAGTCATCTGCAGAAAACGAGCGTAGTCGTTGGCGGTTGACAGCAAGCCGGCGCCCCCAGAGAAAGAGCGATTAGGGCCGCTGCCTTCGAGATACAGGCCCTGGCTTTGCATGCCATCAGTAGCGCTAGCAGCCTGAACGCCGCCGCCCGGCGTGGCTTCATAGACCACGGCCAGACGCTCTGCTTTTTCTTGGGGCAGATAGAAATGGGTGTCGTTCATCTCCAGCGGTTCAAACAATTCCTCGCGCAAAAAAGTGTTCAAATCTTTGCCGCTGGCGACTTCAATCACTGCACCAAGAATATCGGTGTTGTATCCATAGATGTACTGTTCACCTGGATGTTGATCCAGAGGTAATGCCGCCATCTGCTTAATAGAGTTGAGGATGGGTTCGTTTTTGTTAGCGAAATACCAGCCCTGAAAGCCGGCTTCCTCCCATTGCTCCCGAGCAGGGCCGCTGCCATAGCTCACGCCACCTGTATGGGTAAGCAGATGGCGGATGGTAATCGGTCTGCGGGCCTCCTCCAGGCGATATGAGCCATTGCTTTCAGAGACCGCTACCTGCATGTTTTGCCATTCGGGAATATAGCGACTCAAAGGGTGACTGATATCCAGCTGACCGCGTTCGTGCAGGATCATTATGCCGGTGCTGACCAGTGCTTTGGTTTGCGAAGCTATTCTGAAAATTGACTCTTCTGACATGGGAATGTCAGCTTCCTTGTTTTGCCAGCCATTGGCGGTGGAGTAAACAACACGGCCCTTGCGCAGTACCATAGCTACCTGCCCAGCTACTTGACCGCTATCTACGTAGGATTTCAGCACGGCATCAAGACGTTCGAGACGCTCTGAGGACATACCGGCGCGCTCTGGCCTGACGCGAGAGAAATCGGCGGCGAGACTGGCTTGAGTGACGGCGCACAATGTTAAGGTCAAGAAAAGGTGAAAAAATAGACCGCGGTGAATGCTAGTGTTTTGCATCAGTCCAGAATCCTCGAATTTGGGCGTATAGATTGGTTTTTGTGACAGTAGCAAGTGGCTGGTATTTCGGGAAAGCCGCTTTTATCTATGCCATCTTATTGTTGTGACCAAGACTATCTCTGATTGGTCGCGAAAAAACAATCCTCGGATGAGCATCGATAGTGAACTTTGAAGTACCTGCGCCGAATCCTTCGGCGGCTAGCGCCGGGTCAGAGGTGCTGCTGTGATTTTACATTCAGGATACTGACCAAAGAGAGCGGTGCACCAAGCGGTATAACAAGTTTTGGTGCGAGTAGCGATTTCATCTAAACAGTGAATTCCAGAGGGAGCGTAATTGCAGAGGCATACTGCTGCCCGCTACGGATTACGCTGGGCTGAATCGACCGCGAGATCCAGATAACACCTAACGTATTGTATTTAGGAGTTAATATCCGAGAATTGAATCAAGTTGCGCTCACAGGGCATCGCCTCATTGAGAACGTGGTGGCTGCGATAGCTGAACTGAAGCCAGCACCAAGGCTCACCAGGAAGCAATTTAGCTAGCGATTGGTAGTGACTGGAAACGGGTAGCGTGCGAGATCAGGGCAATTCGTTCTCAAAGAAGATCGCCAGACGCAGGCCTGCGAGGCCCAGGCGTTGTCTTGCCATATTCTGCATCTGAGAGACATAGGCTACGTCCAGCGACTGGCTGCCTAGTTCTGAGCCGCTGCTATCTGCAGCGACTATGGCTTGTCGCATGGCCTCCGTGTATACCATGCTCTTCAGGCTGCCGCGACTCTCATTCATCCAGGCAGTCCAGTCGCTTTCTACACCCTTGATTTGTGGCTGTGAAAACCCGGACACGCGCTCGATCAACAGCGGAAGCTCGGCAACTACGCCACCCTCGGTAAGAGCTCTATCCCAGCGCGAATGCAAATTGCTCTCGCCAATGGGTATCGCATTACCGCCGCGGTCGCCGCTGGTGAATAGGTTGGCGGAAAATAGCGAACCGGTGTGCAAGGGTTGATGGATATCGCCGATAAGGTGCAGCACCCAGCAAAGGGCTATGGCACGCTCTGCCATCGGGGCATCGGCGTCTGTCAGCACGGCCGCATTGTAGTCGATACCGGTGACGACATTGTTCACTTGCTGCTCGGTGCGGATGGTTTCTCCGCCAGGGCCATCGATGTCGGTAAACGGTTCGATGCCAACATAGACATTGCCCTGAAAAGGCGAGGAGTCCCGCACCCAGGCACCATCGGTATAGTGCCAGCTAGGCCGATTATACTTTTGCCGCTCGCTGTCCGGCAGACCCCTTGCGATGTCTGGCCAGTAAGCGGCCTGCCCCAATAGCCACTGGGCCAGCGCCATGGTGCTGCTTTGATCGACATAATCAGGCATCTGCTCGAGAAAATCCTGCTGATAGCGCGGATGGGCTTGCAGGATTCGCAGCAGTTCATCAATAGTTTCCGCCTCCACGAATTCCAGGGCCACGGCGGCGGAGAGCCGGTGACCCACCGAGTCCCAGGCCATGACAAGATGCCCTTGAACGCTCAACAAAAAAATTAAAAAACACCTGGTGAGAGTCGAACTAGCGGGAGACATAAGCGATTTCCTGTCCAGATTCAGGCATAGGTGACTTGGCAGACAAATGAATGGGGAGTTTACACTTCCAACCATTCTTTGCGAATAGATTCAGAGCCCAGCAAAGATTGGGGGTCGCCTTCGTACACGACTTGACCATGCCCCATCACGTAAACGCGCTGCGAGATGTTCATCGCAATCGAAAGTTTCTGTTCGACGAGGAGAATAGCAACTCCACGATTGGCGATTTCCTGCAGCAGTGTACCCACCTGTTCAACAACTTTTGGAGCCAGGCCTTCAGTAGGCTCGTCGATCATGATCATGTCCGGATCGCCCATCAGGGTCCTGCACATGCAGAGCATTTGCTGTTCGCCGCCGCTCAGCACGCCACCATGAACATCAGCACGTGCGCCAAGATTGGGGAACATGTCGAACACTTCGTCAATGCTCCAGCGTCCTGAAGGCGTCGCACCTTTCATGCCCAGCAACAGATTCTCGCGCACGGTTAGAGTGGGGAATATATCTCGGTTTTCGGGGACGTAGCCTAAACCCAGATTGGCGATTTCATAGCTGGGCTTTCCAGCGATCTCCTTGCCTTTAAAAATTATTGTACCCTGTGGCGCCACTTCGCCCATGATTGTTTTGATCGTGGTGGACCGGCCGACGCCATTGCGGCCGAGTAAACTTACAATCTCACCTTCCTGCACCGTGAAACTCACGCCCTGCAGGATATGGCTCTTGCCGTAGTAGGCATGCAGACCTTTGACTTCGAGCATATTGGCCGTCGATTCACTCATCTGCTGTTACTGTCCCGAGGTAAGCTTCCTGTACCTTCTCACTGCTGCGGATATTCGATGGAGTATCACAGGCAATGAGTTCGCCATACACCAATACCGAGATGCGGTCAGCTATGCCAAAGACAATACTCATATCGTGTTCGACCATGATCAGGGTCTTGCCTTCGGTAACACGCCGGATCAGTGCCACCGCGTTTTCAGCCTCACTATGACTCATGCCGGCAACGGGCTCATCCAGCATAATGACCTCAGCACCACTGGCGATAGCGATACCTAGTTCCAGCGCGCGCTGCTGGGCATAGGCGAGCTCGCCAGCAGGGTAATCAGCTCGCTGCGACAGGCCAATTTGATCGAGGATTCCGTGGGCTGCCGTGTTCAGATCATGCTGACGGCCCAGCAGGTTCCAGAACGAATAGCCGTATCCCATTTTCCAGAGCAGGCCACAACGAATGTTTTCAAACACGCTGAGTCGCGGAAATATGTTGGTGACCTGGAAACTACGGGCTAGACCTCGTCTCGCAATTTCGTAGGGCGGCAGATTCTGAATCGCCTGGCCGCGGAGACTGATTGTGCCTTCCGTAACGGGATATTTACCGCTAATCAGATGGAATAGCGTGGACTTGCCTGCGCCATTGGGGCCAATGATGGCATGCCTTTCTCCTTCCTCTATATTGAGATTTACGCCGCAAATAATTGGTGTTTCACCAAAGTGTTTATGGACGTTGTTGAGGGTCAGAATGCTCACGATTTTGACTCCGGCTCATCCGCCACATGGTTGGCAGACTCCCAGGCTTCCCTTAATGCTGGCAGGGTGCGGCGAGTAACAAGCATTGATGTGCTTGCAATAAGCAGCAGGCCAAGCCAGGTGCTGGAGCTTGAAGCACTCAATTCCATATTCAATACAGAGATGCTCTCATCTTCGAGGTGGGATAACTCGAGCATCAATACACAGGTAGCCATGAATACCATCGCCGGGATGGCAGTAGCCAGATAGGGAAGAACCAACTTGCGAATGCGCCGCTGCAACCAGGCGACCCTGTGCATCATGATAAATCCTGCAAACCCTTTGGGAAGAAACAGCACCGTCAGCAAAAACAAGATGCCGAGATAAAGCATCCAGAGATCGGTGTAGTTACTTAGCAGTGAGTTCATCAGGGTGAGGATGACCGCACCAAGAATGGGGCCGATGAAGTAGCCCAGACCGCCGATGTAGGCCATCAGCAGGACCCGGCCTGAAGTTACCGCGTTTAGGGTTTCCTCGGTGACGAATTCGTAGTTTAAGGCATACAGGCCGCCGGCTATTCCAGCAAAGAATCCTGAGGCGCAGAAGGAAATATAGCGGACACGGCGGGCACTGTAGCCAATAAATTCTGCGCGCTCCGGATTGTCTCGCACGGCATTGGCCATGCGTCCTGCAGGTGTCTGGGTAAACAAATACATAAACAGGGTAGCCACAAACATCCAGGCGGCTGCCAGGTAATAAATTTCAATGTTCTGGAAGAACTCCACGCCGAACAGGGGTGGACCATAGGTGCGATCGCCGCTGACCCCGGCTTCTCCGCCGAAAAAACTCACAAAGATAAGCGACGAGGCCGCCAGGAGTTCGCCAATCCCCAGGGATATCATGGCAAATACAGTGCCTGCCTTGCGGGTCGAAAAGCTGCCAATAAATAGCGCCGCCAACAGCCCTACCAAGCCTGCCAGCAAGGGTATGTAAACGATAGAGAAGTAGACAGTCTCAAATTCAATCAGAAGTAGAGCGTGTACAGCCAGAAAACCGCCCAGACCAAAGTACACCGCGTGTCCGAATGACAGCATGCCGCCCTGGCCCAGCAGCATGTTGTAGCTCAGGGCAAAGACAATGGCGATTGCCATTTGATTGAACAGGGAAACGGCCAGAATGGAATCGAAAAACTGGGGCAATAGCAGTAACACTGCCAGGTAGCCAATCCATACAAGAGATTTGGTGAGGATTTTTTTCACTGTTCTCTATTACCCAGCAGACCGGTGGGCCTGAAAATGAGAACCAGGATCAAAAGTAGATAGGGCAATATCGGCGCGATTTGTGGCAGGGTCAGCGTCCATAGATCGGTCAGGGGATGGTCCCTGCTGAATTCGAGGCCAAACAAATTCAGGAGATCGGCAACACCGAGATTTGACGCGATAGCATAGCTCTGTAATAAGCCAATCAGCAGTGACGCGATCAGAGCGCCTGCCAGGGAGCCGAGGCCACCGATAACGACGATTACAAATACGATACTGCCCAGGACCGTTGCCATGCCGGGAAAAGTGGTCAGCACAGGCCCTGCGATGACGCCGGCAACACCGGCGAGCGCGCTGCCCACGCCGAATACCGCCATAAAAATCAGTGGCACGTTGTGACCTAGATTGGCCACGGTATGGGGATGGGTTATAGCAGCCTGAATGATGATCCCCACTCGACTGCGGGTTAGCAGTCTGTAGAGTCCGATGAAAATAAGGACGCTGATGCCTATCATGAATCCCCGGTAGGCTGAGAACTCCTGGCCAAACAAAGTAAAAAGCGGAAAATCGAGCACGTCCGGTGACTGATAGTTTTTGGTGTCTGGCCCCCAGAAGAACTGCACGGCTTCGTCAATTAGAAAGGCGAGACCAAAAGTAAAGACCAGTTCTGCAACATGACCATGCTGGTGAACTCTCCGTAAACCGTAGCGTTCAATCAAAGCCCCTAGCAGGCCAACCAATAGTGGCGCGATGAGCAGACCGGGCCAGAAACCGAGGTAGAGAGAAATCGAATAGGCGAAGTAGGCGCCAAGCATATAGAAACTGGCGTGAGCAAAGTTAAGCACACCCATCATGCTGAAAATCAGGGTTAGCCCGCTGGCCAGCATAAAAAGCAGCAGGCCCGTTACCAGGCCATTGAGAGTGGCAAATACCAGAACTTCAAACATACAGGGGAGCAGCCAGTTCTTAGTCTTAACGACGCGGTCGCCGCATACGGCAGCTCGTCTCCACAACTGTTTCTTCAGCTGGTACTGAATATCTTGTTACCAGTCCAAATCCAGAGTTGTCGGCATCGAATTCTACATCCTGGTCTGTATGCACCGAAAGGTGTAAGCCCTGGACAACCTGGTGATCCTCACCGCGCATCCAGATTTCCTCGCCGCTAATGGTTGTGAAACGCATGTCCTCGAGGGCCACGGCAATATCATAGGGATCTGTGCTTTGCGTCTCCTCCATGGCGGCCACCACCATCTGTAGCGCCGTGAGGATGCGCGGCTGCGTCATGTCGTTGTTAGGGTTCTCCGCCTTGAAGGCGCGATAGTATTGCTTGCGCTCTTCGCTGGGCAGAGGGTTGCCTGAATCGTTATGAATGAGATGGATTCGATCGATACCGTCCGCGCCAAGGGTCGCGGTGATGCCATCATAGGCTGCATAGAATGTGTAGATAGGAATGTCCAGGCCGCTGTCGATTATGGAGCGGGCTAGTGAAACCATGTCGGCACCAAAGTTACCAGTGATTACAGCATCTGCGCCTGAAGCAACTATCTTGGTCACGTAGGGTGTAAAGTCTTTGACCTGACCGATGGGATGAAACTCATTGCCCACGATTTCGATGTCGGGGCGTTTTGCATTCAGCAAGGCTATGGAGTTGTCGGAAACGACTTGTCCGAATGAATAATCCTGCCCAATGATGTAGATTTTTTTAACGTCGGGATTTTCGGCGATGTAATCCGTCAAGATATTCAGTTTCATAATGGCATGGGCATCAAACCTGAAATGCCAAAAACTGCACTGCTCGTTGGTGAGGATTGGATCCACCGCAGAATAGTTGATTTGCAAGATTTCCTGTCCCGGATTACGGCGGTTATGGCGAGTGATCGTTGAGTTCAGGGCGTTGGCAACAGCAGAACTGTTGCCCTGAAAAATAATGCGCAGGTCCTCGCTTACGGCGCGGCGAAACTGCAGCTGTGTTTCAGTTGGGCTTTGCTGATTGTCCAGGGGAACGATCTCAATCATTCTGCCACCCAAAATACCGCCTTTGGCGTTGAACATGTGATCAGCGGCAAACTGCAGTTGTTTTAAGCCGCTGTTGCCAATAGACGCGAAAGCGCCGGAAAGCGGATCCATGAAAGCAATTCGAACCGGCTCCTGGCTGAATGCCGGCTGTGCCAGGATCAGCAAGAGGCTGAGGGCCAATGCTGATGAGAAGTAGCTCATTTTTTGGTTTTTGATGTTCATAATGGAACCGCTTGTTATAAGAGAGTCTGGGTTCGCACCAGCAGGCAAAGTAACACTGATGCGAAACCGATTGCTTGGGCTTATCTACCCATTAATTCACTGGCTAGAATACTTCGAATAAACCCGCCGCACCCATGCCGCCGCCGACGCACATGGTGCATACCACATACTTGGCGCCTCTGCGCTTGCCTTCAATCAAGGCGTGACCCACCATGCGGGCGCCGCTCATGCCGTAGGGGTGACCGATGGAAATCGCGCCGCCATTTACGTTGAGCAGTTCATTCGGGATACCGAGTTCATCGCGGCAGTAGATTACCTGTACCGCAAAGGCTTCGTTGAGTTCCCACAGGCCAATATCGTCCATTGACAGGTTGAAGCGTTCCAGCAGCCTGGGCACAGCCTTCACAGGGCCTATACCCATTTCATCGGGTTCGACGCCGGCTACCGCCATGCCACAATAGGCGCCCAATGGCTCCAGACCTTTCTGCTCCGCCAGCTTGCTGTCCATCACCACAGAGGCGGAAGCACCATCTGAGAGTTGGCTGGCATTACCAGCGGTGATGACACCGCCTTCAAATACTGGTTTTAATCCAACTAAACCTTCCAGCGTAGTGGTGGGTCGATTACCTTCATCTTTATCGAGCTTCACGTCGTGAACACTCTGTGCCTTGGTTTCCTTGTCAACGAAAACCATCTTTGATTCGAGCGGGGCGATCTCGTCATCAAAGGCGCCGGCCTGCTGTGCGGCTGCAGTACGCTGCTGGCTTTGCAGCGCATATTCGTCCTGTTTGTCGCGGCTGATGTTGTAGCGCTTGGCTACAATTTCTGCAGTCTCCAGCATGGACATATAGGCATGCTCGGAATTAGCAATGACATTTGGGCTTTGGGCTCTGAAACCATTGCGGTGTTCGTTCTGCACCAGACTAATTGATTCCAGTCCGGCGCCTATGACGACTGGCATGTTGTCAGAGACAACTTGTTTAGCTGCAGTGCAGATTGCCATCATGCCGGAGGCGCACTGTCGATCCATGCTCATACCGGATACCGAGCTTGGCAAGCCTGCAGCGACTCCTGCAGTGCGGCCGATGTTATAGCCCGATGTCCCCTGCTGCATGGCACAACCCATCACCACATCGTCTACTTCGCCGGGTTCAATACCAGCCCGGCGCACCGCTTCCGCAATGACATGCCCACCTAAGGTAGGGGCGTCTGTGTCATTGAATGCTCCGCGATAGGCTCTGCCAATCGGGGTTCTTGCGGTTGCTACGATTACTGCTTGTTTAGTCATGTCATGCTCCAATTACGATTTATTAACGACCAGCTGCAATACATTGTCGATTGCGTCTCTGGCTAATTGCACCATCTCATCATCAGTTCGATCTTGTATGGGATGGGGCACGAATACACTCCTGGGATGAATGCCCAGGGAGTTGCCTTGTGCTTCCGCTGCCTGAATGAATTCAGAGGAAGCAACAAATCCTGAGGGAATACCGCGACTTTCAAGGTCCATGATGTCATGCAAACTGCACGAGGTACATGAGCCTCAGTCGGCGAGTCCTTCGATTACAGCGTCGCACTCAATGCTGATTTTCTGGGTCAGCTCTTTAGGCGCGACCCGGGCAAAGGTAGGCTTCGCGTAGCGCTTTACTTTAGCGCCTGATTCTTCCAGCTGCCTCTGAACTTCGTCGAGGAATTCCTTGCCCCGTGGCTTGGATATATCAAGCAGTCCAACTGTGGCATCGCCAAGCCCTTCAAGGCGTGGCAGCAACTGTTTTTCCACAGGACTCAGCTCACTGGTTGGGTCCAACATAGTTATTTCACTCATTACAGTCTCCGTTAGTCAACGCGTTGAGATACCAATTGGCTGCCTCTTTCTCCGGAAGCAACCCAGCCACTGATAATGGCTGAAAACATGCCGGCGGTGCCGCCGGCGGTAACGATGTGCAGGCCATCATCACGAAATTTGCTAAGTAGTTTGCCACGCAGTTTTTCCGGCATGCCTTCACTGATACCGCCGACACCACTCATAAGTTCTGTGCCAGGTGTCACTAATTCATCAAATAGGGCCTGCTTCAGGTCGCTCTTGTTCCAGCCGTTCTCCCTGAGCACGCGTCGATGCTCTGGGCACACCACCAAGGTGGCGTCAGCCATACCAAATTTTTTCACATGGACAACGGAGCGCAAGCTGGCAGCCATGCTCTTTGCCAGTGACTCCGGCGTGCGGGAGAGTTGGTCGAGAATTGGCTGCACGCCATCGCCAGCAAACAGACTGACGACGGAGTCGTCTCTTTCAAACCCCCTGTCCATGGCTAGCGTTGGCCAATCGAGGTCCGATTCATCCTCGGCAAAGCAAAATGTATATTTTCCAGGATTTCCCAGGGTAGCCCGGTCAATGCCGCCGGGTTTGCCGCCGCCAACATTACGAATTAGCAGCTGCAGGGCTCTACCAATGGTCGCATTGGCTCGGTTTCCCTGTCCGAGGGCATTACCACCGGAATTCATTCCAATATGGCGAGACACCGGGCCATTCACAATTACGACCGGCGAGGAAAAATAAGTGGTGCAGAGCAAGCCGTGCATGCAGAACTTCTCCTGCAGGGCGGCCCTGACGACTGCGATAACGGTTGGGAAGTATTCGGGTTTGCAGCCGGCCATCACTGCATTGATGGCGACTTTTTCCACCGTGCAGTCCACGTGATCCGGGGGCACCAGGCCGATAGATTCATCTGGGGCCAGGTCTGTACCTGCCAACATGCGCATGACTCGGATTGGAGTTGGGGGCACCACTGGCAGCCCATCCGACCAGCCACGGTCAAAACAGGCTTCCGTAATGTCTTCGGCCTCCGCAACATCGACCCGCCTTGCTTGCAGACGCTCGCCATCAAAACGCACGGCGAGCTGCTCAGCCATACCAGGATCTTCAGTGAGCGAGCCGCAGCCGGGCTTGAATGAAATCAAATCGGACCCGAGCTGATCCAGCCCGGTGAATTCCTGCCATTCCTGTCTGTCCCAGCCCACCAATCGCTGTTCGCTTTGAGCCTCTGTTTCATGACGAATCAGGGTCGGCACGATCTCTATATTCTGCTGATAGGAAAACGCCAGTGCCGTGTCATCTGCCTGTTGGGGCAGCTCGGTCAGATACGCGGCGTCATCTTGCACGTAAACCTGAAGGCTGGCGCCATAGGTGTCGGCGAGCTCCCGGACGACAGGTTCAATCAATTCGCAAGTAGGGCAGGACTTCTTGACGATCAGGGAGTAAGTAGAATTGTTAATTGAGTCCATTTAGTCCAGATAAGTGTCGGCTGCCAGGAGCCTAGTAGATGAATCCGAGTGTACTGATTCCCACCAGTACGTTAATAATCATAAATATCGACGAAGTTCTGGACATCACTTTCCACAACTGCGGGCCGCGATAGGCAGAGCGAATGCCCAGAATGAGCAGAAAAGTGTAGGCGAGAATGCCAGCCACCATGCCCAAATAGGGCAGCCATTGCTCATTGTCCACCGCCTGACTGCCAAAGTAGAAAAACAGCGAGGCGCCCGCAAAGTAGAGCACCCAATAGGTGATTGCCAGGCCATACTCACCAGCCAGCAATTTCGCCATAAGTGAGCGGTCATCCAGCTGGGCTGTGTGCTCTGTCTCTGTCATTCCAGTCTCCATCTGGGGAGACAAGTGTAACCCACTGGGAAGCCTTATCAAATTCCTCTGGAGACGGGGGCTACTATGCCTTGTCAGAGTCTGTAGCTACTTATCTGCTCCAAGCCATAACAGTGCTATTGGATTACTATGTGAGGTAGATTACGGCGCAACTGGGGAATTTTTTGGCTGTCTCGCTGGAAACTTCCATGATAATTATTATCATTGTATTTTCAGCCTCTTTATCGCCACCAGTGGTGCATCAACTTGGCGATCATGAAGGACGTAGAGAGCCAGTCGCTCACTGAAGCGTTTGGTTTTGCCCAAAAAAGAGAAAGCCCTGAACAGACTGCGAGGCATCCTCGCTAGAGTTGTTGCTGATGAAGAACTGAATGAGAAGGAACTGCTGTTTCTCGACGCCTAGCTCAAAATCTCAGCAATACCTGGCTGACCACGATGACGCTGGTGCGATACTTCAGTAAGTGGGTGACAACCTCCAGGATGGCGTCATCACGCCAGAGGAATGGGCTGGCATGCAGAGTGCCATCGCAGCACTGATCGGTTAGGACGCTGCGGTTGGAATGGGCAAGATCGATGAACCCATTGGTTTTCTGACAGGCGTCGCCTCTGATGGTGTATTGAACGACCTGGAAGTCGATGGTCTTTCTGGCTGGTTAAATCGCAATGAGACGATCAGGGAAAAATGGCCTGCCAGTGCCATCGTCAATCGGCTCAATAATGTGCTGGAAGACTGCATCATCACTGATGAAGAGCGGCACGATTTGATGGTCACGGTGAATCAGATCACCGGAATGATAATTCGGCGTCGGACGTTAGCTACGAATCATCCACAGAAGTCTGGGGAGACGAAGTAGACGACATAAAAGTGGCCGGCTCAACATTCTGTCTTACCGGTGAATTCGTCAGTGGCGATCGCAACTCAGTAGATACTAATCTTCGACTGCGCGGTGCCGAAACATCACCATACGTTAACAAGAATGTGGATTATCTCGAGATAGGCACTCTGGCCAGCCGCGATTGGTTGTACACCGCCCACGGTCGCAAGATTGAAAAGGCTCTGTTGTTAAAGCGGAAGGGCGTCGATATCACCTGCATCACAGAACGTAACCTGCTGAGGTTTTTAGGTTAAGGTTCTCGCGCAGCCCCAGTATTGCGGGCGCAGGCGTTGCGCCTTGAGTCTTTGTTTAAACCCGGTTTCCAATCATTCTGCATCCAGACCATTTTCCAGGGGGCTGCCATGAGCGCTGAATTCATTTTTTCTGTCTGTAATCTATTGATTTTGCCGGGATGGCTGCTGCTGGCTGCGCTACCGCGCTGGAAATGGACGCTGACGCTGATTAGTGCCGGCGTAATTCCCTTTATTATGGGTTTAGTCTACCTGTGGCTGGTGCTGTCTCAGCTGTCAGCCTGGCCGGAGGGTGGTGGTTTTGGCTCTGCCGCGGCAGTAGCCGCATTATTCAGTAACCCTTATATCCTCACCGGTGGTTGGGTACATTACCTTGCATTTGATCTGTTCGTGGGCAGCTGGGAAGTGCAGGATGCGCAGAGGCATAACATCCCCCACTGGATGGTTGTTCCTTGTCTGGTATTCACTTGGCTGTTTGGCCCTGTGGGTCTGGTGCTCTATCTATTGCTGCGAGCAGCGGTGGTGAGGCGATTCACAATCTATGATCTGGCCCGATAACGTAGTCAGGAATCAGAATCGGGGTTAACGTGATGCACTCGAAAGTACCTTCTTTGGACCTTGGCGGCGATGGCGACCTGCTGTTCTTTGCCCACGCCAATGGCTACCCACCCCTGACATATCGCGCACTGCTGGAGCCGCTCACTGCGTCGCATCATGTGGTTGCCGGCTTGCACAGACCACTCTGGCCAGAGGCTGAACCGCCCACGACACTGAAGTCCTGGGATGTGTTCGGTGAGGATGTTGTCGCGGCACTGGGACAGCTGAATAAGCCTGCTATCTGCATGGGACACTCCATGGGATCGGCTGCTCTGGTGATGGCCGCGGTCAATTCTCAGTTGCCAATAAAGGGCTTGATTCTGATAGAGCCGGTGCTGATGACGCCTGCTTACTACCGTATGCTGCGGATGTTCAGATGGCTGGCTCGGAGGCGTGTTCCGCTTATCCGTCGTACATTGACACGCCAGTTTCAATGGCCGAGCCGGCAGCACGCCTACGACCATTTTCGACCAAAATCGGTGTTCAAGCGCATCGGGGACGAAGTGCTCTGGGATTACGTGAATCATGGCCTGATTGATTCAGAGACAGGCCAGGTGCAGCTCGCTTTTAGCCGTGAATGGGAAGCTGCATGCTATTTGCGGGCGCAAAATATCTGGCATCTGCTGGATGGCTTGGCGATCCCCGTGCTGGCGATTCGTGGCGGTGAATCCAACACCCTGGACCAGTCCAACTGGCAGAGATGGCAGTCGAAGTCTCCTCAACATGACTATGTAGAGGTGCCAGGCACGGGGCACCTCGTGCCATTTGAGAAGCCTGATTATCTGCTGGATCTGATCCGGGAATGGGTGGGTTCACGCTCAGCGCTAGGCCAGTCCTAACGCTGCCACCCATGTTGTGAATAGTGGTTTTGCCCGTAAAAATGATGGATCGTGCATAACCGATTGATTCTAATAATAAAATAAAAATTCCATTTATTTCCTCCGCTATCGCAATGGCTCCTTGAAGGTATTGTGCTAGGTTTTCGTTGACAGGTGAATCTGGTAAATGATATCAATTTGATATCAAAATATATCGGCTAATCGGCTAACGTTGTTGCTGCGAATGGCTGCATAACGAACGCAATCGATGGAAACGTAAAAATTCAAGAAAGCGAATGAGATTGAAGGAGAAGTTTTATGATTGAAGAAAAACAAGCGTCGACTTACAGCGGCTACCTCGCCATCCCGGTGCTGCTTGCACTAACCCTTGTTACCCCCGTCGCGGTTGCAGTTTTGCCCGTGTTGCTCAAGATTCCGATGATTATCTTCGGACTGGTGGTGCTGGTGTGCTGGATCGGTTTTTTTATGGTGGCCCCTAATCAGGGTCGCGTATTGCAACTATTCGGTAAATACGTGGGCAGTGCGCGCAACGAGGGTCTGCGTTGGGCCAACCCGCTGTATATGAAAGCCAAGGTATCGCTGCGGGTTCGTAACTTTGAATCGGGCACCCTGAAAGTGAATGACAGCAGCGGTAATCCTATCGACATCGCGGCGGTTGTGGTGTGGAAGGTCGTTGATACCGCAGAGGCCCTGTTCGAAGTCGATGACTATGAAAACTATGTGCAAATTCAAAGTGAAGCCGCGCTGCGAAATCTTGCCACGACGCACCCCTACGACAGTCATGATGACGACGGTACGGATTTTTGTCTGCGCAGTAATCCCGAGGAGGTTGCGGACCTGCTGAAAACAGAGGTGCAAAACCGTCTCAGCAAAGCTGGCGTGGAAGTGATTGAAGCACGTATCAGCCACTTGGCCTATGCGCCAGAAATCGCCAGCGCCATGCTGCAGCGACAACAGGCCTCGGCAATCGTGGCAGCGCGCAAAAAGATCGTTGAAGGTGCTGTGGGAATGGTGGATCTGGCCCTGAAAGAGCTATCGCAAAAACAGGTGGTAGATCTCGACGAGGAGCGCAAGGCTGCGATGGTCAGCAATCTGCTGGTCGTACTGTGCGGAGAGAGCGCCGCATCACCAGTCGTGAACGCCGGTAGCCTCTACACCTAAGGGGCGCTGGCAAATACAGAACTCAATCATTTCACTCTGCTGATCTGAAAGCTTATGAAGCGCAAGACTTATCCACTCAGGATTAATCCAGAGATTCTGGAAGCAGTGCAAAAATGGGCGAATGATGATCTGCGCAGCGTCAATGCGCAGATCGAATTCGTCTTGCGTGAAAGCCTGATCAAGGCGGGTCGATTCAAACCTCAAGCCCCGAAAAGCGAGGCTGCCACAATCCCAGAAGCCGGCAAGGGCTAGTGTCTCTGTCCATCTATTGGTAAACCGATTCTCTACCTATCCGTTTTATCTGACAAAGCCGAATTACAGGGCCTTAGCCAGCTGGAATTAGATAACGAGATAGAGAATGAAATGATGAATAGCCTACTAGTCTTATCAGCAAAGAAGTATTTGAGGGTCTCCGCCGTACTGGCATTGCCGTGCCTTGCCTTGCCCGTTTATGCGCAGGACCAGGCCGCGCAGGAAACCGAACGCCAGCAGCGGATCCAGGAGCTGCGGCAGCTTCAGCGAGAGGAGCGCGCAGAGCGGCGCCAGGTCATTCAGGCGCAGTTGGATACCCTGACCGAAGAGCAAAAAGCAGCGCTGCAGGAACGCCGGCAAATGCAGAGGCGGGCCCGCAATGAGCGGATGGCGCGAGGTCCCCAGCGCCGCTCGAACCGCTGTCAGTGCGATGAATCAGGCGCCGACGCCACGGATTCCTAGCGGGCCAAGCGCCCAGAACCTCCAAAATTTCCTCCGACCAGTCCTTACTGGTGTTTAGCAGGGCCTTAAGGCACTTTTTTTTTGGAAAAATTCTTTTTCCAGCTTTGTTAACCTTTTCGCGGCTCGGGTACTCTAATGAGTTAAATTAGAGCAGCTTTTTGGCACAAACCGGGGACAGTTTCTTGCTTAGGGAAACAGAAGATGAGTTGGTGTGGTCGGCACAGGCCGGCAACATCGCAGCATTTGAAAGGCTGGTCAGTTCTTTTGAAAGACAGATGCTGGCGGTGGCGGCTGGGTTCGCCCATACCCCGGACGACGCGAACGATATCTATCAGGACGCCATGCTTGCCGCTTACCGGGCTTGGCCCAATTTCAAGTTGGAGAGCAAATTCAGCACCTGGTTGCACAAGATCATCGTGAACACGGCCTTGTCCAACCGGCGCAAATTGAAGCGGACGTGGCGACATTAATGGCGGTGGTGACCGTATCTACCTAGAAACCAATAACAGCGATATTCATATTGTGTCGGTGGAGGACTAGTCCCTCATACCTGTTGGTCGGGTTCGTCAATTAGACGGGGCCGCTCTGAAATAGTAAAAGCCGGGACTGCTGAGCAGTCCCGGCTTTTTAGTTTGAGGACCAACTGACTTGCTATTCGTACCTAAGGGCATCAATCGGGTCGAGATTGGCTGCCTTTGCCGCCGGCAGAATGCCAAACAGCACGCCTACGAATCCTGAAAAGCCAAGTGCCAGAGCTACCGACCACCAGGGTATTGCGGCAGGAGGAAAGCCTGGGATGCTGCTAGCGATCAAGGTGCCGAGCCCGTAGCCAAGAGCGAGTCCGATTAGCCCGCCGAGCAGTGAGAGCAAAAGCGCCTCAATAAGAAATTGCATCAGGATATGGTGACGCTTGGCACCAATCGCTTTGCAGATGCCAATCTCACGCGTACGTTCGGTAACGGAGACTAGCATGATATTCATGATGCCGATGCCGCCCACCAGCAATGAGATGCTAACGATACCGCCTATAACGATGGTCACCATGCCAATGATCTGATCAAAAGTCTCCATGAGTTGCTCAGAGGTTTGAATCACAAAATCATCGTCTTCATCTGCGGAGAGGTCGTGGGCATTACGCAGCATCGCGGTGAGTTGCCCGGCGACGTCATCAATATCAACGCCTTCAGTGAGACTGAGTTGGATTTGAATGTCGGTCCTGGCCTGATTGCCCTGCAGGCTCTGCATGGTGGAATAGGGGATCAGCACGATGTCATCCTGACTGAATCCCATGATTTCGCCTTTGGTCTCCAGCAGTCCCACAACTTTGAACCATTCGCCACCGATCTCGATGTATTCATTGATTGGGTTTTCGGGTAGCTCCAGATTCTCCCTGGTTTTTTCGCCAATCACCGCGATGCGGCGGCGGGTCTGGTTATCGCTCTGAGCGAGAAAGCGTCCAATCGACGTGTAGTATTGGCCCACATCCTGAAACGCGTAGGTGGTTCCCATGATCTGGCTGAATACTGTCAGAGACCCATATTTCACCTGTGAGGTACGGTTAGCATAAAGGATTGGCGTAATAGAGGCGATGCCTTCACCGCGCTGCTCAATCAGTTCTAAATCCTCGCCGGTCAAACGGGAGCGAATACCTTTCATGCGATCGGCCTGCGGCGTGTATGACTCGATAGTCAAACTGTTCGATCCCAGGGATGCGAAAGTCTCTCCAATGAATGCGCTCATGCCCTGGGTTACTGACACCACGGCGATGACACTGGCGACGCCTATCACGATTCCAAGCGTAGTCAGAAAGCTGCGCAAGCCATGGGCATAAATAGAGACAAGTGCTGAGCGAGAGCTTTCGAAGAGGGCAAAAAACATCAGACTGTCTCTCTAGCTTTGGTAGGGTTGCCGCTAGAGCTGTCCTTGAATATTTTGCCGTCTTTCATCTCAACTACTCTTTGACAGTGAGCGGCTATTTCGTCCTCGTGGGTCACGATAATAAGCGTGTGCCCCTCACGGTGAAGCTGATCGAACAGATCCATGATTTCCACTGAAGTCTTTGAATCCAGGTTGCCGGTAGGTTCGTCCGCTAACAGGATTGAAGGGGTGGTGACCAGTGCCCTGGCGATGGCCACGCGCTGGCGCTGGCCCCCTGACAGTTGATTGGGCAGATGATCCACCCGAGGCCCCAGTCCGACGCGATCCAGGGCTTCCTGGGCCATGTGTTTACGCTTCCGCAAGGGAATATTGCGATAGATGAGCGGCTGCATGACATTGGATAGAGCGGTTTGTCGAGGGAGCAGGTTGAAGCTTTGGAATATAAAGCCGATTTCCTGGTTGCGAATGTCGGAGAGCTGGTTTTGATCCAGGTTTTCTACGTTGGTGCCGTTGAGGTGATAGTTGCCTGAGGTCGGTTTGTCCAGGCAGCCCAAGATGTTGAGCATGGTAGATTTACCAGACCCTGATGAGCCGATGAATGCAAGATATTCATTCGTTGCTACCTCCACAGTCACCCCATCCAGGGCGCGCACGGTCTGCGTGCCCATTTCGTAATGCTTGGTGATCTGATTGAGAGAGATTAGTGCCATGTGAGATCAGTCCAGGTAGGGCTTACTCATCTTCGATTCGCGTGGGTTGCAAGGAGTCGCCATCCAGCAAGTGTCGCAGTTCCTGATTGGGGCCTACCACAATCTCTACATTACCCTCGATCTGGCTAAGCAGCTCCTGATACTCATCATCGGACAAGCCAACTTCTACTCTGGTCTTGCGTGCAACCCCGCCATCATTGATGAAGACGTAGTGTTCGCTACGCAGTGCAGCACGATCCTCTTCGAAGATGACTGCCTGCAGGGGTACGGCAGTCACTTTCTGATCCTGTCGCGTGAAGATTTCTGCCCGGCAGGACATGCCCGGGCGCAGTATCACATCGCCAGGGTCGGTGATTTCAATCTTGACAGTAAAGCTCAGTCCCTGGCGTCCGGGGGCAACCTTGGCGCTGTTGGCAATGAATCTGACCACACCCTGCATGGGTTGGTCAGGGTAGGCGATAGCCACTATTTCTGCCCGCTGACCTACTTCGATCGTGGCGACATCCGCTTCGTCCACCAAGACCTCGGTATAGATACTGGCCGGGTTAGCAATGGTCATCAGGGAAGAGCCCGGGATATTGGTCGAGCTCGCGATAGCTGTCTCTCCAACCTTGATATCCAGACTGGTAATCACGCCATCAATTGGTGAGATAATCTTGGTCTTGCTTAACTGGTCATTGACCTGGTCGAGCTGTGCTTCAGCCTGAGCCAGGCGCTCACGAGAGGACTTGAGGTCTATGCGGGCCAGGTCTAACTGGTTTGA
>Ga0181564_10001355_pt1 | contig 21821 bp, 20 predicted proteins | sample 011ome_24_FD_134512 | JGI IMG/M metagenome (GOLD analysis project Ga0181564, IMG submission 134512) | Coastal salt marsh microbial communities from the Groves Creek Marsh, Skidaway Island, Georgia - 011513CT metaG (megahit assembly) | ecosystem: Environmental > Aquatic > Marine > Intertidal...
TTAGAACCTGCATATGAAATATTAGACAATTGTGACATCGCCGGATGCCAAGTGTTACTATGGCATCGACCCCGGCACAACAAGAAGGTCAGAGTTACGGTTCCTACTTTTTTTCCAGAAATTAATTGCGGGGTTTTAGTTTATAAAAAATCGAAAAAAACGACTGCATTTATTAAAAAGTGGAGCTCAGAGTTCAAAAAAGCTGGACTCAAGACCGATCAAACGACCTTCAGAGAATGCTTGTGGGAATCTGATCTGAAATTTCTTGCGCTACCGGAACAAATGAATAAGCGCTTTATCGAGGGTTGCGAAGTGATATATTCTGACAAACCGAAGCCTTATGTTGTGCATTTACCAGCCCTAAGGCCGCCTAAAAGTTGGCTTCGACAGCTGCAAACTTCCATAGTTTTACGTTATTGGAGACGAAAAATTACAAAAAAATAACTTTACAATAAGATATAGCTTGATGCACCAATTAGATATAAACTGTGTGTTATTTCTCAAAATGTACTCTTGCTAGGTCTATCACCATCAGCATCACCTTTAAAAATAATTAGCTCAGAACTTGATTTTTCAAAATGTATTTTGACGTTTTTTTTGATAAAAGGTTCAAAATATGTTGGTATAATAGTGGCACCCTCATGATTTTTTTTCTTAAAATTAATTTCTTTGAATATACGTTCATCTACACCATCGCACAGACAATCAACATATTCATAATTTTTCTCACAAATTAACTTTTGGAAAATCTTCTTCATACTTAAGATACTATCTATTTCTCCAATAAAATCTACCCAGTTCAATAAAAGTCTTTGATTACAATAAATCTCTCTAGTAACTAATATTGATATGGCTTTTGTGTTTTCATCAATTACTTTAATAACTTGATATGTATATACTGGATTTTGAAAATATCTTCGCTCAATATAATCTAAGCTTTTGAAGGGTAAATTATCATCCCTTTTTAAAACCAAAAGATCATTTTTTATTTCAGAGAAACTGGCAACAATTTTATAATTACATTGATCAAATTGTTTATTTTCAAAAATCAAAGAAGACACTTCTTTTGGATCTGGGTCAGCAACTTTGAATTCCGAAAAGTTTGGATTCAGCATATAATAATGGCTCATTACACCAACATGCCTTTTTAAAAACTTCTTCACTAAAGGGAGCATCGTTTTAGGGTTTGTTCCAATACCACAGTAAGAACTTGGTCGTAGCTTCGTTAGCATTCTTTTCATAGTCTCTAGACCCAAAAAAGGCACCAAGCTTTCTGGATGTGTTTTTGAGATAACGCCACAAATATGCAAATTCTTTTCATCATTAGAATATGGTATAAAACCTTGAATACTCTGAATTTTACCGGACACCCGATCCACTGCTAGTATAAAGTTTAAAGTATTATTTTTTCCACCATGCTCATAAAGAAAGAAACCTTCATCATTTCCAAGTATATGATCGTTTTGCCAGAACTCCCTTATAAATAACATAATATCTTCTTTATCATTAAGCTCCGCCTCACGGAAATAAAAAATCTTGTCAAACTTATCAATTAATCTCATTTTTTCCTCTTTTCAATTTTTATTCCTTATCATAAATTTCTCTACTTCAGCAAGAAAATTTTAATAAATTAATTTAAGTTTTATTTATGTAAGAAAATATATATTACCAATCTTCATTTTTATATTGAATCTTAATCAAATAATATGATAAAAAAAGATAGAGTAGTTTTTATATATGGGTAATTCCGATATGCCTGAAGATCGCATAGTTTTCTTCAACAATGAAAAAACAGTTTACCTTAAGGAGTTATTGAAAAATTCGCCATTTGAGATGTCCAGTGAAAAAAAACTTATTATTTTAATTGCAGATCAAAGCATTGACTGCTATATTTCATATTTCTTTCTTTTTTACTCAATTCATGTTATTATAATGATTGATGAAAAAATAGAAATCAATGATTTTGATAAACTTTTAGAGAAATATAGGCCTAACTATATAGTCTTTCCGAAAGCAAAAAACTTATCTCAACGCAAGGCGAAGGTTATATTTGAATGCGGAACATATTTATTTACAGAATATAATGAGAACGATTTAAGCATTCATAAAGACTTGAAATTTCTTCTCCCAACCTCTGGGACGACGGGTGAACAAAAATTTGTAAAACTTACCCAGAAAAACATCGAGACAAATACTAATGATATAATCGGCTACCTAGGAGTCTCAAAGGAAGATATTGTTCCCACGACGCTTCCTCTTTCGTATTCTTATGGAATGTCAGTTGTGAACAGTCATATCGTCGCTGGGGCAAAAATCTATGTAAACTCGTCGAGCGTCATTGAGAAAACCTTTCCATCTGACTTAGTAAATGCTAACGTTACCAATATCAACGGTGTTCCAACATTTTGGGAATTTGCGAAAAGGGTGGGTTTTATCGAAAATTTCCCATCTACCCTACGCTATGTCACCCAAGCTGGGGGGAAATTATCTAATAAAATTATTCTCGACATGTATCACGCCTGTACGATGCGGGATATAAACTTTTTCGTTATGTATGGACAAACTGAGTGTTCTCCAAGAATGGCGTATTTAAATGTAAACAAATTTCCCGACAAAATTGGTAGCGTCGGAAGGCCGATTGATTCAGGAAGATTTAAATTTAATGCTAGGAATAAATTTGATGACAAAAATAGTGCTGAGCTAATTTATATAGGTCCAAATGTGGGTTTGGGATACTCAAAGTCTTGGAAAGACTTAAGTGATCAAGATCAATGGAATGGGGAGATTGCGACGGGTGATATCGGTAAGATGGATGTTGATGGATTTTATTATATCACTGGTAGGATTAAGCGCATTCATAAAATTTCCGGTGTACGCATTGACCTTGATATCTGCCAGATGCAAGTGAGAAATTTTATAGCTTGGGATAACCTATTTGTAATTGGTAAAGATGAAGTTTTATATTTGGTAAGTAGCGCAGAGCTTAACTGGAAAGATTTACGAAATTTCATTTCGTTTTCATATTCGATCTCGCCATCAAAAATTAAATTTGTTTGTGTAAATAACCTGCCTATTACCAATGGTAAGATTTCTTATTATGAATTAGAGAAGATGATATGAACCAAAGCTACGTCGAATATGAAACTATATTAAACTCTATTTTGGCTGCAGAAAGCCTTTATCCGACACATCATCAAAAGCTAGACCTTACTTGTAAACTTACAGGTTATCTTGATGATTGGCACTTTTCTAATAATTCCGACTACAGAAATATGGTATTATCGGATGGAAATAACGCTCTTGGAATACGGTCATTCGGGATTCCTGTGAGATTATTTAAGCAAAGAGATTTAATGTCAGTATCAAGGAATCAAATCGTAAAAACTATGCTGTCCTCAGGTACGACTGGACAGCAAAAGGCAAAAATATATTTGGACAAAAATACAGCGCGGAATCAAAGCTTAATTCTCTCCAGAATCATGTCAGATTTACTTGGATCGAAACGGCTACCTATGTTAATAATTGACAGCGAACGTATTGCAAAGGACCGGACAGTATTTTCAGCTCGAACAGCAGGAATCCGAGGGTTTTCTATATTTGGAAAAGATGTTCACTTTGCTCTTAGGGAAAATTTAGATTTTAATAAAGATGTGGTTGTAGATTTTTTTACTAAATATAAAGATCAACCTAAGCTTTTGTTTGGGTTCACATTTTTAATATGGCAGAAATTTTTTAAAAATATAGAAAAACTCGAAGATACTGTAAATTTCGAAGGAAGCACTATTCTGCACGGTGGTGGCTGGAAAAAGATTGAGTCTGAAAAAATTTCAAAAAACGAATTTAAGAAATATTTCTTAGATTTGAGTTTTAAAAATGTTCATGATTATTATGGTATGGTTGAACAAACTGGTTCAATTTTTATTGAGTGTGAAAAAGGGTATTTTCACTCTAATATTTTCAATAATATTAAAGTAATAGATCCCCTCAATTTTAAAGAGAAAAAATATGGTGAGGCAGGTTTAGTCAGTTTGGAGTCTATAGCGCCATTTTCTTATCCAGGTCATAGAATATTAACTGAAGATATTGGTATGATAATTGGAGAAGATACTTGTAGTTGTGGAAGGGGTGGAAAATACTTTGAAATAAATGGTAGATTACCTAAGTCTGAAATTAGAGGCTGTAGCAATGTCATCCAACTTTGAAAAGTTAGTAGGAAATCACGATATTCTTTCATTAAAGGAACTAAATGTTTTACCTATATTTTCGGAGAGTGTCATAAAATTTTTCAGTGACCTTTCAGGCATAATATTGAAGGATAAAAATTCTCAGAATTTCCCTGATTTAATGACTTTTGGCTTTCATATTAGAAAGTCTAATATAAATATTATTCGAAAAAATTATTCTGATATTGAAAAAATAGCTTACGGACGGGGTTTAGCTTATCATATTGGACCATCAAATGTTCCAATGAACTTTGCTTTTAGCCTTTTTTATTCTCTTTTAGCAGGAAATCCAACAATTGTCCGTTTACCTTCTTCAAATTTCCCTCAAATAATTCATTTAATAAACTTAATAAATTTAACCTTAGACTCCACCGAACATCTGAGTCTGCGCCCATATCTTTCATTGGTCAAATTTGACAAGGGTACAGACCTCTCTGCAGAAATATCAAAATTAAGCGAGGTGAGAGCCGTTTGGGGAAGTGATGCGACAGTTCACGAAATTTTATCCCATTCTAAAAGATTAAAGTGCAAAGACTTGGTTTTCCCAGCGCGTTTATCTTGGTCAGTTATAAGTTGTAAACGTATCTTAGATCATGCTGAACATTTATGTGATCTGGCTAATGATTTTTTTAACGATACCTTTTCAATGGATCAAAATGCTTGCTCATCTCCGACACAAGTATTTTTCTTGCGAGACACCCATAATGTAGAAAAAGCTAAGTCGCTCTTCTGGAGAGCCATCAAGGAAAAAATTATTTCGCGCAAATACGAGATCTCTAGCTCTGTGGTTATGGAAAGAGAAATAGCAAGCGTCAGAGCAGTCATGACCAGTGGAAATACTTTAATTAGGCGCGATTATTTACCACATTTTCATGTGGTCGTAAAAGACATAACAGCAAGCGAGGCCATGAAACATAGTGTGGGTGGAGGTCTGTTCTTTGAAAATGAAATTGATACTTTCAAGTGCCTTAAAGGTTACCTAAGTGATCAGGTGCAAACTGTGACAACTCATAAACAAGATGTTCTTTCTTTAAGAATACAGATAAACGAAGCTTGTCCAGGTCAAGTTGATCGAGTTGTTCAGTTTGGTCGAGCATTAGATTTTGGTCCAATCTGGGATGGTTATGATTTGGTTAGAGAAATGTCACATCTCAAAATTTAAGGGAAAGAAAATGATAGAAAAATATAATCACGTGTTTATAGAAAGTTTCGGAGTGACAGATGCCGACTTAAAAAATCTGGAGTACCAAGGCGTAAAAGCTTGGGATAGTGTGGGCCATATGGCTATGGTTAGCGAACTTGAGGACACTTTTGATATTGAAATGGATATTGAAGATATAATTGAGATATCAAGTTATGAAAAAGGAAAAGAAATTCTTGGACGTTACGGCATAAAACTTTGATGGAACACCCAGAACTCAACAATTTGGATATCGTTGAAATTCAAAAATATCAGTGCAACAGATCACCGATGTTGTTTATCGATAAGATAACGCGTGCGAAACCAGGTGAATTCGCCATTGGATATAAAAATTTCACTTACAACGAGTGGTTCTTTCCTCAACATTACCCTGATGATCCTAATGTACCCGGGTTTGTTATAGTAGAGGCAATGGTACAAGTTTTTTTAATGACTTTTCTGACAATACCTCAATACAAAGGAGAACGGACTAACTTTGTCAAAATTCATGACGTAGCATTTCGGTCAAAAATAACTCCAGGAGACCAATTAGCGCTTGAAGCTCGTCTTTTTAAATTTAAGCGTGGAATTGCACATGGGCAAGTCGAAGGCCAAATAAATGGAAATATTGCCTGCGAAGGCACATTTACTGTGGCGGTGCCAAGTACCTTAAATAAGTACAAACCAAAAGGTTAAAATTTAAAATGCGTTTAGTCGATTATATTGTTGAAACACTTTCAGACGTTGGCCTTGATAGCATGTTTATGGTTACTGGTCGGGGAGCTCTTTATTTGACAGATGCGGCAGCGCGATGTGAAAAAATTAACACTTATAGTTTGCATCACGAGCAATCAGCAGTTTTTGCAGCATCTGCCTATGCCGATTATTCTGATAGCATTGGCTGTTGTATAGTTTCTACTGGATGCGGCTCAACAAACGCTATCACTGGCGTTCTGAACGCGTGGCAAGACGGAATTCCACTCATTATTCTGTCTGGCCAACATGAACTCCGAGAAACAACAAATTATACAGGTTTACCCATTAGGACCTACGGTCAGCAGCAAGCTAATATAATTGAATTAGTAAAGCCAATAACCAAATATGCCAGCATGATTAAATGTAAAAGCAAAATTCGTGCGGAAATAGAGAGGGCCTTGTTTTATTCTATGGAAGGTAGGAAAGGCCCGGTTTGGTTAGATATTCCGTTAGACTTACAAAGCTCGATTATTAAACCAGAGCAGCTGGAAGCTTTTAAGTCACCTCTTCCAGATAAATCATCTTTTGAGACTCAAAAGTTTTGTAAAAAACTGGAATACGCAATTAAAAACGCGAAAAGACCAGTGGTTATAGTTGGTTCTGGAATTAAAGCATCTAACAATAAGAAAGAGTTCCTAGAATTTGTTGAAAAAAACAGAATTCCATTTGTTTACACTGCTTCCAGCTGTGATTTTTTTGACTTCCATCATCCATTAAATATTGGATCAGTTGGAGTGATGGGATGTAGCCGTAGCGGTGCTTTTTGCGTACAAAATGCTGATCTGATCATTATACTTGGTAATAGAATGAATTCTATGATTACTGGTCCAGATGCCACAAAGTTCGGCCGAGCTGCAAAAATATTTATGGTAGACATTGATCCAAACGAAGCTCAAAAACATAACTTAAATGTCAATAATTTTTTAAACGCCAACCTTCGGAGTTTCTTCGAAAACTTAAATATGCACATTGTAGTAAATACGACTAATGAAGGGTGGGCGGAACAGTGTTTTATTTGGAAAAATAAATTACCACGCATTGAAACTGACTTAAACGATGAGAAGCCAATAGATCTTCACCATTTGGCTAATACCCTAAGTGCAACATTAAGTGATCAGGTGATCGTTACTGACTCAGGAACAATCGAATTGATCATGCCGAATAACTTAAAACACACTGGCATGAGTAGACATATTCATCCCACATCTCAAGGTTCAATGGGTTTTTGCTTAGGCGCAGCAGTTGGAGCGGCGATCGCAAGCAAAAAAAGAGTCATATGCATAGTCGGCGATGGTTCAATTATGATGAATATTCAAGAGCTATCCATGATTTCATATTTGAATTTACCAGTTTCAATAATTATTATCAGCAACGGCATGTATGCAGTTATACGAAAACGCCAAAAAGAATTATTTAGACGCAGGACAATAGGAACAGATGTGAGCAACGGAGTTCCATCCGCAGACTTCAAGGAAATATCAAAAGCATTCAACTTTGATTATACGCTTATCAAAAATAACGGAGCGCTCTCTAAGCTACCTTTTGTTTTGAATGCAGACAAACCACAAATAATCGAAGTCAATGGGCTTGAAACGCAGGAATATATTACAACTGCACATGCTAAAACCAAGGCAGGAATATATTCGTTACAACCAATTGAAGATCAAAAGCCCTTTATAGACAGAGAAATATTTACCGCGAACATGATTATTGACCCAATCGATTAATAGGAATCCAAAATGAACCTGGATAGTGGAAAGAAACTAACTCCCTTCGGGAAGATGTATATTGTCGCAGAATTAAACACTAGTCATTTTGGTAAGATTTCTAATGCAAGGTTGATGGTAGACAGTGCAGCAAAATGCGGCTGTGACGCGGTTAAGTTTCAATCCTGGGACGCTAACAGTTTAAATTCAAAATCTTTCTATCAAGAAAATCCTATTGCACGAAGAATGTTCGACAAATTAAGTTTAAACCAAAATGACCTCAAAAACTTACGGGACTATGCACAAGAAAGGAATGTTGGTTTCTCATCAACTGCGTATTCATACGAAGAGCTGGAGTTCTTGATCGCTGAATGTAATCCAGCTTTCCTCAAAATTGCTTCGATGGACATAGTTTACCATGATTTCATAAAAGAATTTGCTCAATCTGGCTATCCTGTAGTTCTGTCTACCGGCATGGCATCTAGAAAAGAAATTGATGCTGCAGTAGAAATATTTGCAAAGGCAAATAATCCAAACCTTTGTATTTTACACTGCGTTTCGCTTTATCCTGCGCCCAGAAAAAGCTTAAACTTGCTTTCAATTCAGTCACTACGGAAAGCTTTTCCTGATTATGTAATTGGTTACTCCGATCATAGTACAGACTCTTTAAGTCCCGTGATAGCTTATTCTCTTGGAGCAGCGTTCCTTGAAAGACATTTCACTTTGGACAATTCAAAAATTGGTTTTGACAACCAGATGGCAACAGAGCCTTGGCAATTCTCTGAAATAAAGAAAAACTTGGAACATGCGCATAACAGCTTAGGAACTTCCAACAAAAAATTATCAAGGGCCGAATTAAGGCAACGAAGCAAAATGCGCCGTAGCATTTGCTACAAGAGTAAGTTCAAAGCCGGTTATAAACTTTCATCAAATGATTTTGTGATGAAGCGGCCCGGACTTAAATTCGCTCCTAATCAGGTATCGAAGTTAATTGGACGTACTCTTTCTCAAGATGTTCAAGAAGAACAGCTTGTTTCTGAGGAACATTTTCTGAGTTAATCGGATGCTTTATTTCAACTGTAAATTTACCCAATTAAGCTCTCTTAGGAATTATTTTGCAAACAATAACTGGCCAGGAAATTATTACTAAGATTAAAATTTTTATGCATAAAAATAAATGAGCGTGAAAAATGAAAAATGAAAACACCTTAACTATAATAATGTATCATTACGTCAGACCAATCGCTAATAGTAAATTCCCTGGCATAAAAGGCCTGGAAATATCTGGCTTTAAAAGGCAACTGGATTATCTCGAAACCAACTTCAATATTATTTCATCTGAAGATGTAATTCAAGCCGTCACTAAAAATAGATCATTACCGCCTAAAGCTTGTTGGCTCACATTCGACGACGGATATAAAGATCATTTTCGATATGTACTTCCAGAACTCTTAGACAGAAATATATCGGGTGCCTTTTTTCCTCCCAGCACAGTAATCCAAAACGCTAAAATGTTAAATGTGAATTCAATCCATCACATATTAGCTTCAACTACAGACACAGAAACTTTGGTAAAAAGGCTAAATAGTCTATGCCTAGAAGTTGGTTTGAACGCGGAGCAGATAAAATCATTTTATGACACATTCGCTATTGAAAATAGGTTTGATAACGCCACTACGATATATTTCAAAAGAATGCTCCAACATGCCCTGCCAGAGGAAATCAGAGATCAACTCGTAACGACACTATTCGAAGAATATATTGGTGTGAATGAGCGTACTTTTTCTGGTGAGCTATATATGAATTTGCAAGAAGTTAAGCAGCTTGTTCAAATGGGAATGTATGTAGGAAGTCATGGTGCAATGCATCCTTGGCTAAATCAACTTCCCAAAAGTAAGCAACAAACAGATATTCTTTTGTCACTAGAGTTTTTGGAGGAAGTAGGAACATCAACCACAAATTGGATCATGTGCTATCCTTATGGCGCTTATAACAATACCACTATTTCGTTGTTGAAAGAATTCAAAGCTTCACTTGCTGTAACTACTGAAGTCCGAACGGCACATATCGGTCACGATAATGCTCTCAAACTACCAAGATTCGATACAAATGATTTTCCTCAATAATGTTGATATTTTTTTTATTTTCTCGGCAACATCAAATTCAAGAAAGTTTAAATTTGCACGTTTCATGCGTTTCGAGAATAATGCCTTCTTCTAACATGATGCTCTTTAGGCGAAAAAGTGCGTCTTTCATAGATATACCATTCTTTTCAACAGCGGTATTATGAACATTGTTAGCGCTGGAAGTGTCACTGTCATAAAAATAACCTCCAGAGAGATCTACACCACATAAAATCACATTTTTATATCCCATAAGCCTTGCAATAATTATCGCCAAAAATAAGGATCCTCTGTAAAAATGAAAGTGAGCACTTTTTATATAAGTTCTTAGCTGACTCATTTGATTAGGATTATATATATGCGAACGTCGCATCATAACAACGCTATCAAATTTTCTAACTAATTCTCTTGCCTCCTCAGTTGAATAATAACTATACAGATTTTGCCAGTTTTTTAATATTGTATAGCAACTTTTATCATTCAAAAGCTTTTGCATACCACTGAATTCATCGTCGCGAACTTTTTTATCACGAGGTGGCTCCCACATCCAAAAATTTGGAACAAAAGTTGATTTATACCAAAGATTAAGCGCGAGTGAATCATTCCGGTTAATTGATGCCCAATCACTTTCCGTTAAATTCTTTATAGAGGCGCCGCAACCTAATATATAAAGTGTATCGCTAGATTTTAAATTTTTTAAATCTACGACGCTCAAACGCTTTGGATATTTTTTTCTTAGATAGTCAAGATGTTCCGCATAAAAGCTTAGCCAACTGATTAATTGATTTAAATGCAGGGATTTGTGAAATAATTTTTTAAGTTTATTCATTTTTTGATTCAAGTAGCTCCCAAATTTTTAGATTAATTTCTTCAGTTATAATTTACGTAATGCTAGAGATCTCTGTACTTTCCAACGCAATCACGACACAAAATTTTAAAATTATAGTAGCTATTAAATAAAACTAAGAATGAAATGTCTATACTAAAAAATTAAATTATAAATCCATCGTCCACGACTATGTTGTGGCCACAAATATACTTTGAGTTTGCAGATAGCAGAAAAATTATACTGCCCATAATGTCATCTGTCGATAATAGGCCCTTTACCCTACATTTTTTTTTGTAGGCCGCCGCAAATTTTTCATTTTGCCCATCAAATATTCCACCAGGACTAACAGAATTTACTCGGAAATATTGAGAAGATTGAAGCTTAGAAAAATACTTGTTCAAATGAAGTATACCAGATTTTATAGCAGCATACTCAACCGGCATAGAGTAATTAGTACCTTCATATATTTCAAATTTTGGAGCAACTACACCATAAATTGAAGCTAAATTTACAAGAGAAAAATCTTTTTTTTGCCTTTGCGCAAAGAGGGCACATTGCTGCATGAAAAGAAAATACCCTCCTAAGTGTACACTCACGTTTGAGTTAAATTCCTCAAAACTCACTTGGAATATGTCTTTTCCATAACTACTGGTCTTGGGATAACTGGTGTTGACCGCACCATCTAATTTTCCCAATGAACTTTCACAATGTTTTAGTACTTTTTGAATAGAGGATTTAGAGGTTATATCAATGTCTACAATATCAATTTTTTCATGAATCGTTTTTGGAATGGCCTTTTTAATTACCTCAACAGAAAGATCTGCTGCTATAACGTTCGCCCCCTTTAATACTAAAGCATAAACTAATTCTTTTCCAATTAAACCGGCTGCACCTATTATCAAGTATTTTTTATCTTTCATTAAATTTAGCCTCTTCCCATAATAATTTAGCGATTTTGAAATCTAATGAATCGTCAATATCCACAGCCCTTTGCTTTGGAATCAAAACAGACTTTACAGCACCTTCAAATATATTTTTGCACTTTAAAATAAACTCAGGACGAGAAACATATGCAACGGTTGTGATGTCAAACACATCTGGCGCAGCTTGTCGATGCGCGTAAGTTGCCTCCGAAAAAACTATTTTACTATCACCATTTTCTTTTCTGGTGACCATGTTAAAGAACGGATTTCTAGATGAAGGCGTTGCAGTGATCACTAAATCCGTATCGTCCGTTAAGGTATCTAGGCAAGTGTTAATATCACACTCATTTCTAAGTGGGCTAGTTGTTGGTAGGCTTAAAAAGACATCAAAAATTTCTTCTTTTTCAAACAGATGCCCAATAGCATGCTTCCAAGCATCCAGCTCTGCCGCTTGATCGCTGGCAAGAGCTCTAGGACGCGAAATAACTTCTGCGCCAAAATCATGTGCAATTCGTTTTATTTCTTTATCCTCTGTGGAAACAAAAACCTTTTGCACTCTTTGTATCTTTTTCGCCAATAAAATTGAGTGTGCGATCAACGGTAATCCACCCAGTTCAAGGACATTTTTCCTTTTTAGGCCTTTTGAACCTCCTCTCGCGAAAATAAATGCAAATACTTTTGTCATTGGGTTAACTCAATTGAATCCACATTTTTTTTTGATCACTCAGCCTTATTGCCTTTATTAAGCGCATGACTTCAATACTGCTGTCTACCGTTGTTGAAAAAGCTACATCACTTTTTGAAAAATTTACAAATGCATTCAATTGTTCGACATACGTATCATTGTGATTATAATGTGTGTCACAGAGCAGGACCTCTATTTTGTCGCTTGAAAAACTAAGGGTAATATTATTTTCAATTAAATCACAGTCCAGATTGCCATATTGACCAACGATTTTCAAAGTACGCGTAGGACGTCGCTGTAGAAAATCTAAATGCATGTTGCAAATAACACCAGTTTTACTTTTCAAAAGTGCGTGTACGCTGTCTTCTACATCAATATCCAACAAACCAGAAAAGCCAGTGATGGCTAAGACTTCAGAAAAGCTACCAAACAAGAAATTTAAGTAATCTAATTCGTGACTTAATTCGAGCAAAGCTCCTCCCCCCAAACTCCTTTTGGCAGAAACGCTCTTTTTATAATCCAGCCCAGGCCGCCAATCCGGAAGATATTGGCCAACAGTTGCGAATACAGACGAAATTTTACCTAATACTCCTTCGTCTAAAACTTCACGCACAACTTTAAGAGCGGGTAAAAACCTCAGATTATATCCAACAGCTACCTTCAAGTCTCTTAAATTTATGTCATAATCTACTAATTCATCATAGTAAGCACATAAAGGCTTTTCGATCAAAACAGGTATTTTTCTTTTTAAAAAAGGCTTGGCATGGGCAAGATGATGGGAGGCGGGCGAAGCTACGATGACAATATCTGGATTAAGAGAAATCGCCTCCGAGAAAGTAACTATAGTTCTGTTTACCCTCATTTCTTTGACATTAATATCTCTGCCGCTTGAGCTCATACAGATGATTTCTGCGAGTGGGAACGTGAGACGCAAATTTTTAATATGCCGACGAGCTATACTGCCACAGCCAATAACAAGAGCCCGTTTGACCAAAATTTACTCCTTACAAATAATACCAATAAAAACCGCATACTGCGATCAATTTCTTATTATGTTTGCATTTTATAAGATTTATCGAATACTTAAAGTGAGTTACGTCGATCAATTAGATTAAATTTTCATTTATGTTTTCTTTATGTGTTGTTCTCTAAAATTCTTCATAATCGGTGATCTTTTTCCAGCGGAGCCGACATCCAGATTTGATTTACGCTTAGAGCATATAACCTTTTTGGGATATTTCATTTGAACCGTTAGTCTTACTAATCTATCTATTTTTATTTCGTAGATGGTTCTTTATTCATGTTGGTTGCCCTACTTTGTCTGGCTAGCAAAAAATAACTATTCATTCCTCAATTTTCTTGCGTCAGACAAATCTCTAGGCCGGCCAACGTCCAACCATGGTTCATGCATTGGGTATACGATGGTTCGTCTAGAACGCATTTTTATTTTTTTAAATAAATCAGGCATATCACAATATTGCTTATTTTTAAGAAATTTCAAAGTATCAGGCTCTAAAACATATACTCCTGCATTAATATAACTTTGGTATATAGGCTTTTCATCAAAGGCTTCGATATCTAACCCTCGAATACGAACCACTCCAAACTGATTTTGCATTTCATATTTTTGTACGGCCATCGTGGCCGCCGCTTCATGACGAGAGTGATAATCAACTATTTCTTTATACCGAACATCAGTAAGTACATCACCGTTTGTAACTACTACTGGATCCTTTGGAACATTCGACAATAAACTTAGGGATCCTGCCGTACCCAACGGGGCTTCTTCTTCGAGATAGTTGATATTTACTCCGAAGCGGCGTCCATCGCCGAAATATTCGGTTATCATATGCCCTAAATGGTACAATGAAATTATAAAGTCTTGAAAACCTTCTTTAGCAGCTTTTGCAATTATATGCTCAAGCAAAGGTTTTCCACTGATGTCTAACATGGGTTTGGGGCAATTTTCAGTATGTGGGTACAGTCTTGTTCCTTTGCCTCCGGCCATTATTATCATTGTGTTTGGAATAGTTGCTGGGTTTAAAACATGATCCCACAAATGAAGCCCAATAACTACTCCTTTCGGGTTTACGATGGGTAGTTGTTGAACTTTATTGACTTTCATTAACTGTAAAACAAAATCCTTACTTATTTCTGGAGGCACCACCAACGGTTCTCGAGAAATTATATCGTTCACATCGCTTTCAAGGTTGAAACCTTTCAGTAAGGCTCGCCGGATATCACCGTCCGTCAATGTGCCTTCAAGTTTATTACCCTCTGAAACAACAAGTACTATTTGCATACATGATTTTTCTAAATTCATTATTGCTTGAGATATTTTTGATCCTAAAGGCAGCAAAGCAGACGACCATGATTGTGTTTGAACTTTCTGCATTATTTACCTTCTGCTGGTCCGTAAAAGTTAATATCACTCGAAATTTGACATTTCTGGTAAGTTAAAAAAAGATTTTTTAATTAAATCCTCAAAAGGTGTGGTGATAAGTGTTTCCACTATTTTTTTACTCGCACCGCCATCTCCATATGGGTTTAGAGTTTCCGAAAGTAGGCGTTTATAAGATGGCTCGTATAGTCGTTCTAACGCTTGACTTATACTTTTTGAAGCAGGTTCACAATCTATCACGCTTTTGGCCGATAAACGTCCCTTTTGGCGGCTCCCTATATTTATTGTACCTATTCCAAAACTTGGAGCTTCTAAAAGACCGCTGGAAGAGTTTCCAACAACCCCATCGACATATTTCATACATGAAAGATAAATCAACTGACCCAAAGATTTATACAAACGTGAATTAGAATGAGTTTCGACAAATTTCTTAATTAATTTTTCTATCTCGCGTCCACCAGCGTCAGCATTGGGCATGGTAAAAATTAAACAAGTATCCTTAAGCTTATTTAACGATGTTAAAAGTTCCTTCATTTGCCTCTTAGCACTATTATCTTCAAGGGTTACCGGATGAAAAGTAACCAATAGGTTTTTTTTACCAAATTTAAAGCCTAATGACTTTTCCAATGTTTCTTGGTCCAATAATGATATTTGCTTTATAGCGTCGACACCTAATCCTCCGACTAAAAACACACGCTCGGGATTTTCTCCGAGTTGAATTACCCGCTTCTGGTAATCTTCTGCTGCCACAAAATGCAAATGAGACATTTTTGTAATAGAGTGCCGTAATACCTCGTCAAAAGCCCCTTCAGTAGTCTCACCGCCATGCAGGTGCGCTATTGGAATACCCGCAAAAGTTGCAGCTGCAGCTGCAGCAAAGATTTCAAATCGATCTCCCAGTAAAACAATAATATTAGGCGATAAATTTGAAAAAGCGTCGGCTAATGCAATCAAACCTAGACCTACAGACTTAGTGACACCACTACGCGTATCCGCGCTGACCAGCATCTCTACCTTAGCATCAATTTTAAAACCAAACTCTTCAATTTCTTGATATGTCATTCCAAATTCGGGAGAAAGGTGCATACCAGTGGCTATAACCTGAAGCTCTAATGTTTCAGCTTCCAGTACTTCTTGCATTAGAATCCGCAGAAGTCCAAATTCTGCGCGAGTTCCAGTAACAAAACAAATTTTACGTTTCATAATTCAATTAACTCGTCCATAGAAAAATCTCGTGGTGCAAATCGCCCTATTACCTCATCCCATCGCATTGGAGAGATCCCAGTTCCCGGACGCTTAGTGGAAATATTATCAACGGTGTAACGCTCTCCTGCCTCTATAGCGCGACTAGCCACCAGAGATTTGCGAGCATTGGGAATATTTATCAGTTCACTTTGGCTTGGGCGCTTGACTCCATCCCCTAAAGCTTTCTCCACGTTTCGGATTGCATCAACCATTTTTTTCAGTTCTTCGGGTTCCAGACTGGAACTGTGATCTGGCCCTGGGAGAGTGCGGTCTAATGTCAAATGCTTTTCAATAACAGAGGCACCAAGAGCAACAGCAGCTATGGGGATTTCAATTCCCAGTGTATGATCAGAGTAACCTACTTCAATACCAAGCGCGAGCTTCATGTTGACCATTGCGCGTAAATTTACTTCCAACATTGGTGTCGGATATTCTGTAGTACAGTGCAGCAGGGTAATTTTATTTCTAGGAGTTCCCGCGCCTTCGATCTCACTAATAGCCGCTTCGACTTCACCCAAAGTAGCCATACCAGTCGACAGAATCACCGGCATACCTAAGCGAGTAACATACCTAAGAAGCGGAAAATTTGTTAGTTCACCTGAAGGGATCTTCACCTTTTTAAGACCTAATTCAACCAAAAAATCAAAACTTTCTGCATCAAACGCAGTCGAAAAAAAGCCAATATCTAATCGATGACATTCTTCAAAAATCACTTCATGTTCTCGGTGGGATAATTCAAGCCCACGAAGCATCTGATACTGAGTCTCTTTCGAGCTTGTAGTAACTTTTTGATATTTTGCCTTATCAGCAGACCGCGTCACCAATTTATTTGCCTTAAAGCTCTGCAGTTTAACAATATCAGCACCAGCAAATTTAGCAGCCGCAATTAGGTCCTTGGCCATTCGCAAATCGCCATTATGGTTCACACCCACCTCGGCGATAATTAACGTACTCATTTGATTCTCCTTGCTGGGACCCCCACATAAATTGCATCTGGTATACATGATTGCGTTACAACCGCCCCGCTGCCTATGACGGTGTTATCACCTATATGAATTCTATTTTTGTTATCTCCCTGATTAATAATAGAACCTGCACCAATCCAGCAATGATGCCCAATAGTTACATTACCAGAAATAATACATCCCGGAGCAATATGCACAAAGTCCCCAATCACAACATCATGAGCAATTGTTGTGCTTTGATTAAATATATTAAAATCCCCGATTAGAATATTATTGGTGAAACGGGCGCCTGCTGCAATGACAACACCTACTTTTTTTTCAATTAAACTGCGCTGTCCTTTGCCAAAAGTTGCATGTGTATGAATCAAATTAGAAAATCGAACTTCGCTTTTTAAACGATTAACTACAGACCGCCTTACTGCGTTGTCTCCTATACCGACGGCATAAGAAATATCCCTATAACGATGTATATCAGTTTCAAGAATTACTTCATCTGAGTATTTCCATGCTTCTATTTCTTTAAGGTCTTTAGCAACATAAATGGGCGCGTAACCTTGATCATGAGCAATATCTCCTAATTCTCGAGCCATTCCAGAAGCACCAATGATACCCAGCCGCTTCACTCGATAGGCTCCTCAGGCAATACGCTGCTGGGCAAGTTTACTACACGCGCCTGAAGCCATTCGGCATTTTTTAAAGTCCCACGCCGGCAATTTGCGAAATATGGCAAGCTATTCATAAGCGTCCAGATTGGTCTCATCATCACTCCAGCAGCATTACTAGATTTCAATAAAATGTCTCGATGTTCGCGGTCACAACAGATAACGGCATTGAGCCAATAGTTTGAACGGCATTCTTTTGGCTCAGTAAAGAACTGCAAATCACTCCCATGAAAATAACCTTCATATATCGAAGCAAGTTTACGTTTCTTGGCTACAAACTCTTCAATTCGTTCTAATTGAGCACAACCCAGCGCAGCATTTATGTTGGGAAGCCTATAATTATAACCGACTTCATCATGAAAATATTCATATGGATGAGGACACTTTGCTGTCGTCGTAATATGTTTTGCGCGTTGCCCCAATTTTTCATTGGTGAGAATCATGCCACCACCGCCTGAAGTTATAATTTTATTACCATTGAAACTAAGAACACCAAGCTGACCAAATATACCGGTATGCCGTCCTTTATATAAGCTACCAAGCGACTCAGCTGCATCTTCAACGACCGCTATATGCCAGCGGTCGCATACCTCAATCAAACCGCCAAGATCCACAGGGTGACCGAATGTATGCATAGGAACACATGCACTTATGATGCGGTTTTCATCCCTTGATCGGCACTTACCATCATCTGTGATGTAAGCATATGTGTCTAACCATTCCTCTAGTGCTGAAGGAGAAAGCCCTAATGTTGCAAGGTCAACGTCTATAAACACTGGCTCCGCACCACAATATGTTATTGAATTGCAGGTCGCAACAAATGTCAGCGGCTGCGTTAGCACTAGATCTCCAGATTGCACCCCAGCGAGCTTGAGCGCAATATGCAAAGCTGCTGTGCCGGTTACCGTTGCGACTGCACATGGGCTAGTTGTGTAGATTGAAATGTTACGTTCAAAACGGGTTACGTATTCTCCCACGCTCGAAACATAAGTGGTGTCTATGGTGTCATTCACATAAGAACGTTCAATGTCGGAAAATACTGGAGAATGAAGTGGTATCAGTTCATTACTTTGGTATTGTTCACGAACGAAATTAATTAATGAACTAAACATACGTTACACATTATATATATCCGATTTGTACTTGGCTAGATTTTCAGCACGGGCAAACCAAGCAATAGTTTTCTTCAGACCAGCGCGAAGATCATTATAAGGCTCAAATCCAGTTAATTCACTTATCTTTGTGTTGTTGCACCACAATCGAAATACCTCTGACTTCTCCGGGCGTATCCGAGCCTTATCAGTACAAAATCTGACCTCTTGCCCCATGAGTTCACTTATCAAATAAATGGTGTCGCTAATTGAAATTTCAAAATTAGACCCTATGTTCACGGTCTCTCCAATTGCTTTTTTACAACGGGCTAATGCCAGTAAACCACGGCAAGTATCTGTAACATAGCTAAAATCTCGAGTGGGAGTGCCATCACCAAATTTGATTTGTTTTTTTCCACTGGCAATTTGACTTATTATTGCAGGTATCACAGCACGCGCTGATTGACGAGGACCATAAGTATTGAACGGGCGTGCTATGGTCAATGGAAGATTAAATGAATTAAAAAAACTCATAGCCATTGCATCCGAAGCGATCTTGGAAGCACTGTAGGGCGATTGCGGTTGCAGCGGATGTTTTTCATCGATTGGGACATATCTAGCTGTTCCATAAACTTCACTTGTAGAAGTTTGTATCAAACGCGATACCCCGTTGTCCAAAGCTGCCTGACAAATATTTAAAGTCCCAATAACGTTTGTCTCAACATAACTGTCAGGAGCTTGATATGAGTAGGGGATATTAATTAATGCCGCGAGATGAAACACCATATCAACATTTTTTGTAATTTGGCGACACAGATGATTATCTCTGATATCGCCACTTAAAACTTCAATGTCTTTCAAACAGTTTGTATCTTCTAGCCAACCCCAGTGATTAAAAGAATTGTACTGAGTTAATGCTTTTACCTTATAGCCTTCGTTAACAAGGAGCTCGGTGAGGTGAGATCCGATAAAACCATCGGCTCCTGTCACAAGTACAACTTCATTACTAGCCATCGAGCCCACTTCCCTTACTCTTGTGTATTATGCTGGTTATTATATTAAATTCTATCTCAGACAACTCTGAATAATCGGCAAATAATCTGGAACATTTTCTAAACTTGTCTGGTGTGGACATAATTAAGCTTAGCAACTTAAGCCACACTCCAATCAAGCGTATTTCAGTGACAAAGCCAAACCCATTGCAATTAAACAAAGGTTAACTCCTAAAATAAATATCAAAGGTTGAATTTTTGGAAAATTAATCGATCTCCAACGCCAAAAAATTATTTAAAAATAAAACAAAAAAGAGCAGCCCAAAGGCTGCTCTTTCCATTCTAAATAAGCTATTAAACTTAGAAGGAGAATGCCGCAGAAACTTCTGTTTCAGAGCGGTTAGTCGCTTTGGCTTGGAGCGTCAAACCACCCAAGTCATAGGTGACTGTCGTTACACTTTCAGCTTCATCACCGTAGTTATCAGGACCATTTCCTGTGTCTCTTGCCATGGCCACTGTCAGAGCACCAGTCGTATAAGACAGTGCCAACTCGTTCTCGGCGGTATCATCCGAAGTATTACCGTCAGCTTCTGAACGTGCAGTCAAAGTCACCCCATTGATTGAAGTTGACAATCCGACATAAGCACTTTCCATTTCGTCTGTACCTGCAGACAACACTGTCGCACCCATTGTGTAGGTTACGCCGGCATCCCAATTTTGAGCAGCTTGATCATCAGCTTTATATGACAGACCAAGAGCGCCTACTGTGTATCCAACAGAAACTGTATTCACTACAGAATCGGAACCTTTACCGTCGTCATCGCTTGCATGCAGGCCAACGGACATACCATTAGCGGCATAACCCAAGATCAGGTCATAACGGCCATCCTTTGCTTCGGCAGTATCTACTTCGTATGAAGCCGAAATTCCATTTGCAGCATATGACAATTTCCAGTCGCCAGCGTCGTCATCTTCGCCGTCACCACCTTCGTCAACCAAGCCACCTAGATCATTTTCGTCATACACAAAAGTGAAACCGTTTGCACTCAGTGAAAATGCGCCAGTGTCATCTTGGCCGCCCTCATCAAGCGTTAGGGCGCCTGAATATGATACGCCACCCGCTGTGCCAGAAGCTGAGAATGTGACACCGAATTCGCTGCCGTATGAATACTTAGAAGCATTGTCTTTTGTCGCGTCGCTAGTTGCAGTATTAGACCAGTCACCTGTACCAAAGTTACCGTATACCAGCTTGGCAGAACCTGAAACAGAAACTTCTGCTGCAGCATAACCCGCGGTCAAAGCGATCGCTGTAGTTGTGAGAAGAATTTTTTTCATCTTTTTTTCCTTGAAGTTAAAACTTACATAGCCACACCCTTTAGACGGAGCAGCGTATGCTTCTCTCATGTCTTGTTTCGGGGGTGTTTTGCAAGCTTTGCCATGCGCAGCGGGCAAGAGCGGCTTCAATATGATGCAGGAATGCCACAGTTTGCCAAACCGGCCCAGCGCTGCATGTGGCGATCCTGCGTACATTTGCAAGGAACCACTGCCTGAGGCGCAAAGGCTGCAAATACCCGATCAAGCCCTTACGAGAAAGCCCGTTACAGCTCTGGACGCTGTGCTCCGAAACCACTATCACCATAGCAACCGAAATGTTTGCAAGGAATTCCAAAAAAGATGCGCTATGAGCCTGGTGAAATAGAAGCGAAATGGCAACAAAGCTGGGAAGAAGCCGGCGTTTTTACATCCACGCGCGATCAAAGCAAACCAAAGTATTACGTGCTTGAAATGTTTCCCTATCCTTCGGGGCGGATCCATATGGGACATGTGCGGAATTACACGATGGGCGATGTGATTGCCCGCCATAAAATCAGTACCGGGCATAATGTCTTGCACCCGATGGGCTGGGATGCGTTTGGTATGCCGGCTGAAAACGCGGCGATGGCAATAGGCGGCCACCCTAAAGATTGGACTTATAGCAATATCGCCGATATGCGCGCGCAAATGAAACCGCTTGGCCTGTCGATCGACTGGTCGCGCGAA
>Ga0181564_10001356_pt1 | contig 21819 bp, 14 predicted proteins | sample 011ome_24_FD_134512 | JGI IMG/M metagenome (GOLD analysis project Ga0181564, IMG submission 134512) | Coastal salt marsh microbial communities from the Groves Creek Marsh, Skidaway Island, Georgia - 011513CT metaG (megahit assembly) | ecosystem: Environmental > Aquatic > Marine > Intertidal...
TATTGAAAAAACAGTTCAATCTATTCGCGCTGCAGTAGAAGAAGCAGAGGCGAAATCAGGCGTTGAAATTAAAGTAGTAAACGTAGGTATTGCCGGACAGCATATTAAAAGTTTACAGCATCGCGGTATGATTACTAGAGATAGTATCGAAGAAGAAATAAACCAGCAAGATGTAGACGCATTGATAGATGACATGTATAAACTTGTTATGATGCCCGGTGAGGAAATAATTCATGTTTTACCTCAGGAGTATATTGTCGATAGACAAAGTGGTGTGAAAGATCCAATCGGAATGTCTGGTGTGCAATTGGAGGCGAACTTTCATATTATTACTGGTGCAATGGCATCTGCTAAAAATATCTACAAATGTGTGGCGAAGGCTGGATTAGAGGTAGCTGAATTAATTCTTGAACCTCTTGCGTCAGCTTCAGCTGTATTAAGTGATGAAGAGAAAGAAGCAGGTGTAGTTTTAGTTGATATTGGGGGTGGCACAACAGATATTGCCATATTTCACGATGGAATAATCAGACATACTGCAGTTATTCCTTTCGGTGGAAATGTAATTACTGAAGATATTAAAGAAGGCTGCACAATAATGCATCGTCAAGCTGAATTACTGAAAACAAAATTTGGAACTGCTCTTTCTAATCAAAGCCAAGAAAATGAAATTGTTTGTATTCCAGGTTTGAGAGGCAGAGATCCAAAAGAAATTTCAGTAAAGAATCTTTCGAATATAATTAATGCGCGTATGGCTGAAATTATTGAACATGTGTATTATGAAATCAAAAATTCTGGATACGAGAAAAAATTGATAGGAGGAATTGTTGTAACTGGCGGTGGCTCTCAATTAAAACATATCAGTCAATTATTTGAATATGCCACCGGAATGGATGCAAGAATTGGTTTTCCAAATGAGCATTTAAGTTCAAATACCAGCAACAATTTAACGAGTCCATTATTCGCAACAGGTGTTGGATTAGTTGCAAAAGGATTCGAAAACTTTGACAAAGTATTAGCTTCAAAAGCATACATAAACACAAGAACACATTCTGAGAAAACAAAAGGAGGCTTTTTTGATAAGATTAAGAACTTTTTTGATGAGTCAGTAGATTAAAAATAGAGAATAACAACAAACAAATAATAACCGCTATGATGAAATTTGATTTACCCAAAGACCAATCATCCATAATTAAAGTTATAGGAGTTGGAGGTGGAGGCAGTAATGCTGTCAACCATATGTTCCGTCAAGGAATAAAAGGAGTTGATTTTCTGGTGTGTAACACAGATCACCAGGCTTTGGACATGAGTCCAGTTCCAATTAAAATTCAGTTAGGAAGGAGTTTAACTGATGGGAGAGGAGCAGGAGCAATGCCTGATGTTGGTATGAATGCCGCAATTGAAAACATCGACGAAATAAGAGAGATTCTTGAGACAAATACTCAGATGGTATTCGTTACTGCTGGAATGGGAGGAGGTACCGGAACAGGAGCTGCTCCAGTTATCGCTCAAATTGCCAAAGAATTGGGTATTTTAACCGTAGGCATCGTAACTATTCCTTTCAAATTTGAAGGAAGAAAAAGAATCACGCAAGCTGAAGAAGGATTAGAGAAAATGAGAGAATCTGTTGATACGCTACTAGTTATCAATAATGACAAGCTTCGTGAGATGTTTGGGAATCTTTCATTGGGAAATGCATTTGCACAAGCTGATGATGTGCTGTCTTCTGCGGCAAAAGGTATTGCTGAAGTAATATCCGTTACAGGACAAATAAATGTGGATTTTAATGATGTTAATACAGTAATGAAAGACAGCGGTGTTGCTATAATGGGAACTGCTGAAGCCGAAGGTGAGGGTAGAGCTCAAAAGGCGACAATGAAAGCTTTGGCTTCTCCATTACTAAACGATAATCAAATAAGTGGTGCTCGTTACGTATTACTTAACATAACATACGGAGACCAAGAAGTTTTAATGGATGAGATTTCTGAAATCACCGATTATATTCAAGACGAGGCAGGAAACACTGCAGATGTAATTTGGGGTCATGGTTATGATGCTAGTTTGGGAGATAATCTTTGTATTACTGTAATTGCTACTGGATTTAAATCAACACCTGATACTGGACTTCCACAAAGAGAACCTGCAAAAAGAGTGATGGATTTAGAAGAGGAAAGGCCAACTATCATTACCCAGCCTATTCAATCACCTACGCAAACTTCTGTACCTAAAGAAGAGAATGAAAAACTGGAAGAAGTTGAAGAACCATTTATCGTAAAAAAATTCAATTTGGAGGATGATGTTTTGGAAGATACAGTGAATGAAGTGGAAGAACCTGTTCAGGAGGATTTAGGCTATACTGCTTCGGAAGAAGTAAAAGAAAACCCCGTTTCTGAAAGTGAAGATGGTAGAGTTCGTTTCATGCTAGAAGAAAATGATGCGTCTACAGCTGAAGATATTGAAGAGCCTGTAGCTGAAACATTCAATTTTACACCTACTCCTGATGAACCAATTGTTGAAAGTAATTTCGATCAGCCATCTTTAGAGGATAACAGAGAGTTAACACAACAGCGTTTGGATAGAATTCGTAATACTAGTAAACAGATTAAGACTTCTATGACCTTATCGGATATGGAAAATGAACCTGCTTACAAAAGAAGAAATATTCAATTAGACGATGTTGACCATTCTTCAGAATCTACTCAATCTCGTTTTACAATTGGAGATATTGAAAATGAAGATGGAGAAAAGAGAACAGGTTTAAGCGATAATAATTCGTTTTTACACGATAACGTAGATTAATATAGTAGTATGTCATTAACCAAAGCTATTAACGCCGATATAAAAAAAGCAATGCTTGCTAAAGAGAAAGCTAAGCTGGAAGCATTGCGATCAATTAAATCAGCATTATTACTGGAAGCTACAAAAGAAGGCGCTGGAGGGGAAATCTCTGCAGCGGCTGAAGCTGCAATTGTACAAAAACTTTACAAGCAAAGAATGGACGCATTAGCTATCTATAAAGAGCAAAATAGAGAAGATTTGGCAGTTGTAGAAGAACAACAAGCGGAAGTAATAAAAGCATATTTACCAGCACAAATGAGCGAGGAAGAGGTAATTAAAACAGTTCAAGAAACAATTTCTACACTGGGAGCTAGCGGTCCTTCAGATATGGGAAAAGTGATGGGAGCGATTATGGGTAAGCTCAAAGGTAAAGCTGATGGTGGTCTTATTTCTGCAACTGTAAAAGGAGAATTAGGTAAGATATAGGTGGAGATATATAACGTACTTAAAATCCTGCTCTTTTTAGGGCGGGATTTTTTATTGTGAATTTTAAGACAGATTAATTCGAAATAGCAGATATCACTTTCACAGTTTCACCAATCTTAATAAAATATAGACCACTTGTATGTTGAAATTCTAATGAAAAATTAGTTTTGTTGAGAATTTTCATTCGTCTTCCCAAAGCATCATAAACCTCAATCTCGCGTTCTTCTATATTAACATTTGAATATAAAACATCCTTAAACGGATTAGGATAGAATACAAGTTCATTTCCTTCTATATCTGTTATACTACTGCAGCTTTCCACTTCTATGGTTATTTCGTCAATCGAAGAGCACCCGAACTGATTTGTAACGCTTACTGAGAAATCAAATATTCCAAGCGTGGATAAATCGGGAGAGTAGGTTTGTTGTGTTGAATTGTTGCTCCATAGGTAAGTACTTTGCACATCCGCATCAAGAATCAGATTGCTTCCTTCACAGAGCAGGGTGTCGTTTCCAAGAAATACATCGGGGAGGGGGTGAACATCCACCTGAAAGGTGTCTAAAATAGATACAGAACCATTCACTGCTTCGTAATATACAGTGGTAGAGCTATTGAATGTGCTATTGAGCCCAGGTCCGGAAGAAAGGATGTTCCCATTCTGATCAGTCCAACTTTCTGAATAATCAGTGGAGCTGAAACCTGTAATATATTCTAAATCTGATGCAAGTGGCTTGCACATCACTCCGTGATTTTGTTCTGAACTTGCATCTTCTAGTGTAAAGGAGCATTGCGCAGGAAGAGTGTAAAGAGCAACAAGGTTAGAGGCAGAAGCTACATCTATGGTGCTCATCATATTGGCATTTACCTCCCCATTACTTAATGTGGTTTTCCAAATGGACATATCAGCTAGTTTTCCATTGAAGAAATTGGTGCATTGAAAATCATCAAATTCATGTCCCAACGAAGCTCGATCGGTGCTTTCAATAGTGAGGTCTTCGATAAATGAATTCTCTAGCACACCATCCACATAAATCGATACGGTATTTGATACTGCATTCCATGTGTATCCAATGTAATGCCATTGGTTATCATTGATAAAAGTTGTGCCTGAGTAATAATTTCCTTGAACATAAAGATTAGCCTTTCCGTTATAAACACCGAATAGGAATCTATTGTCTCCATATCTATTATTAATGGAATAGATCCTTTCATCACTATTTGGGTTCAGTGTTTTTACCCAGGCAAAGAAGGAATGAGAATTGTATTGCAGATCATTTACAACGGGCTCAATATTCACATAATCCATTCCATCAAATGTATATATGTTACGCGGTAAGTCGTATAACGCCGTTATATAAATAGGAGGACAGGCAATGACATCATCATAAACCGAAGAGGAATAGCTTGAAAGAGCGTAATCGAAATTTTCATTGAAATTACATGTAGAAAAATTCATTTCATATTGGTCAACCACTTCTTGTCGACTTAACGGCCTTTCATAAATTTTCAATTCATCAATACTTCCTTTAAAATAATTTCCATTATTCCTTCCAATTTCCGCATCCTGATTTGATCCTAATGTGCCTATTCCATTGGTGGTATGGCTATCCATAAGTTCTCCATTTAAGTAGATCAAAGCTTCTACACCATTGTATATGCCCGCTATATGGATCCATTGATTGAGTGTTAAATCAGACTGAGGAATTCCTGGTCGAGACACAAGTCCCAGACCATCTTTCACCTTAAACCTTAGCTCCTGGTTAGCTTTATCTAAATACAGAACATAGTAATCCTCATCAGAATCGTAAATAGGTCCATAATCGTCCGACATTTGAGAGGGTAATTCCTCCAATTTGACCCACGCACTTATGCTTACTGCATCTAAGTCAATGTCTAGAGAGGGGGAAGTAAGTACATTCACATAACTCGAAGTACCATTAAAATATAGAGCAGACTGACTTATTCCAGGCGTCCAGTTGGCATTGGATGTATTCAGAGTGTTTCCGTTAAGGGAAATATCACTCGCACTAGAACCCGAATTTTCATCAAAGGACCAATGTGCAATTAATCCTCCATTTCTCATGTAGCTTTTTAGCCCTATCATATCCTGCGCATTGTCTGTAATAATTCCGTCCATTCCCTTAGACATCTTATTCAGCATGGACCGCGCATCGTTCACGGTATAATTCCAAACTTGAATTCCAGCGGCTTGTGCAGCCGTTATATTAGCAACGCTAGGATCAAGTCCTACACCTAAATATTCTGCATTGATGGACAATGCATCTGATATATCACCAGACGTCATGACACTCGATAAATAACAAACCTTTACATTGGGGTTGATGTTCTTCACGGCTTGAAGCTGAGAAAGGCTAAAAGAGAAAATAACTACATCGTTAAGCATTCCCATATCTTCAATGAGCTGTATGGCTTGACTTTCAATATTGCTTGCCTTTAGTTCTACACATACCTTAATTTTTCCTTGAGCCAGTGCCAGGACCTCATACAGCGTAGGGACTTCAGTGCCTATGTAGTCATTTGAAAACCAACTTCCTGCGTCCATTAACTTTAGATCATTATAGGAATAAGAGCTTACTAAACCAGAATAGCTAGTTGTTGCATCAACCGTCGCATCATGCATGACAATTAAACTGTCATCTGAAGATTTTTGAACATCTAATTCGATGTAATCTGCATTAAGATCTATTCCCAGCTGAAAAGCAGGTAGAGTATTTTGAGGAGCCAACGATGATACGCCGCGATGGGCAATAACTTTAGTGGTGTCGCAGGCATACGTCTGAAAAAGGCTTATAAATGAAAAAATGAAGGATAAAGTAATTGCTTTTGACATAATTAGCATCTTTCAGTACAATATACACAATCTTCTCTAGAGAATGAAGACTTAAATTAACTTTATTACGGTAACATCATAAATTCGTTAAAACCAATTTCAAGGTTAGTATATAAAAACCTTTAATGTTTTTAATACTTCACCCTTGTTTTGAATTTGGACAAAGTATATTCCACTATTTTGATTACTTAAGTTGATTAAAATTTCTTTTTCATTTGTCTGAACTGTTCGAACAACTTCTTCCAAAATATTGATAACGGATATTTTTTCAAATTTTTCATTTAATTTCAATGTAAAATCATCGGTAAAAGGATTTGGAGAAACAAATGCTTTAAGTGGAACCTCATTTACACTAAATGAATTTAATACTTTAACAGTTTCGTTCGGAGCGAATTATAGATGGTTACCGAAACAGAATTACTTTCTAACACTCAATCACAAATCCCACACCATGAACATTCTTTATATTGATAGAGCTATCTTCTTTTAAGTATTTTCTCAACTTAGTAATAAACACGTCTAAACTTCTGCCATTAAAATAGCTGTCGTCACCCCAAACAAGGTTTAGAATCAAGTCGCGTTCAACAACATTCCCTTTTTGCTCGCAGAGAATTCTTAAAATATCAGCTTCTTTTTTTGTGAGTTTTTTAATCTCGGTTTCACCAATAGAAAGTTTGTAGTTGGATGAATCGAAAAAATATTTTCCTAAATTAAAGCCATTACTTTTTTTAGAGCTAATACTTCCAGATCTTTTTAAGATAGCTTCAATCCTAAGATAGAACTCATCCATACTAAAGGGTTTCGTTATGTAATCATCTGCTCCTGCCTTAAATCCTTTTATTTTATCTTCAGTCATGGATTTTGCAGTAAGAAACACAATAGGAACTTCAATCGATAGTTTTCGAATATCTTCTGCTAAACTAAAGCCATCCTTTTTTGGAAGCATAATATCCAAAATACATAAGTCATACTTCGCTTCGTTAAAAGATTTTAATCCATCTTTCCCATCTTTACTGAGGTGTACATGGTACCCCTCCATTTTAAGGTTGTCTTGAATTACAAATCCTAGGTTCATGTCATCTTCTACTAAAAGTATATTTGCTTTCATCCTTCTTTGTCTTTAGGCTGGAAGCCAAAACGTAAATTTACTTCCTTTGTTTAACTCGCTTTCAACAGATATTTTACCACCATGCTGATTGATTATTTTTTTCACATAATATAGGCCAAGGCCAAATCCTTTTACGTCGTGAACACTGCCCGTAGGAACGCGATAAAACTTCTCAAAAATAAGTCGCTGTTGTTCCCTGTTCATTCCTTTTCCGTTATCCGTAATTGAAACCGAAATGCCGTTATTTAATGTAAATGCTTTCACATCAATTGTAGGGTTTTTTTTGCTGTACTTGTTCGCATTATCCAAAAGGTTGTGAATGATATTTGTTAGGTGCACCTTATCAGCGATAAGGTTGTTGTCTTGCAGATTAAATGTTGTGGTAATCGAACCGCCATTTTGTTCGGCATAAATCCGAAATACTTCAACTGATTCATTGACTAATTGTTCAATATTTATAACTTCCTTCTTAAGTTTTATTTCACCTTTATCCAGCTTTGCTAATTGGAGCACCCTTTCAACTTGACTTTCTAAACGGTTGTTTTCAGCCTTTATTATTTGCGCATATCGATGCATCCTTTCAGGATCTTTTGCAATGTCCTTATTCAAAAGTACTTCACTCGATAGCCCAATGGTAGAAATAGGGGTTTTCAACTCATGTGTCATGTTGTTAATGAAGTCTGTTTTAACTTCAGATAGCCTTTTCTGTTTAAGAATGACAACAATCGCGTATGCAAAAATCAGTGTGATAAAAACAATAACAATTGATGAAATATAAAATGATTTTGAAATATTCTCTTTGCTACTGATTCTCGTATCTTTCCTTTCGGGAAAATAGACTCCGAAATAATGCCCGTCATGATCCCATTTTTTTAATTCCGTTCCAGACATGTTACTATGTTCATTGTTTGAGGATAAATCCACATATCGATCAAAAATAATTGAGTCGGTGAAACAATCATAAATGCCATATTCAAATACTTCGTTTATGTTGTATTCTTTGAACTGTTCAATAAGAAGGTTTTTCAGTAAATCAGGATTTAATGTATCGTAAAAACTTACAACAAAATAATTGGGGTTAATTTGCTTAACAGGTTCTAAATAAAGTCCAGATGCTTCAATGTTTAACGAAAGTAATTCATCTCTTACATTTACAAGAGCAAGCGATACTTGGTTGTTGAATTGACTTTTTTCAATTTGAATATTTTTTTGTTCAATCTTCAGGAGGTTATCCTGAATTTTAATCTCTTTATTTATCCAGAAAAAATGATTCGTAAGTACTCCAACTAAAGCAAATACGGCCAGAATAATTATTATACGAATAGATTTACTTTTCATGTTGAGTTAAAGGGGAGTTCTAATAATTCATTTCTTTCAAAAAATAAAGATAATGAATAAGATGCGAGGCACAACTATTTTTGAATAGCATTCGCTATCTAAACCCCTCAAGGTAATAAGATAATCTAATATGCAATATCGGTTAACACTTCCTTAACAGATTTAATCATTAATGTAGTATCTTTGTACAAAGATATTTTTATGAAAGAATTCACCCACTTATTATACGATTTTATACTAGAAGAAGGAGGGTCTGAATCGCTAGCCCTATACTCAAACATGTTTACTTTGTTGTTAATTGGGATTATTTCAATATTTACAATTGACCGGTTGGCTAAAGTTGTTTTGGTAAAGTTGTTCAGTAAGTTTGCCGAACGATCTAAGACGAATTTTGATGATTTATTAGTTAAGAATAAAGCCCCTAGAAACATAGGGCACATTTTTCCTTTATTAGTTGCTTTGGAGTTAACTCCTTATGTTTTTGTAGATTTTCAGCGTTTGGAAAGAATTGCTGAAAAAAGCATAGAGGTGTTTGGAATAATACTCGCTTTATGGATCACCAGAAGCTTGTTGAATACGCTAAAATCGTACTTCAAAACACTCCCTAAATTAAGAGACAAGCCAATTGATAGTTTTATTCAGGTGTTCATGATATTTGCTTGGGTGGCTCGTTTCATTGTAGCGCTTGCAATTATTACAGATACCGCAGTTTGGAAATTTCTAACAGCATTAGGTGCTACTTCGGCAGTATTAATTTTGGTTTTTAAAGATACCATTCTAGGATTTGTGGCAAGTATTCAAATATCCATAAATGATATGGTTCGGATAGGGGATTGGATTACATTCCAAAAATATGGTGCAGATGGCGATGTAATTGAAATTAATTTAGTCTCAGTTAAGGTGCAAAATTTTGACAACACCATTACGACAATTCCAACATACTCATTAATCTCTGATTCTTTTCAGAACTGGAGAGGGATGGTTGAATCTGGAGGAAGACGTATTAAAAGATCTTTGATAATAAAACAAGAAAGTGTAAAGTTTTTGTCGAATAATGATGTAGAAAAATTGAAGAAAATTGATTTAATAACCTCTTATATTGAAACGAGACAAGCAGATATTGAAGAATACAATTTACAAAATGAAATCAATAAAGAGTTAGCGATTAATGGCAGAAACCTCACCAACATTGGCGTTTTCAGGAAGTATATAGATAGTTACCTTGAGAATCACTCTGCGATTAATGAAAACATGATGATTATGGTTCGTCAGATGGACCCAACACCACAAGGAATTCCAATCCAAATTTATGCTTTTAGTAGTGATAAACGATGGTTGAATTATGAATATATTATGGCCGATATTTTTGATCATTCGTTAGCAGCTGTGCCATTTTTTGATTTGGAATTATTTGAATTGCCGAGTAGCACAAGTTTTAATAAGATAAGTTAGTGATTGTTAATAATGAATGATAATCTTAAATATTGATATATTTGGATATGGGGAAACCATACGCAAAAGCATTTTACCTATTAACCTCTCTTTTTTTTATGTGGGGGTTGATTACCGTATTAGTTGATTTTCTTATTCCCCGTTTGAAAGATATTTTTGAGTTAACTTATTCGCAGGCAATATTGGTGCAATTTGCTTTTTTTATTGCTTATGGTTTAATTTCTATACCAGCGGGAAATATGCTGCACAAAATAGGCTATAAAAAAGGCATTATTCTGGGGCTAAGTATAATGACTTTTGGGTGTTTTCTGTTTATGACAGCGGCTTCAGTTAGGATGTTTTCAGTTTTCCTGATAGGATACTTTACACTTGCTTCTGGAATGACTATTTTACAAGTCGCGGCAAACCCATATATAACCGTTTTGGGAGATCCAGAATCGGCGTCAAGTAGATTAAACTTGGCACAGGCTTTTAACTCACTAGGAACTACTGTAGCGCCAATATTAGGTTCGGTTTTAATTTTAAGTGATAATATTAAAACCGCGGAGGAAATAAATTTACTAGATACAACAACTAAGGAGTTATATTATACGAATGAAGCTTCTGCAGTGAAATTTCCATTTTTTTTCTTAGCTGTATCTCTTGGGATATTAGCAATAATTGTAATAACTGTTAAACTTCCAAAGTTGATTGATTCCAATACAAAATCAAATTATCGAAAGGCTATAAAGGACAGTAAGCTGAGCTTAGGTGCAATAGGTATCTTTTTGTATGTGGGTGCTGAGGTGGCTATCGGTAGTTTTTTGGTTAATTATTTTATGGACATGAATTTAGCTGATGTTATCTTAGAAAATAATTTCATGAAAGGCATAGTATCCTTGTTCCACGAGAATTTAAATTCTATTGATAAAAAGGCTGTTGTCGGCACTTTTGTTGTGTTTTATTGGGGAGGTGCTATGGTAGGAAGGTTTATTGGAGCCTATCTAACACGTATGTATAAACCAAATAAAGTGCTAAGCCTCTTTGCTGTTTTAGCCATTCTTTTGGTATCAATATCTATGTCAACATCGGGATTAGTTGCTTTGTGGTCAGTGTTAGCAGTTGGGCTTTGCAATTCTATCATGTTTCCTACAATATTTAGTATAGCGATTGAAGATTTAGGAGACTTAAAACCACAAGGTTCTGGTTTGCTATGCACTGCAATTGCTGGAGGTGCGGTTATTCCACTTTTATTTGGGTTTGTGACAGATATGCATGGATTTAATATGGCTTTTATTGTGGTACTTTGTTGCTATGCTTACATTCTTTTTTATGGTCAAAAATCATTGAAATTAAATTCCTCTACTCTTCATGAAAATTAATAATTACCTGTTGCTGTTTTGTTGTCTTTGCTTATTTAGTTGTAAAGAAAAAATAGCTGTACTAGATCAAATATCGGCATATGATTTGGTTAATCCATTTATCGGAACGGGTGGTCATGGACACACCTACCCGGGAGCAACACTTCCTTTTGGAATGGTTCAGTTAAGTCCGGATACGCGCCTAGAGGGATGGGATGGCTGTTCAGGTTATCATAACACAGATTCAATAATTTATGGTTTTAGTCATACGCACTTGAGCGGAACAGGAGTAGGTGATTATGGCGATGTATTGTTAATGCCAACTTTTGGGGCTATTCAATTTGATAATGGTTATAAATCAGGAGTTGAAAATGGTTATGCTAGTACTTTTTCAAAAGCAACGGAGAAAGCTTCTCCTGGTTTTTATCAAGTGAAACTAGAGGAATATGATATTGATATTAGATTAACTGCAACCACTAGAGTTGGAATTCATGAATATACTTTTAATAAAGGTGGTAATTCTAATATTATTTTGGACTTGATTCATAGAGATCAACTGTTAAAAGATAGTATACATTTTGTTGGGAACAATGAAGTGGAAGGAATCCGTGTATCAAGTTCGTGGGCAAGTGAGCAACATATCTATTTCGTAGTCCAATTTTCTAAAGAATGTAAATCCCATATATTGGATTCTACAGGAAAAAGAGCCGCTTTTATATTTGATACAAAACCGCACGAAAAAATAATAGTTCGCATAGGAATATCTTCTACAAGCATCGAAGGAGCTAGAAAAAACCTAGAAGTTGAGGCCCCTCATTGGTATTTCGATAAATATCTAAGCGACGCCAAATCAACCTGGGAAACTGCTTTAAGTAAAATTGAAATAGAAGACGAGAACAAAGACAAGAAATCAATATTCTATACTGCATTGTATCATTCGATGATTGCTCCTAACACGTTTAGTGATGTGGATGGAAAATACAGAGGGATGGATCACAAAATTCATGAATCAGGTGAAACAACATATACCGTTTTTTCCTTGTGGGATACATTTAGGGCAACTCATCCTTTATACACAATTATTGAGCAGAATAAAACAAATAAGTTTATTAACACTTTTTTACAGCAATACCAGCAAGGAGGTGCACTGCCTATATGGGAGCTAGCGGGTAATTATACTGGTTGTATGATAGGTTATCATAGTGTTCCAGTTATTGCGGATGCCTATGTTAAAGGCATAAGAGATTATGATGCGGAATTAGCTTTAGAAGCAATGATTCATAGTGCTGAGCAGGATAAACTAGGGTTGAACTTCTATAAGTCGAAAGGATTTATTGCTGCTGGAGATGAAGCTGAGTCTGTTTCCAAAACTTTGGAGTATTCTTATGATGATTGGTGTATAGCTAAAATGGCGAAAAGTTTAAAGCAGGAAAATGTGTTTAATAAGTTTATTAAACGCGCCCAATATTATAAAAATATTTTCAACCCGGAAGTAGGGTTTATGCAAAGTAAAATGAATGCTGGTTGGAATACTGGATTCGATCCTGCAGAGGTGAATTTTAATTTTACCGAAGCGAATTCCTGGCAATATAGTATGTTTGCGCCACAAGATATTTCTGGGTTAATTCAACTGTATGGAGGTAATGAAGCATTTGAGTCGAAGCTAGATTTATTGTTTTCTACAGAAATGGCGTTAAGTGGAAGACATCAAGTAGATATTACAGGGTTAATTGGTCAATATGCGCATGGCAATGAACCGAGTCATCACATGGCATATTTATATAATTATATTGGAAAGCCATGGAAAACGCAAGAACGGATCCATCAAATTTTAAATGAGCAATATTCTAATCAACCAGACGGCTTGTCGGGAAATGAAGATTGTGGTCAGATGTCTGCATGGTATGTTCTAAGTAGCATGGGGTTTTATTCTGTTACACCTGGCTTGAAGTACTATTCAATAGGAAAGCCACATTTTTCAAAAGCTATAATTAATTTGGAAAACGGAAATAAATTTAAGGTTATCGCTAATCACATAAGTGACAAGAACAGTTATATACAAAGTGCAACTTTAAATGGGATCCCTTTTAATCAGTATTTTCTTTACCATGATACGATAATGCAGGGTGGCGAAATAGTTTTTGAAATGGGAAACAAGCCAAATAGAAATTGGGGAGTTAAGAACGCACCAATTGCAGAAATTGAAAGTGCGCTTTCAATTACTCCGGTTCCTTTCATTTCGGCATCTTCTCAAACATTTACGGATTCAATTAAAATTGAAATCAAATCAGTTGAAGGTGAAAATGCAATATACTACTGCATCGATAGTTCTGATTTTAAAAAGTATGAATCACCATTTTATCTCAAAGAAAGTGTAAGTGTTCAGGCCTACGCGATAAAATCAAATAATAAAAGTTTTACCATAAATGCATCTTTTAAAAAAATAAAGGGGGGCAGAAGTATTCAGTTAGGCAGTGAATATAGCAACCAGTATTCGGCAAGTGGTGATAACGCATTGATAGATTTTCTGAAGGGATCCGCTAATTTCAGGACAGGTTATTGGCAAGGTTACTATGCCACAGATTTTTCTGCGGTCGTTGATCTAGGAAGGATAGAGCCTTTGAAAAAAATATCTGTTGGCGCATTGCAAGACATTAAGTCTTGGATCTGGTTTCCTAAAAGTATAAAGATTTCATTTTCAGAAAATAATGAAACCTTTGAAGAATTCGCAATTATAAAAAATGATTTCGCGGATAATCAATATGGTGCATTCACCAAAGAGTTTTCTAAAATAGTGAGTGAAACGGTCCACGCACGTTATATAAAAATTGAGGCTTTGAGCTATGGGGTTTGTCCAGGTTGGCATCCTGGAAGCGGCAATGATACTTGGATGTTTTTGGACGAGATTGAAGTAGAGTAATTTTTTGCGTCTTTTGTATAAATGATACTAAAGGCAACTTGCACAAGAGTGAATACCAGCACCATCAGCAATATACTGACCTTTCTTTCTGCAATAATATTTGTTTTCTCCTTACTCATAAATAATTAAATTTAGCGCGTAAACGTACAATTTTAAGGGTTACTAACCTACAAATAGTTACTTTTCATTACTTAATTTATTTACGAAATGCATAAATTTCTCTATAAACTAGCTATTTTCTAGGATGAAGTTACTATAAAGTCACATATATGAGTAATTAAGGGCGTATACAATATTCAATTTTCACAACATCATATGCTTGTTTTTCATTGCCATAATAATCAATAACACTCCAACTTGGCCCTGGCCAGCAGTCGTTTAATTGCCAAAACATAGTTCCCATACAATGTGGTGCTTTTTTCATGTGGGCTTGTATCGCAATTTTCATTGCTTTAGCTTGTGTTTTTTGACTTAATTCAATGAAGTTTTCAAAACTTGTTGGTTCCGAAAAGTGATTGTTAATTTGTTCCAAAATTTGCTTGTTCCCGATATAACTTTTTTGACGATTTTTCATTACCAAAGACTCTAGGTTTAAGTTATTGTTACTGATTACTTTTCTCAAGGTTCTAAGATCAGGGAATGACTGGAATCCATACTCCACCATAAAACGCCCTACATTCTTCTCGAAATTTTCAAAAGGCTCTCTACCGTGCCATACACCCCAGTAATGCATACTGCTATGATTAAAATTTTCTGGAGTACCCCAATTACTTAGTGGAGAGGTTGGTGTGTAATCCAAGTTGGTATAAGCATCAACTATTTCAGGCAATACATAGTGAAAAAAGTTTTTGTAATTTGCCCATATTATGATGGAATCTTCTTCCGAATATTTGTATTGTTTTTGCCAACCCCAATTCTTCCAGGCAATTTCTATTTCATTGTTTCCACACCATAATGCCAAACATGGGTGACCCGATAATCGTTTTACATTTTGAATGGCTTCTTCTTCTATGTTTCTAAAAAATGAATTATCATCCGGGTACAAACTTCCCGCAAACATAAAATCCTGCCAAACCAAAATGCCATTTTCATCGCAAAGGTTGTAGAATATGGCCTTTTCATAAATACCTCCGCCCCAAACACGAATCATATTCATGTTAGCACTCGCCACCTGGTCGATCAATTTTTCATAGCGTTCATTGCTAACTCTTGGTAAAAACATATCCTGAGGAATGTAATTTGCCCCTTTGATAAAAATTGATTTACCATTTAGTTTAAAGTAAAATGAGGTTCCAATGCTATCCGGTTCATTGACCAATTCAATGGTTCTGATTCCAAAAGTAATATCCTTCCGATCCAACAGTTCACTATCCTTCCAAATCACTACTTCTTCATTGTACAGGTATGGATCCCCATGTCCATTGCACCACCATAAAGTAGGATCTTCGATAATAAATTCAAAACGAACTTCATTGAATCCTTTAGCTAGCACAAAAGATGTTTTGTGTTCTCCAATTCTAAAATCATAAGAACCAGATTCTTCCACATATGCATCGAATTGCACCCTTAGATATGCTCCTTTCTGCGTAATTGAATCTGTATAGATGTTAATGTTTTCAATTATTGCTTCTTTCCAAACTCTAAATACTACTGATTTCCATATTCCACATGTAACAAATCGAGGTCCCCAATCCCAACCAAAGTGATAAGCTGCCTTTCTAGTAAAAGAAGCCACTTTTGGCTTTATATCTCCTGATTCATTTCCAGATGGTAGTTGATATGGATACTTCTTTACTATCTTTTTATTGTATTTTATTGGAGACTGAAAAACGACTTTCAGTTCATTATCACCTTGTTTAATGAACTGTTTTACATCTACTTTCCACTCTCTAAACATGTTTTCTGCCTGGAGGATTTCTTTCCCATTTAAGTACACAGTTGCATACGTGTCTAATCCGTTGAATATTAGTTCTTTATGGTTGAATTTTGATACTGAATCATCCACATTAAAAGTGGTTTGATAAAACCAATCTTTCTCTTCTATCCATCTTTGCTCCAGTTCGTTGTTCTCCCAGTAGGGATTTTCAATTATTTCATTGTCTAAAAGGTCTAAATGAACGACTCCTGGTACTGTAGCATTATTCCACTCATTTTTTCCTTCTTGTTGAAATTTCCAGTTTGTTTTTATTTCGTATTCGAATTGTTGGCTAAACACATTTGAAGCGAAAGCCATAATTACAAAGATTATGCAGTGTTTAAAATTCATTATTGATTGAGAACTGCCATAATGTTGCCAACCTTTAATTCGTCCGGTATTAATTCTCTTCCCATTCCTAAATTAAGATTTTCTTTTGAAGTGTGGGAGGTGAAATGTAACGCATCTATACCAAGTGCAGAAAGTTCTTTTACATTACTTTCGTTTACACCGCTTCCTGCCATTATTTCTATTCTCCCTTGAGATTGATTAACTAGGTTTTTAATAGTTAATTTTCCTTCTATAGCTTTGGCTTGTTGTCCAGAGGTTAAAAGGCGGTCAAATCCAATTTCAACTAATTGTTTTAATGCAATATTAGGGTCTTTGCAAAAATCAAAAGCACGATGAAATGTAACTTCTAACCCAAGGCTTTTTGCATGCTTAAAAAGCTGTTTGTTTTGTTCAGTGTCTATCTCATTAAGTGAAGTTAAACAACCAAATACTACTCCGGATGCACCTGCATTTTTTGATTGAGTAATGTCTGTTTTCATTGCTTCAATGTCGGAATCTGTGTACACAAAATCCCCTTCGGAGTTTCTAATCATTACATGAATTTCGACTCCGCCAATTTTGAAACATTGCGCTATTAATCCACAGCTAGGTGTTAAGCCACCAACGGATAACCCACTGCATAATTCGATACGTTTTGCTCCAAACTGTTTTGCAAGTTTGTAAGCTTCGGTTGAGTCACCGCAAATCTCAATTGTCATTTTACTATTATTTCGTCAATAAATATCCAGGCGTCTGATCCAGCTGCTTCGTGCCATGAAGGAACTTTACCTACATTTTTCACTTTTATCTTTAAGTACCGAAAACTTTTTGTTTGATTATGGTCGATGATTAAGGTTTTGATGAATTTTCCTCTTTGTTTTAAATCTGTTTCGCTAGAAGTATTTCCCCAATTCGACCAGGTTACTCCATCATTCGAAATTTGAGCAGACATTTCCTCAGGTATAAAAATCCATGAATTGGAATATTGATAAAAGTTAGCTGATACGGAGGAGTAGTTATTTGCTTTTTCGAAGTCAATAACGCATTCTAAATCGCTTCCCCAAAACCCCTGCCAGGATCCATCTCGAAAATCTAGTGTTCCTAATTTAGAATCAACTAACCCTTCTTTGCCCCCAGCTGTGTACCATTCACTATATTCATTGGAGTAGTTTACGTTTCTGTCTATTCCTGAATGATTATGGAAGGGAATTCCTATTAATTTACCGTATTTTTTTTTGTTTTTATAGGGTTGGACTTTTAGTATGGAAGTTTCCATTATTCGGAAAGTTTTTTTATAGTCAATAAAGTTTGTGTCACACGATTCACATTCCAGTTTGTATTTTAATTGAATGGTCGAATCATATGGGTATAGTGTCATATATGGTCCTGGTTGTGAAGGCTTGAGGAAATATGTCATTGGTACAGATTCCTCGCCATAGTGTACATTATAATTGTCTAAAATGGTATAGTGCTTTTGTAATCGTTTGTTGAATTCAGTATAGTTTTTTTGTTTAACGTCCGATGCTGACCAAAGAACTTCGCTCATTGCAAGAATTCTTGGAAAGACTTTACTATCTAATGTTTTCTCGTCCGGAACATGTTCGGTCCACATATTACATTCTCCACCAATAATTAAACCTTCCTCCGCATTTGTTAAGCCTTTTGGTATTGGATTGAAAGAGTAGACTTTTTCCAAATCAATAGCTTTTAGGTCGTAATCAAAATAGGCATGAGAAGTCGGAGACATAATTGCTTGGTTTCCATTTTTTACTGCCTCTTTTCCTCCTTCCATTCCTCTCCATGATTGCACTATTGCACCATCTGCTAATCCACCTTCAAGTATTTCGTCCCAACCAATAATTTGTTTCCCTTTTGCGTTTAAAAATGTTTGAATTCGTTTAATAAAATAGCTTTGTAATTCCTGTTCATCTTTAAGATTGTTGTCTAAAATTCTTTGTTGACATTTCTCGCATTCTTCCCATCTAACTTTTGGCGCTTCATCTCCGCCAATATGGATATATTTGGATGGGAATAATTCTATTACTTCGGTTAGCACATCTTCTAAAAAGATAAATACGCTGTCGTTTCCAGCGCAGTAAATTTCCTTAAACACCCCCCAATCATTTGCAACATCAACACGATCCCCAGTACATGATAAATGTGGAAATGCAGCAATAGCAGCTTGAGAATGACCTGGCAACTCTATTTCTGGAATAATTTCAATATGTTTTCTGCTGGCGTACGCTAAAATCTCTTTAATGTCTTCTTTTGTATAGTAACCACCATAGTTACTTCCGTTTATCTCTGTTCGAAAAGCACCAACTTCAGTCAGTTTAGGGTATTTGTCAATTGCTAATCGCCAACCTTGGTCCTCTGTTAAATGCCAATGCAAAACATTTATTTTATAAAGGGCTAAAAGGTCAATGTATTTTAATATGACTTCTTTTGAAAAGAAATGTCTTGAACAATCCAATAACATCCCTCTATGTTCAAATTCGGGAGTATCCATAATATTCACATTTGGGATAAAATAATTTCCTTCAAACTTATTGAGAAGGGCTAGTTGTTTGAGTGTTGCTAATCCTCTTGAAATTCCAGCTGGATGCATTGATTCAATGTTAATAATATTGCTGTCTACTCTAATTTCATATGCTTCTTTTTTCAAAAACCCATCTGTTACAATAGATAGATAAATAGCAGGGTTATTTGATAATTTTGAATTTTGTCCAAGTTCAAAGCCTAGTTTGTTTTTTGCAAAGTCTTGTAATTCTTCTACTTCATTGCTTAATTCTTGCGCAACAGAAAGGCGATCGTCCACAACAACAGCGACCGAGCTGTTTAGTTGGAAAAAGCCAGAATCAGTAGAAATATGTTCTGGTTTTGGAATAATATCACAGTTAGCGATAGAGGGTTTTATAACTATTCGTTCTTCGTCGTTAGTTGCTGTATCAGAACAAGAATTAAAACAAATAATAATCAGAAAAGCAAATACTATTTTACCACTCCAAATCATATTGAGCTTCAACCATTTTATCATTAGCATTGTCTTTTAAAGCATAGTTAAAACCTGCGTAAACACTATAGCCGCCTACTTCACCATTTTTATTCATTGCGATGAACCCAACTTGAAGTCCGGTAATATCTTTATGTTTTTTTTGTATTCTTTCTACAGCAAGTTTACAAGCTTCTTCAGGAGAATGTCCATGTCGCATAAGTTCGACAACGGTATGACTTCCTGCAATTCGGATAACAGCTTCTCCCATACCTGTAGCGCATGCAGCTCCAATTTCATTATCCACAAATAATCCAGCTCCAATAATAGGCGAATCACCAACTCTCCCAGGAAGTTTGTAGGCCCATCCACTTGTTGTACATGCACCTGATAAGTTTCCATCTTTGTCCATAGCTAATAACCCAATGGTGTCATGATTTTCAGAGTTTATTTCTGGTTTCTTCAAGTCTTCACTTTCTTTCCATTTTAACCAAGTTTCTTCTGCTTCTGGAGTTAATAGGTTCTTTTTTTCAAAGCCTTTCTCAATTGCAAATTCAAAAGCACCATTTCCAACCAGCATAACATGTGGTGTATCTTCCATTACCTTTCTAGCGACTGAAATTGGGTTCTCTATATTTTGTAAATATGCAACCGCCCCGCATTCACTTTCATGATTCATTATGCATGCATCAAGTGTAACATTTCCATCTCTGTCAGGCAAACCTCCTAAACCAACACTTCTATTTGAGGCGTCAGATTCTGTAACTCTAACTCCTGCCTCAACAGCATCTAATGCACTTCCTCCACTTTCTAGTTTTTCCCAAGCAGCTTTGTTGGCAGCTATTCCATGATTCCAAGTGGATATAATAACGGGTTTATTTTTTATTATTGGTTGCTCATTGTATGGTTCTTCTGAAATAATAGGGTCAGTAGCTCCAATGCACCTTGATAGCAGCACACCTGCTCCGGTAAGCGATGCTGCTTTTATAAAATTCCTTCTCTTCATAGAGTGTCTCTTTGTTTCTAAAAGTAACTATTATTTCCTAAATTGTGATGGATTGTTCCAATGTTCTGAAGTGTTTACTTTGTTGCCTAAGATTAAAAAAAAAGATGAATGAAACAAATTGAGACAGAAAGATTAATAATGAGGGAGTTTGAACTCGCCGATGCTGAAGGCTTATTTGAATTAGATAGTGATCATTCCTGTGGACTACCAAAAAAAATAGCCACTACATTACTGCAGTGGCCTTTATATTTATACGTTCCATCTTATCCTTAATTAAACTAAGGGAAAAACAGCCCGAGAAAAAAGCCTTACTCCCGATAATCGGGAGAAGGCTTTTATATTTTATAAAGTTAAAGAATTTCTTTAACAGTTACATATTTTAAAATTTGCTTACATCATTCCGGGCATTCCTCCGCCACCCATTGGAGGCATTGGAGGCATTGCGCCTTCTTCCTCTTCATCAGTGATTACACATTCCGTAGTCAATAACATTGCAGCGATTGAAGCAGCATTTTCTAATGCAATTCTAGAAACTTTAGTAGGATCAATAACACCTGCTTTAAATAAATCTTCAAAGATTTCAGTTCTAGCGTTATATCCATAAGCTTTCTTTCCTTCTCTCACCTTCTGCACAATTACTGCCCCTTCTCCGCCAGCGTTAGAAATTATTTGTCTCAAAGGTTCTTCAATTGCTCTTTTTACAATAGAAATACCAGTGTTTTCATCTTCGTTTGCTCCAGACTTAATGTCCAATAAATCACCAGCTCTAATATAGGCAACTCCACCACCGGGGATAATTCCTTCTTCAACAGCAGCTCTTGTTGCGGCAAGTGCATCATCAACTCTGTCCTTCTTCTCTTTCATTTCCATCTCTGTAGCGGCACCTACATATAAAACTGCAACGCCACCAGCTAATTTCGCCAAACGTTCTTGTAGTTTTTCTTTATCATATTCAGAGGTAGTGGTTTCTACTTGCGCTTTAATTTGATTGGTTCTTGCTTTAATTTCTTTTTTAGATCCTGAACCATTAATAATGGTTGTATTGTCTTTGTCAATTTCAACTTTTTCAGCAGACCCTAACAAGTCAATTGTAGCATTCTCCATTTTGAAGCCTCTTTCTTCAGAAATAACAGTTCCACCAGTCAAAATAGCTATGTCTTCCAACATAGCTTTTCTTCTGTCTCCAAATCCAGGAGCTTTCACTGCAGCTATTTTTAAACCACCTTTTAGTCTGTTTATTACCAATGTAGCTAATGCTTGGCTATCTACATCTTCAGCAATAATTAGCAAAGCTCTTCCCGTTTGA
>Ga0181564_10001365_pt1 | contig 21783 bp, 9 predicted proteins | sample 011ome_24_FD_134512 | JGI IMG/M metagenome (GOLD analysis project Ga0181564, IMG submission 134512) | Coastal salt marsh microbial communities from the Groves Creek Marsh, Skidaway Island, Georgia - 011513CT metaG (megahit assembly) | ecosystem: Environmental > Aquatic > Marine > Intertidal zone...
GCTCCTCTTATTACAGCTCTCAAGGAGGGAACTATTAATATCATTAAGGAATCTGGAGAAAATGAATCTTTTGAAACAAAAGGAGGAATTGTAGAGGTATTGAACAATAAAGTGATAGTATTGGCTGAATAGTCCACATAAACAATAAGCATATAAAAGCCTGAGTAACTTTGTTGCTTAGGCTTTTTTATTGCTACCTATTGCTGTGTAATGGTCTTTTCATTATTATTTGTAACTTAATTAGTAACAATACCAGATCAGCTTCAAATCCCGGCAGTGGGACTGTTTAACAAAGAAATAATTATATGGGACTAGAATTTGTTTACAGTTTTGGGAAGAAAAGAACACTAAAATCGGGTAATTATACAGTCTTCTAAAGTGGAGTAGTTGAACGATTGAAAAAGGAAAACCCCAACCTCTTGCTACAAGCGTTCTATGAAATTACGGAGTATTGTAGCAATTGGAGGCAAGATAAGTTGAAAGTCTTTTTACTTTTTCACAATCTTTTTAGTCAACGTTTTTCCTTCCAAATTGGTACATCTCACTAAATACACTCCAGCGGGTAAAGCCTCAATGTTTATTTCGTAGGTAAGCGAAGAGCGACTTATTTCTTTATTCATTACAACTTTTCCATCTAGCTGAACTACCGAAACAGAAGTGATTATTTCATCCGTGTTGATGGAAACAATGCCATCGGTTGGATTTGGGTAAACGGTTATTTCCAATGGTTTTTCAACCTGGAAATTGGAAGACAATGTGGAATCTAACAAAGTAAGAACAGAATCTACTTGACAAGCATTAGGAATTCCCCAACCATAGATGTTATTGGGAGAAAAAGAGTTGTCGCTTTGTTGCTTGATGGCAGTTATTACCTCAAAATTTGTGCGACTTGGATGCCCCTGAATCAAACAAGCTACCATTCCCGAAATGAGCGGAGTTGAAAAAGATGTACCGTTTCCGCGGTAAACTGTATCATTCAATCCCATGAAATAACATCCTTCACCTAGGGTGACCACATCGGGTTTTGTTCTACCATCAAAAGTAGGCCCTTCCGAAGAAAATCCAGCTCTTGTGCTGTCAAATTTGACGGCTCCTACACAGAGCACACTATCCACATCGCAGGGTGATGTCAGACTACCAACACCCTCATTTCCTTTGTTTCCTGCCGCAATAGAAATAATCATACCTTTTCTTTGCGCAATAGCAACTCCTTGAGCCGCAATGGTGGTTTTGCCATCCATTCCTGGGTAACCATAACTCACTTGCAAAGTATCAAAATTTCTGTATCCCAGTGAAATGTTACAAATATCTGCCCCAATGGAATCTGCTCTTTCTAGTCCTAGAACAAGGTTGAATTCTTCTATGTTTTTTTCAAACCGCCCTATTTCGGTAATGTAAAAAGCGTAATTAGCCTTTGGAGCAGCTCCAATGTAGGTGCTGTCTAGTTCAGCTCCTATGAGAGAAGAAACGTAAGAACCATGAGTGTTTTTGTGATACACAAATGAGGAATTATCTTCAAAATCCCACGTGTCAATAATTCTTCCTTCTGCTCTCATTTTTCGAAAAAACTGCACCGTGTCAGCTCGAGGAAATCCAGCGTCTAGCACGGCAATCGTAACTCCTTCTCCGCGAAATCCATTGTCGTGTAGACAAGAAATAGTTTTTGTCATTTCTAGTTGGTCAAAGGTGCTACCGTAGGTATTGGTGTCACCTCCAGAATAAGCGTTGTGCTGACTTACGGTATGTGGTTTGTCTTGCGGAGAAGGGGTCAAAGGCAACAGAGATTGCACAAATGAAAATGTTGAAAGCTCTGAACTACTCAAAGAGGTAGAATAGTGAACCGCGTTAAGCCATTTGGACTTATTGATTACCTCACCGTGCTTTTTTAAAATAGACAGGGCAGAGAAGGAGATTGGCAAGTCATAAAAGTCAATTCTTTTCTCTGTAGAAAGGCCAGAAGGTAAAGGTTTGTTTTTGAAGAAAACGAGGAATTCATTTGACTGAGTAAACCCCGTAAAAGCAATAAAAAACAAAATAAAAGGGAACTTTTTCATGGGTGATAAAACTTTGAAATCGGTAAAGTGAAGATACAAAATGCTAGTTACAATATTTGTATATTTGCAAAATTGCAAATTTATGAAGTTAATCTCAACCAAAATTAAGGACGTATATATCATCGAACCAACGGTTTTTGGGGATGAACGTGGATATTTTTTCGAATCGTTTAATGCGCAAAAATTCAACGAAGCCATTGGGCGCGAAGTGAATTTTGTACAAGACAATCAATCCATGTCTGGAGCCAATATTGTGCGTGGGTTGCATTTTCAGAATCCACCGTATGCTCAAGGAAAATTGGTGAGAGTAATAGAAGGAGAAGTAATAGATGTAGCGGTAGATATCCGAAAAGATTCGCCTACTTATGGCAAGCATGTGGCCGTAAAACTCACAGGAGAAAACAAACGAATGTTATGGATTCCCGAAGGATTTGCCCATGGGTTTTCGAGCCTGAAAGAAGGGACAATTTTTGCCTACAAATGCACTAATTACTACCACAAAGAATCGGAGGGAAGCATAGCCTGGAACGACAAAGACTTGCGCATTGATTGGGGAATTGAAGAATCATTGACCTCAGAAAAAGATGAAAGTGCTCAAAATTTTTGTGAATTAAAATCTAACTTTTAGTAATGCGAAATTTATTCATCATAGGACTAATTCTGGTTTTGATAATTCAGTGTGATTCTGAAAAGAAAAAAGTACATGAATTGGATGAGGCTTTAGAGAGATTCTTACCCGACTCTGTCGATAAGTACCAAGAGTATATTCGTCAGAATTATCAGGTTTTTGCTGTTCCTTTACCTCGTTATTTAACATTTGCGGGCGAAAAAGTACCGCTTGACAACCTATTTGTTCGAGAGAATCTAGACAGAGAAATTCTTGTGAATACCTACTGGCATTCCAATACATTTTTATTTCAGAAAAGAGCTGCAAGATGGTTTCCCCTCATCGAGAAAATCTTAAAACAAAACAAAATGCCAGATGACTTAAAATATTTGGCACTGATAGAAAGTGGACTAGATAATGTGGAATCTCCTGCAGGAGCAGCAGGATTTTGGCAGTTCTTGTCCACTACTGGAGAAGGATATGGATTAGAAATAAACGAATTTGTTGACGAAAGGTACAACGTTGAAAAAGCCACAGTAGCGGCTTGTGAATATTTGAAAAAAGCCTACGATCAGTTTGGTTCTTGGTCGTTGGCAGCTGCGAGCTACAACATGGGGAAGGGAGGATTGAATAACCAACTAACTAAACAAAATGTGGACTCCTACTACGAACTTTATCTCAACAAAGAAACATCGCGATATGTCTATCGAATTTTAGCAGCCAAATTGATTTTGTCAAATTCTCAAAATTTTGGATTTACGTTAAGAAATCAAGATTATTACAAACCATACATAACCTATAGTGTTGGAGTAGATTCTTCCCTTACCGATTTAGTTAAGTTTGCCCAAGACCAAGGAAGTAATTACGCCACTCTGCGTCATTTGAATCCATGGATAAAAGGGTATGAACTGCCTAATACGGGTGGTAAGCACTATACATTTTTATTTCCAAAAGGAGATTTTCATCTTGAAGAAATTCAAGAAGAAGTGGACACAATCAATGAAACCGAGCTAACTGGCGAAAGCCTAGATACTGTAATGACGTTAAAGAAGGATTCTGTGATAAACGTTTTAAAAAAAGACTCAAATAAAACCAAACTGTAATAAATGGAGAACCAAACAGAATTTTTGGAAGTGTATGGCGCAAGGGTGCATAATTTAAAAAACATTGATGTAAAAATACCGAGAGAAAAGCTAGTGGTAATCACTGGATTGAGTGGAAGCGGAAAATCTTCGTTGGCGTTCGAAACTATTTATGCCGAAGGACAACGTAGATACATCGAGACATTTTCGTCTTATGCCAGGCAGTTTTTGGGAAATATGGAGCGTCCCGATGTGGACAAAATCACAGGATTGAGCCCCGTAATTTCCATCGAACAAAAAACCGTGAACAAAAACCCGCGGTCAACCGTGGGTACCATTACCGAGATATACGATTTTTTGAGGTTGTTTTATTCCCGTGTGGCAGATGCCTATTCGTTCAATACGGGAGAAAAAATGGTGAAATACTCCACCGACCAAATTATCCAACGAATATTGGAAGAGTACAAGGGCAAAAAAATCATTATTCTTTCCCCTTTGGTCAAAGGAAGAAAAGGACATTACAAAGAACTATTTGTCAAAATAAAACGACAAGGGTTTATCCGTGCCAAAGTAGATGGCAAAATCATCGACTTGATAGAAGAAGTGAAACTCGACCGGTACAAGATGCACGACATCGACATCGTGGTGGATAGATTGGAAATAAACCCTGACAATGAGAAAAGACTGAAACAATCGCTCGAAGTGGCGTTCAAATTTGGGAAAGGAACACTGAGCGTGCAAGATTTTGACTCGGGTGATTTGACTTTTTTTAGCAAATCCCTCATGTGTCCTACCACCGGAATTGCTTATGAGGAGCCAGAACCCAATTTTTTCTCGTTCAATTCGCCTTATGGAGCCTGTAGCAGTTGCCGTGGATTGGGAACGGTACTCGAAATCGACATAAAAAAAATAATTCCAGACAACAGCTTCTCAGTAAAAAAAGGAGCGTTTGCTCCACTCGGAAAATATAGCCAAAACTGGATATTCAGGCAAGTAGAAGCCTTGCTGAATATGGAAGGATACACCGTAAACACTCCCATAAAAGAAGTGGACGATGAGGTGATAAACGAAATTTTGTACGGAACAAACAAGCAGTTTAAACTCAAAAACTCTTCAGGTATTTCCGAAACTTCCTCAGGATTCGAGGGAATTATTAATTTTATTTCGCGATACCAAGACGATACTTCTAGCTCCATGCAAAACTGGGCAAAATCCTTTATGAACAAAGTGAATTGCTCTACCTGCGAAGGAACTAGGCTGAAAAAAGAAGCGTTGTTTTTTAAAATAGAAGACAAAAATATCTTCGATTTGGCAGACATGGACATCGAGTTACTAATAGATTGGTTTCAAAACATCGAATCGCGATTGTCGAAAACTCAGCTAAAAGTAGGGTCCGAAATTATCAAAGAAATCCGTACGCGATTGGGGTTTTTGATAGAAGTAGGTTTGGGGTATTTGACTCTAAACAGAAGTTCGACTACCCTCAGTGGAGGAGAATCTCAGCGAATACGATTGGCTACCCAAATAGGTACAGAGCTCACAGGTGTATTGTACATCCTAGATGAGCCAAGTATCGGACTCCACCAGCGAGACAACGATAGATTGATAAATTCGCTCAAAAAATTGAGAGACATTGGCAATTCTGTGATTGTAGTAGAACACGACAAAGACATTATGCTAGAATGCGATTACCTGATAGATATAGGGCCCGGTGCTGGGGTAAAAGGAGGAGAAATTTTGGTCGCAACCGAGCCTAGCAAGCTGGATGAGTTTTCGTCTAGTACGATCGATTACCTCAAAGAAACCAAAGAAATAGAAGTGCCTACAAAACGAAGAAACAACAAAGAAAATTTCTTGACTCTGACAGGTGCTACCGGGAACAACCTCAAAGGCGTAGACCTAGAAATTCCGCTCGGCAACATGATTTGTGTCACGGGTGTATCGGGGAGTGGAAAATCTAGTTTGATAAATCAAACCCTCTACCCAATTCTGAATGCACACATTTACAATGGGGTAAAAAAACCATTGCCCTACAAAAAAATAAAAGGACTAGAACACATAGACAAAGTGATAGAGATAGACCAATCGCCCATTGGTCGTACACCCAGGTCCAATCCTGCTACCTATACGCAGGTTTTTGGAGAAATAAGAAGTCTGTTTGCCGAGCTCAACGAGGCCAAAATCCGAGGGTACAAGCCAGGAAGGTTTTCTTTTAATGTAAAAGGAGGAAGGTGTGAAGAATGTCGTGGGGCAGGAGTGCAAACCATAGAAATGAATTTTCTTCCCGATGTGCATGTGCAATGCGATGCCTGCAACGGAAAACGATACAACCGCGAAACATTAGAAGTAAAATATCGAGGAAAATCCATCAATGACATACTCTCGATGTCGATAGAAGAAGGAGTAAGGTTTTTTGAAAAAATTCCTAAAATTCATCGGAAGTTAGAAACACTTCTTTCTGTTGGATTGGGTTACTTAACTTTAGGTCAGCCGTCCACAACGCTTAGTGGAGGAGAGGCGCAACGAGTAAAGCTAGCCACCGAATTGTCCAAAAAAGACACAGGAAACACCTTTTATATTCTGGATGAACCTACCACAGGATTACATTTCGAAGACATTCAGCTCTTGCTAGATGTACTCAATAGATTGGTGGACAACGGAAACACTGTACTGGTGATAGAGCACAACATGGACATTATAAAATCGGCCGATCACCTAATCGATATTGGTCCCGAAGGTGGTAGCAAAGGAGGCGAATTGCTGTTTGCAGGGACTCCCGAAGAATTGTGCCAAGTAGAGTGCAGCCACACAGGAAAGTATTTGAAAAAAGAGTTGAAGCTTATCTAAATATAAATTCACAAAAAAGGCGATTCATTGGAATCGCCTTTTTTTATTGTGTTTTTTCTCCATTTATCATTCCTGATTTCGTTTAGGAATCTATTAGCGAGAACACGTCAAACAATGGTTTATCTTCTCTATCATTACTTCTTAGAAGAAAGATCGAGTGTTAGTCCCAATTCCTCCAATTGAGCCAAATCCACAGGCGCTGGTGCATCAATCATTACATCTCGTCCGCTATTGTTTTTTGGGAATGCGATGTAATCTCTGATAGATTCTGAACCACCAAAAATGCTACAAATTCTATCGAACCCAAAAGCAATTCCTCCGTGTGGTGGAGCTCCGTATTCAAAAGCACTCATCAAGAATCCAAATTGAGCTTCGGCCTCTTCTTTGGTAAACCCTAATAAGTCAAACATCCTGGATTGAATCGCTCGGTCGTGAATTCTTATTGAGCCTCCACCAATTTCTACTCCATTTATTACCAAGTCATAAGCATTGGCTCTAACCGCTCCAGGGTCAGTTCCCAACAAAGCAAAATCTTCTTTTTTAGGTGAAGTAAATGGGTGATGCATCGCATGGAATCTTTCGCTTTCTTCATCCCATTCCAAGAGTGGGAAATCCAATACCCACAATGGAGCAAAAACTTTACCATCTCTCAGTTCCATTATGTCTCCCATGTGCAGTCGGAGGTCGTTCATTTGCGATTGTACTTTTGCCGTATCACCCGATAGTACAAAAATCAAGTCACCTGGCTTGGCATCACAGGCAGCAGCCCATTTGGCCAGTTCTTCTTGGTCATAAAATTTATCTACCGATGATTTGTAGCTACCGTCCTCATTTACTCTACAGTAAATCAATCCCATGGCACCTACTTGAGGAGTTTTTACGTAAGCCGTAATTTTATCAATCTCTTTACGAGTCAGTTTGTTTCCCCCCTCCACATTGATGGCAATTACCTCTTTTGCCTCCTCAAAAATCTTAAAATCATTTCCTTTTACGAGCTTGGTAATGTAGTTGAATTTCATCCCAAAACGAATGTCTGGCTTGTCCGAACCATAATTTTTCATGGCATCGGAATACGTCATTCTTTGTACTTCAGGCAATGTTACATTCAGTACTTCAGAGAATAAGTTTTGAACCAATCCTTCAAAAATTTGTAGGATATCTTCTTGTTCTACAAACGCCATTTCGCAATCAATTTGGGTAAACTCTGGTTGTCGGTCTGCCCTCAAATCCTCGTCACGAAAACATTTTACAATTTGGAAATACCTATCGTAACCACTCACCATCAATAATTGCTTAAACGTCTGTGGTGATTGAGGCAACGCATAAAACTGTCCTTCATTCATTCTACTTGGCACCACAAAATCTCTTGCTCCTTCGGGAGTAGATTTGATAAGAAAGGGAGTTTCTATCTCCAAGAAATTGAGGTTGTTCATGTAGTTTCTCGTCGCCAATCCTATTTTGTGTCTGAGCACTAAGTTGTCTTTCACAGGATTTCTTCTCAAATCCAAGTACCTGTATTTCATTCGAAGTTCATCTCCTCCATCGGTATTGTCTTCTATTGTAAACGGAGGAGTTTTCGATTGATTTAGTACAGTAAGTTCGGTCACTTCTATTTCAATTTCTCCTGTAGCAATGTTCTTGTTTTTGCTCGATCGCTCTTTTACAATTCCTTTTACCTGAATCACAAATTCTCGCCCTAGTTTTCGGGCATCGTCACAAAGTGGAGCATTTACTTCTTCGTTAAAAGCCAGCTGGGTAATGCCATATCTGTCTCTCAAATCGACAAAAGTCATTCCTCCCAAATCACGTGATTTTTGCACCCATCCACACAAAGTTACTTCAGTGTTGGCGTGTTCTATTCTTAATTCTCCGTTGGTGTGCGATCTATACATTGTAAATAAGGTGTAATATTTTTAGTCTGCAAAGTTAGAAAACTATGCCAAACAAATTAAATGAGTAAGAAGGTTATCTCAAAATCTATTATTTTCTTTTTTGTTACAAACAAGGAGTTCTTCCACCATCTACTGGCAAGTTGATTCCGTTGATGTAGCTAGCAAGTGGCGAAGCCAAAAAAGCAATAGCGTTGGCTACTTCTTCTGGTTCTGCAATTCGGTTCATTGGTACTATGCTTTCCATCCCTTTTTTTATTTCCTCGATAGATTGCCCTGTTTTTTTTGATTTTGCCTCAAATATTTCGTTCAGTCTGCCGGTGTTGGTTGCTCCAGGTAGTACATTATTTACCGTAATGTTATGTTTCCCTAGTTCGTTTGCCATTGTTTTGGCCCAGTTTGCCACAGCACCTCTTATCGTATTGGACACACCAAGACCATTGAGCGGAGCTTTTACCGAAGTAGAAATCACGTTGATGATTCTGCCATACGGTTGGTTTTTCATATTGGGTAATACGGCTTGGGTCAGTTTGTGATTCGCAATTAAGTGCTGATTGAATGTATTGATAAACTCAGTAGGATTGGCATCCGCAATAGGACCACCAGCGGGACCACCTGTGTTGTTTAGTAGAATGTCTACCGAAATGTCTTTGATTTTTTCACAGGCAGCTTCCAAAGATGTTGGATCACTAAAGTCAGCAACAAGATAAGAGTGTTTTTGATTTTTACTTGAATCAAGAGTTTCGAGCGTAGTTTTTAGTTTTGATTCGTTTCTAGCGATTAATACAATGGAGGCACCAAGTTTGCTCATTGTTATTGCCGATGCCATTCCTATGCCACCTGTTCCTCCTGCTACTGCCGCTGTTTTTCCCGATAAATTCATAGTCGTTGTGTTGTTTTTTTACAAAGGTAGCCTCTTCATGATAAATTGAAAAATAAAATATTGGAAACAAGACGAAGAACAGGATATTTGTGATTTTTATAACATTTTGTGTGAGAATATTTTGTGAGTTGATATTCTTTTTAGTAATTTCAGAAACTATTTAATTCAAAAAAAAACACATACAATGAAAAAAATCTACTCAATTTTATCATTTCTGAGCGTGATGATTTTACTGTTACCGAGCAGTGATTCATACGCCCAGGATTACAGTATGAGATTAACAAATCAATGTTTTACAACATCGACCAAAACAATTTCATTTACAGGTACCACACCTAGTGCAAATGGTGCTGGTACATTCACTCTTATTTATTACAATGGAGATTTAGATGGAACTGGTTCCAATTTAGAAAACATTGATATAACGGGAGAGACTGGCTCATCTTTAGGGAATTCGCTTCCAACGGGGCAGTGTAGTATTGCGAGAGACTCAGTATCAATTTCTATTCCAATGGCTACTATCAATGCGTGGGCTGCTACTGGAGGCGCCATTGATTTTACTTTGACAGCAACTTCAGCGGTTAATTTAACTCTTTGTGGAGCAAGTCTTTGTGTAGATGCTTATTTAACATATCCCGTATCGACAGTGCCAAATGATGCAGGTGCTTCTGCCGTTACTCCATCGATTATTTGTCCAGGCTCTGATTCTGTTCGAGTTGTGATTAACAATTACGGTACTAATCAGATTGACTCTGTTATGGTGAATTGGAGTAAAAATGGAACCATCCAAACTCCCATCCATTTGAGAACTTTATTGGATACTGCCGGAGGAACAGGTTCTACTTCATCAATTGTGAATTTAGGTATACATACATTTAGTGCAGGTATAACTGATACCTTTACAGTTTGGACCACTTTGCCAAATGGTGTGATTGATACAACAACTAACAACGATACAGTAAGCGCATACATTAAACCATCACTGTCTGGAATATATACCATTGGCGGGACTTCACCTGACTATGCTACTTTTAACGCTGCCATTTCAGATTTATACAGCATTGGGGTTTGTGGTCCAATAACTTTCAATGTTCGTTCAGGAACATATACCGAACAATTAGATCTAAATCCAATCAATGGTGTTTCCTCAATAAACACGATAACTTTCAAGGCAGACCCTTCAAACACTTCTCCAGCGATAATTACCCATGCTGCAGTTGGATCGGCAGACAACTATGTGGTTCAATTTTCAAATTCCCAGCATATTATTTTTGATAGTCTGACCATCAATGCTACAGGTACTACCTATGCCTACGCAATCAATTTTATTTCAGCAAATTACGTAACGATTAAGAATTGTAACATCAATGCCAGCCTAACTTCAACAAGTTCAAGTTCAATACCTGTAAGAAATGCTTCAGGAATTGGTGTTGATAACTGTACTATTGAAAATAATATAGTAAACAATGGATATTACAGTATATATTGGTATGGAGGAGGAACAACTTCTAAAGAGGTAGGAAATGTAATTAGAGGAAATAGATTAAGAAACTATAATTTGTACGGATTAATGTTTACTTATCAAGCAGGGGGAGTTGTAGAGAATAATGATATAGAACAATCAACTTCAGCTACCTCTACCTCTTATGGTTTATATATTTATTATGATGACAGCGTAAAAGTAAGAGCTAACAAAGTTGTTCTTCATGGATCAGGAACTAACTATGGAATGTATATGTACCAGGCAAATGGAACCCCTTCCAATAAATCTGAAGTAACAAATAATATGATTTCTACTTCCCCCTCTTCGACAGGAACAACTTACGGAGTTTTATTAGGGTACTCAAACCATGTAAACTTTTATCACAATTCAGTGAATTGTTTAGGAGGAAGTTCAACGGCTGGAAGAGCGGCATATATGTATGGTACATCCGCTTATTCGAATAATGATGTGAGGAATAATATTTTTGTAAATAGTGGGCCTGGTGTTGCTTTTTATACAACTACTGCTTCCCTTTCAGGTACTCCTGCTTATTTTTCTAATTTGGATTATAATATTTATAATACCTCAGGTGTTAATCTATTTAATTACAGCGGTACTTATTATTCTTTACCGGCTTGGCAATCTGCGGTCGGATTAGATTCAAATAGTTTTAATGGCCTTCCTGGTTTTGTTACGGGAACCAACTTACATCTACAAGGCGCTTTGGCTGCTGACTCTGGAATAAATGTTGGGGTTAACGTTGATATTGATGGTGATATTCGGCCCATTGCTCCTTCTACAGGTTACGACATAGGTGCAGATGAATATATTCCGCCAACTTGCCCTATGGGATACGGGTTAACAGCATTTAACATAACGGCAACTGGAGCGGATGTTACCTGGACAAAAGGGATTAATGATACTTCTTGGATTTTTGAATATGGACTTCCAGGATTTACACCTGGAACTGGTACTTCGCTTTTTTCGTCAAACGATACTGCTACTATCACCGGTTTAACTCCAGTTACTGACTATGATGTTTATGTCAGAGGGATCTGTGGAGCAGGTGATACATCACTTTATTTTGGTCCAATTACCTTTAAAACTAGATGTGTTTCTTCTCTAAGTGGAATTTATACAATTAATAATTCATTGCCAACCTCTGGTACGAACTACAATTCGTTTGCCGATGTAATGAATGCGTTAAATGTTTGTGGAATTTCTGGCCCAACAATTTTTCAAGTAAATCAAGGAACTTACAATGAGCAAGTAAATATTAGCTCAATTGTAGGTACTTCGCCAATTAACACAATTACGTTTACAGCCGACCCAGGAAATACTTCCCCAGCTATATTAACTTATGGAAGTACAACATCTGCGAACAATTATGTAGTTCAATTTTCTGGGGCTGAGCACATTGTTTTTGACAGTTTAACGATTAATGCAACTGGTACAACCTATGCATATGGATTCAGATTTATGAATGCAGATAATTGTATTGTAAGAAACTGTAATATTAATTGCTCGAACAATTCTAGCTCGTCATCAGTTCCAATTTATAATCAAAGTTCTGCAGCAAACATAACGCAAAACTGTACAATTGAGAATAATAATTTGACTAAAGGTTATTACGGAATTTATTGGTATGGGATGTCCTCTTCTGCAAAAGAACTAGGAAATGACATAATAAATAATAACGTAACTGATTTTTCTTTTTATGGAATAAGGACATATTACCAAGGTGGAGGTAGAGTTGAAAACAATTATGTTGAGCAATCAACTTCCGCTACCTCTAGCTCTTATGGTTTATATATTTATTATAATGACAGTGTAAAAGTTAGAGCTAACAAAGTTGTTCTTCATGGATCAGGAACTAACTATGGAATGTATATGTACCAGGCAAATGGAACCTCTTCCAATAAATCTGAGGTAACAAATAATATGATTTCTACTTCCCCCTCTTCGACAGGAACAACTTACGGAGTTTTATTAGGGTACTCAAACCATGTAAACTTTTATCATAATTCAGTGAATTGTTTAGGAGGAAGTTCAACGGCTGGAAGAGCGGCATATATGTATGGTACATCCGCTTATTCGAATAATGATGTGAGGAATAATATTTTTTCAAATAGTGGACCTGGTGTTGCTTTTTATACAACTACTGCTTCCCTTTCAGGTACTCCTGCTTATTTTTCTAACTTGGATTATAATATTTATAATACCTCAGGAGTTAATCTAATTAATTACAGCGGTACTTATTATTCTTTATCGGCTTGGCAATCTGCGGTCGGATTAGATTCAAATAGTTTATTTGGATCTCCAGGATTTATTTCTGGAACTGATTTGCATTTACAAGGAGCAATTGCTTACGATAATGGAGATACTACATTAGGAGTGACAGTTGATATTGACGGAGATGTTAGGCCACTTTCCCCATCTACTGGTTGGGATATTGGAGCTGACGAATATATTCTCCCTTCCTGTCCAAGTCCATACTCAATTAAATTAGATTCAACCGCAACTAATATGGTTGTCTTATCATGGACAAATGGGCCTTTTGATAGTATTTGGCAAGTTCAATATGGAGCGCCTGGCTTTGTATTGGGTTCAGGTACAATTGTATCATCATCGTCTAACCCTATGCAGATAAACGGACTCACGCACTCTACTTGTTATGAAGTTTGGTTAAGAAGTATTTGTACTGTAGGGGATACAAGTATTTGGACAGGACCATTTAATTTCTGTACCAAGTGTGCGGCAGTGACTGATTATTGTACTAGTTTTGAGACTGATCAATATCAAGAGACTCCATTCTGTTGGAAGACATATATAAATACAACATCCACTGGATATATCTACACGTATAATGGTATAGCCAATACCGGAAGTAATAGTGTTAGATTTTATGCTTCCGCAGATGCATCTGCTACGATGATGCTGATAGCTCCTGAAGTCTCAAATTTATCAGCAGGTACACATAGAGCTAATTTTTGGGCAAGAGGTGATTCTACTATAATAGTAGGAACTATGAGTGATCCTGCAAATCCAGGAACGTTTACTCCTTGGGATACAATTTCGCCATCCTTAATGAACACTTCGGCCTATTCTAATTTTAAAGTAGACTTTTCTGCTTACAGTGGTACCGATACCTATGTAGCATTCTTATGGGATCCTGCAAGTACATATGATTACTTATATTTGGATGATTACTGTTGGGAAACAATTCCATCATGTGAAAAAGCACCGTCTGTTCAAATTTTGAATGCCGGAATAGATTCTACTTCATTAAATGTGGGGTGGAATATTGATACGACACAAGTAAGTTATATAGTAGCATATGGTCCAACTGGATATGATCCAATCACTAATCCAGCGGGTGGAGACACTACCACTACAACTTTTAATTTCAAAACCATAACAGGTCTTCAATCACTTACAGAATATTGTGTTTGGGTGAAAGCAATCTGTTCAAATGGAGATACAAGTTTCTGGGATGGACCTCATTGTGGAAGTACAGGATGTCCTTCTGCTGCCGGATTACCATATTTTGAAGATTTTAACTCTTACACCACTTCATATCCAGCGGGACTGCCACTTTGTTGGCAAGAAGCTAAAGGAGTTCTTGGAGGTGGATCAGCTGGACTTCCAATCTCTTACGTGTCCTCATTTTGGACTCCTGATGGATTTGGTAATGTGGGTACTACGGGATCTGCAAAAATGAATATATATTCTACGAATAGATTTGAATGGCTCGTATCTCCTTCTATTAATTTAGGGACGGACCCAAATCAAACTTTTATTATCGAATTTGATATTGCTATGACGGATTATGCTAATACTTCAACAGGAGTTGTTGGTTATGATGATACCTTAGCGTTTGTGGTTTCGTATGATGATGGATTAACTTGGAGCCAATCTAATATTATTGAGTCATGGGATACAAGTAATGTTCCTTCGAATACAGGAGATCATTTTTATCACATTCTGAGAAATAAAACAGGAAAGGTAAAATTTGGATTTTATGCAACTACTACAGTGAGTAATGAAGATAATGATTGGTTTATTGATAATTTCAGTATAAAAGACACTGTTTTTGTCGGAATAGATGAGATAATGTTAGAAGATCAATTTAAGATTTACCCAAATCCAAACAGAGGAGTATTTAATATCCAAAATTATGGAACAACGAAAAATACAAGTTTGAAGTTGGTAGATGTTCAGGGAAGATTGGTTTATGACAATATCCAAAAATTCTCTAACAACGAAACGTTCGAAATAAATGTTGAGAATTTGAATAGCGGAATATATATTTTACTTATTCAAAGTGAAGGTAAACTAGAACAACATAGAGTTGTGATTCAGTAGTTTATAACAAATCAATTCTTAATGCCTATTCCAAAAGGAGTAGGCATTTTTTTGGTTTTATATTTAACGAAAAAATAATGTCTTGTTAAATAAAAAATTTATTGTAAATTGGTACAATATTCTTATTACATAAAAGACATGAAAAAAAATTACTTATTCGCATTTTTGCTAGCTGCATTTTCCACTATTAGTGGGTTTTCGCAAATAACAGCTCCTTTTACGGAGTCATTTAATTCAACAACTTTCCCCACTAACTGGACCTTGTATGCTACTGCTGGTTCAAACTGGCAAGTAACAGGAACAATGGGTTATGGAGGTTTTGGTATAACTGACCATACAGGGACTTCAGGAAGTACAAGGGCTTGGGTCGATTTATCTGGTACAAATGATTCTATAACGATGACCTCAGATACCATAGATGTTTCGGCATTGACTAATCCAGAGTTAAATTTTTGGCATAATAATGATTTAACTGGTTATTCTATTTCTCCACTAAATTTACTGTTGGTAGAAGTAGTTGATACAGCGGGAAATTGGGTTGTTTTGGATTCAATCAGACAATCAAATCTAGGCGTTTGGTCTGAGCATTTTTATTTATTAGCTCCGTATGTGAAGTCAAATTATGTGATTGTGCGATTTAGAGTGGAATCTGGTGGAGATCTCAATGACTACTACCAGGATTTGGCGATAGATGATATCAGTGTAAGGGAGTATACTCCTTGTAGAATGCCAATGAGCTTGGCATCTGATTCTGTAACGACAAGTGCGGCTAAATTGTTGTGGGCTGCAAGCTCTACTGATACAGCCTGGAGAATTGAATGGGGCCCTTTGGGGTTTGTTCAAGGAACAGGAACTTTGGTTACATCAGCAAATCAGTTTCATTACCTCACGAGTCTAAATCATTCTACTGATTATTCCTTCTATGTTCAGGGATTTTGTTCAGGTGGCGACACATCAATGTGGGCAGGGCCTCACTCTTTTAAGACATTATGTTTAGCTGATACGATTCCTTATTTGATGGATTTCAACTCATGGCCACCAGCTTGTTGGGATATGAGCGGAGGTGTGAATCCATGGTTGTCTTACACTGGAACTTCTGGATATGCGGAAGCAGATTTCTGGAGTAAATCTACAGGAGATTATTTAATGACCTCTATTCCTGTTTACACAGATCAACACACGAGAGTCAAATTTAAGTGGTCGCACCAATTTAACACATTTTATCCGTATGACTCATTGAGGGTAATGGTAAAACTTGATACAGATTCGGTATGGGAAACAGTCTGGTCTTCTAATAGTTTAGCTAGTTTTGAATCAAATGACGGAGCTGGATCAACAACTCCAGGTACATTCGTGTCAGAGTCTATCATTTTGGATTCTACAAAATACAAGAATGCCAATGTAATGGTGCGATTCCAAGCATTTACGGATTACGGTCCAGATTTGTTTATTGATGATGTGGTAATAGAAGAGATTCCAACTTGTCCTGAGCCTTCTCTCTTAGGTCATTATGCATTGTTTTATGATTCAGTGGCATTGAACTGGACAAATGGATTAGCGGATAGTATCTGGGAAATTCAATATGGACCTTCAGGATTTGCCTTAGGAACAGGAACAACAATTATAGATAATAATGATTCAATCGCATTTGGTGGATTAACACCATCTACAACCTATCAGGTATATCTAAAAAGTATTTGTAAAGTCGGAGATTCAAGTTCTTGGATAGGGCCCTATACTTTCACAACACCTTGTTCTTACTATACACCTCCTTATTCTGAGGACTTTTCAACTTATTCATTTTCAACAAATCCAACTTGTTGGGAAGAGGCAACGGGACAACTTACTGTCAATTCAACCCTTACGATGGGAACTTCTCTATGGACAAATAGACAATTTGCTAACAATGGATTAGGTGATAATGCTGCAGTAATGAATATTTATTCGACTGGAAGAGATGAATGGTTAATATCCCCATCTATCGATTTAGGAACGGGTACTACTCCTTACCAAGTGGAATTTGATGTGGCAATAACAGATTATTATGCTGCAGCAGCACCAGATGCAGGTGGCTTAATGGGAGCTGATGACAAATTAGCATTAGTAATTTCCACTGACAATGGTGTGACCTGGTCTGATACAAATATAATCGAATTGTGGGATACGGGAAACATGCCTTCTTTTACTGGAGATTACTTTTATTACAATTTGACGGCCAACGGTTACACAGGTTTGGTTAAATTTGGATTGTATGCTGAATCTTCAATTTCAAATGAAGACAATGATGCTTTCATCGATAACTTTGCGGTGGTTCAAGTACCAACTTGTCCAAGACCTTTAGGGTTAACTTTTGATAGTGCTACACAAACTACGGCCAACATCAGCTGGACAAACGGAGCAGCTGATAGTTCTTGGATTCTCGAATATGGAGCTCCTGGATTTTCTCAAGGTACAGGTACTTTATTTAATTCAGGAACCAACCCAGCTCAAATTACAGGATTGATGCCAAGCACTTGTTATGATGTCTACATGAGAAGTATTTGTACGGCAGGAGATTCGAGTTTATGGATTGGTCCATTAAGATTCTGTACAGACTGTGCACCAGTTGTGGATTTATGTGAAGATTTTGAGGCATACACTTCAGGATTACCAATCTGTTGGGAACGATTCGTTGTTTCTACAGGTTCTTCTTCTGTTCAAGTATCAACATTTGGAGGAAACGTGGCTCCGGCTTCGATTCAGATGAATTCAGGAAATGATGCAGCTTCTACTTTGATGTTGATCTCTCCTGAGATGACAGCACTTACTGCTGGAACTCACAGAGCAACTTTCTGGTTGGATGGATCTTTTACACCTGATACTACATTGATTATTGGGACAATGTCAGATCCAACTAATCCAGCAACTTTTAGTCCTTGGGATACGATTAATGATATTTCTTCTGCTTACCAGCAGTATAGAATACCATTTGATACCTATGTAGGTACTGATACAAGAATTGCATTCCTATATAACCCAACTAATACATACAGAACAATTAATATTGACGATTTCTGTTTTGAACCAATTCCATCTTGTGAGAAAGCTCCTTCTGTTCAAATATTGAATTCTGGAATAGACTCCACTTCACTTAATGTAGGGTGGAATATCGATACGACTCAAGTAAGTTTTATAGTTGCATACGGTCCGACAGGTTATGACCCTATAGCTAACCCTACGGGAGGAGACACAACGACTTCAACTTCTAACTTTAAGTCAATTACTGGATTATCTCCATTGACTGAATATTGTGTATGGGTAAAAGCAATTTGTACAAATGGAGACACTAGTTTCTGGAGTGGACCTTTCTGTGGTGAAACAGGTTGTCCTGCATCAACGGGAGTTCCTTATTTTCAAAATTTTGATAACTATACTTTTTCAGAAACACCAATTTGCTGGCAGGAAGCCCAAGGTCCACTAGGCGGTGGATTAACAGGAGCTGCGATTGCTTATGGAACGTCTAACTGGGGGCCTGATGGTTTTGCAAATATTGGAACAACTGGTGCTGCAAAAATGAATATTTATTCTACGAATAGATTTGAATGGCTCGTATCTCCTTCTATTAACTTAGGTTCTGATCCAAACAAAACTTATATTATTGAATTTGATATTGCTATGACGGATTATGCTAATACAACAACAGGAGTTGTTGGATATGATGATACCTTAGCGTTTGTGGTTTCATATGATGATGGATTAACTTGGAGCCAATCAAATATTATTGAGTCATGGGATACAAGTAATGTTCCTTCTAATACAGGAGACCATTTCTATCATATTTTGAGAAATAAAACTGGTGTAGTAAAGTTTGGATTTTACGCAACTACTACAGTGAGTAATGAAGATAATGATTGGTTTGTTGATAATTTTAGTATTAGAGATACCGTTTTTGTAGGATTAGAGGAGAATTTTGAATTATCAAACTTCAAAGTATTCCCTAACCCTAACACTGGAATTTTCACTGTATTGAATGATGGGGGGGCTAATCAAACAAGTTTGAAAGTAGTGGATATACAAGGTAGAATAGTCTATGACGAAACATATTTCTTCAATACTAATGGAAGAAAAGTAATAGACGTTCACTCATTGAAAGCTGGAGTGTATGTATTATTAATTCAAAGTGAAGGGAAACTGGAGCAACATAGAATAATAATCAATAAATAAGCGAGAAGAATAACTCAACAAAAAAGCCTGACTTGAAACTTCAAGTCAGGCTTTTTTATTGAGAAAAAAATAAAAGGTTATTTCGGATTCAGTTTTAGAATTGGAATGATTACTTCTTCCATTGAAATACCCCCATGCTGAAAAGTATCCTTGTAAAAGTTCACGTAATAATTGAAATTATTGGGGTAAGCCAAAAAAGTATCTTCCTTGGCAAAAATATATCGTGTATTTTGATTTATTTTAGGTAAGAAGGCATCGTCCGGGTTTATAATTTCAAAGACTTCCTTCGTGTTGTAACTCATATTTTTTCCCAGTTTATAACGTAAGTTTGTGTTCACGTTTTTATCTCCAATGACTTTTACGGGATTGGCAACTTTAATCATTCCATGATCAGTCGTAATGATCAGTTGTAAGTTATTATCATGTATTTTTTGAACTATTTCCTGAAGAGGCGAGTGTTTGTACCATGACTTCGTGATAGAGCGATAAGCAGAGTTGTCGTCCGCAAGTTCTTTGATAACCTCCATATCTGTTCGAGCATGCGAAAGCATGTCAACAAAATTGTATACCAGCACGTTGAAGTCATTTTTTAGCAGATCAGAAAAATTGTCTACTAGTTTCTTTCCTTTCTGATTGTTTGTAATCTTGGTGTAGGACGTTTTCAGTCCTAATCCCATTCTTTTCATTTGATCGATTAAAAAATCTTCTTCAAAATTGTTCTTACCGCCCTCGTCTTCCTCCTCTATCCATTTTGAGGGAAATCTTTTTCGTATTTCTGAAGGCATTAGTCCAGCAAAGATGGAGTTTCGAGCGTATTGAGTAGCCGTAGGTAGAATACTAAAATAAGTTTCTTCTTCCGTCACGTCAAACAATTCAGAGAAATGAGGTTTTAGAACCTTCCATTGATCGTATCTAAAATTATCAATGACAAGAAGAAAGGTGGGTTTTTCTTTGATGGAAGGAGCAATTTTTTTTGAAAACAAGGTGTGAGATAGAACGGGACTGTCGTCAGAGGTTCCATTTAGCCAGTCCAAATAGTTTTTTTCGATGAACCGAGCAAAAAGCTGATTGGCCTCTTTTTTTTGACTTTCAAAAATTTCCATCATGCTCTTGTCATGTGACTTATCCATTTGCAGCTCCCAATATACCAGTTGTTCGTTTAGTTCTTTCCAATCCGAAATATCCAAATTCCCCATTAGTTTCATCCCAATATTTCGAAACTCTTGCTGATATCCAGAAGTAGTTTCTTCGCTTATCAATCTCGATTGATCGGTGTTTTTCTTAACGGCCAGTAAAATTTGATTCGGATTCACAGGTTTAATCAGATAATCTGATATGTTCTTGCCAATGGCGCTTTCCATGATGGACTCTTCTTCACTTTTGGTAATCATGATAATAGGTAAGTTAGGTCTTATTCTTTTTATTTCAGTCAGAGTTTCGAGACCTGAAATCCCAGGCATATTTTCGTCAAGAAAAATCAAGTCATAAGGGTTTTCTTTCACCATATCAATTGCCTCGCTACCATTATTAATCGTATCCACCTTACAATTCTTTTGTTCCAAGAACATAATGTGTGGTTTTAATAAATCAATTTCATCATCTGCCCATAAAATTCGTACTGCCATAGTGTGTAATTTAACTTTCAAGGAATGTAAACTTATTCCTTCAAGTGGTTTAATATTCTTATTTTTGTAAATATATTGCTTATTTCTACCCTTGAGGGGAACTTTAGTCAAAAATGTAAAATAGTTCTCACTGAGCTCTTCTCTTGGTTTTATACATTAGATACTACCATTCAATGAAAATACTTAACGATCCGATTTACGGTTTTATTACGATTAAATATCCAATTTTACTTCAGTTAATAGACCATCCTTATTTTCAACGTTTAAACCGAATTAAGCAGTTGGGATTGTCGTACTTAGTATATCCCGGAGCACACCACACTAGATTTCATCACGCCATTGGTGCGATGCACCTTATGCAACAAGCCATAGAGGTGCTAAAAGTGAAGGGTGTGGAAATCTCCGAGGAGGAAGAAATTGGTGTTTTGGCAGCCATTTTACTTCACGATATAGGTCACGGGCCATTCTCTCATGCATTGGAACATACTCTGGTTTCGGGAGTTAACCATGAAGATCTATCTATAATTTTAATGGACAAATTGAATCAAGAATTTGAGGGCAAGTTAGATTTGGCCATTCAGATTTTTAGAAATTCGTATCCCAAGATGTTTTTACATCAATTGGTGTCGTCTCAGTTGGACATGGATCGGTTGGATTATCTTAGGAGAGATAGTTTTTACAGTGGTGTTTCGGAGGGCGTAGTGAGCAGTGATAGGATTTTGAACATGTTGAATGTTCATGAAGA
>Ga0181564_10001371_pt1 | contig 21759 bp, 25 predicted proteins | sample 011ome_24_FD_134512 | JGI IMG/M metagenome (GOLD analysis project Ga0181564, IMG submission 134512) | Coastal salt marsh microbial communities from the Groves Creek Marsh, Skidaway Island, Georgia - 011513CT metaG (megahit assembly) | ecosystem: Environmental > Aquatic > Marine > Intertidal...
ACGATACTGAAACCAACCAGATTATTTCGAGCATTAATGAAATCATTAAGCTTGACAAAAACATTGAAATTCCACAAAAAACAATCGAAATCCATCATATTACGAAGGAAATTTCGAATGAAAGGGGAGTTGATATCCGAGATATTTTGTGCAAGTTTAACGAACAACTGAAAATGAGTGATGTTATCGTTGCACATAATATTGAGTATGATATCAACATCATTAACTATGAGTGTAGACGGTATGATATTCCTTTTGAATATTACAACATGAAAGAAAATAGCGCCTTCTGCACTATGCGAAATGGAACAAATGTATGCAAAATCCTGAAAGTGAATGCACGCGGTAAATATTTCAAATGGCCTACGCTGGAAGAATTACATAAGCATTTATTTGGCGTAGATTTGCAAAATCTGCATGACGCGTACAATGACCTCATCGTTTGTTTACGATGCTATATGTATATGAACTTCAAAATCGATATAACCCATAAAAATAAAGATATCAACACTACGCTGTCCTCATTAATCAAAGCGGATACATCATCTGATGTAATAACGTCATAATAATAATGCATCATTCTATAAAAATCTTGTTTTATAAATTTGTATACTTTTTTTATTTTTTTTGAAAATTCTTCATTCAAAAATATTGATCAAACCATCGTTTTTTTTTATTTTCAGAGAAATAGAATTTTCAAAAATTTCAAAAAAAGTGGTTGAGAGCATAATGCTCTTATTTCCGATTTTAAATTTTCAAGTTGTGAGCATAACTTTTTTTCAAATTTTGATGAAAACAATTTAGGCATTTTTTTTTAATTCCATAATATAGGAAATGGAATTGAAAAAAATGCCAAAAAATGCCGACAATTTTCATTGTGAAAAATGTGACTTTAGATGCAGTAAAAAAAGTAATTACACTAAACATTTATTGACACGTAAGCATAACATGGAATTAATTGGAATTAAAAAAAAATGCCAAAAACAAATATTTACATGCGAAGTGTGTGAAAAGCAGTATTTATCACAGTCTGGTTTATGGAAACATTTAACACAAAACAGATGTATACCCATGAATGATAATAAAGAGACGGAGGGCGCTATTCCAGATTTAAAATATAAGGACATGTTTATGGCGATGGTCGATGAAAACAAAAAGTTGAGAACAGAAATGTTTTCAGAATTAAAAGGTATGATGGTGGAAATCATTCCAAAAATGCAGCCAAATAATACGACAAATAATAATACAAATATAATCAACATTAATATGTTTTTAAATGAACAGTGTAAAGATGCAATGAATATGAGTGAATTTATTGAGTCGATACAATTAACATTAGAGGACATGGCTAAGATTAGTAAAGAAGGCCAGACAAATGGAATGTCTAATATACTGATAGATAAACTCAATGCGTTGGATGTATTCAAGAGACCAGTGCATTGTAGTGATGTAAAAACGGAGACAATATATGTGAAAGATGAAGATAAATGGGAAATGGAGGAATTTGGTAAACCCAAATTGAAAAATGCCTTAGATAAATTGACAAAAAAGAGTATTGAAGCGATGCCATGTATGGAAGATAATCCCGAGGAGTATATTAAAACGGTATCTGAAGTATTGAAGGACCCGCGTGAAGACAAGAAGATAATATCAAAGGTAGCAAAAACGGTATTATTATAATGTTTATGTGATGACGGATATGGAATAATGACAGAATATCAAAATTTCACCTTCTCTAATATTTTCATTTTTTCGACACTTTTCTCCTTACTTGTTTTGACACTCGCGAGTAAGTAATCGGTCTTTGGAGGTATCTCATTTTTTTTAATTTCACGATATATCAGGTGGATATTGTCTTTTACTTTGGTAATATAATCGGAATTTTTTATTAGAGGTACATTGTAATTAATATTTTCCGTGAACAGAGCAACGGCAAAATACAAGATATACTTTCTCTTTTTGGGTATTCCTTTTGAAAATTTCAAGCAAAAAATATTGAGAAGTGCCTGCATAATCTTTTTTTGTATTGGGGATTTTGCAAGGTCAAAAAATACATCCCATATCATCCATATCATATTTATTTGTTCATCTTGTGCGACTGGTACATATTGTCTTCTTTCGCATAGGTTTTTTTTCTTATGTTTCCGCATGAGCACATCAAATTCTAGAATCCATTCAATCCAATAACATGCCATGATACTATCTTTAGCGTCTATAATATTGAAATAAAATTCATTCAAAGCTATATATACCTCTTTTGTGTCTCCTTCACGAAACAATTGTTTTATATAATTGATGTGAGGGGCTTTTAATTTACTACCGATCGTGGACACATCGAAATCTTGTGGGGATATTTTCATTGGGTCGGCAAATGAATGCTTCCTACTAGAATCTACTAATGTGATGGAGATTTCTGCGAATAATTTTCTAATCGATGTATTGTTTCTCAAATTGAGTTCATCATTAACTTGCTCATTCGTGATGATAGATTTGAATATGTCGATACAACTATCAATATAAATAGGAAGTTTAGGATTACCTATATGTATAAATTTACTCATATACAGAATGATTGTTTCCCATAGCTCAATAAAATTCCCGCTACTAATCAATTCTGCAGACCAGTAACATGCAGATTCGTGTTTTGTCTCTTTTAGGGATTTAATGAATTCTTTAATCACATCAGTTTTTTTATAATTTGATATGGTGAGCTTTTTGAAGTCTGTCGTGTCTCGAAAGTCGTTAATGTGGTCGCTCATAATGTGTTGAGAGATTTTATATATATTTAAATAAACTAAATTCATAGAATTTAAATATTGTATAGTATAATGGAATTCATATCAGCTGATTCATGGGTATCCACAAACACTTTTGACGTCGAGGATTTTGAAGATTATCAAGATTTATTGGATAAAAAAATCAAAAAGAATGTTTCTATTTCTGTCATAATTCCAACATTAGAAGAGGAAAAGACTATAGGCAATATTCTAAATGTTTTAATTCAAAGACTGAAATTAAAAATCTCTCTACTTGACGAAATTATAGTGATTGACGGAGGGTCAAAAGATGGAACTATAAAGATATGTGAGTCATTTGGGGACAACATTCGGTTTCTCCACGAAAAGGATATTTTAAATGGTGTTAAAACGAGCAAAGGCAAAGGAAATCAATTATGGAAAGGACTGTATTCTACCAAATGCGATATAGTGGTATACATAGATAGTGATTTGAAAAATTTCAATGAAAAATACGTGATCGGTTTATTAGGACCTTTACTAACAACGGAGGATATTAAATATGTAAAAGGGTTTTATGACCGAAAGTATTCTTTACAAACTACCAAAAAAACAAATGACGGAGGACGAGTCACAGAAATATGCGCTCGCCCGCTGATAAACTTATTGTACCCTGATTTATCTGGTTTCATTCAGCCTTTAAGTGGTGAATATAGCGGGTATACCAATGTATTAAAAAATATATCTTTCAATAGTGGATATGGTGTAGAAATGAAAATTCTCATCGAAATTATGGAAAAATACGGTGTAGAAAGTATGGGACAGGTGAATCTTATTTCGAAAGAACACGATCATCAACCTCTTAATGCATTAACAAAAATGAGTTTTTCTATATTGAAGACGATGCTTCGAGGAAAAGTGAACGACAATTTTAGCAGAGGATTGATGATAAAGAATATTGAAAATACTTGTATCGAAAACATGAAAATAAGGAGCGATGAGCATACCCACTGCAATAATAGCGGGTTGCAAATGACGAATGATTATTTCAAATATACTGAAATGAATGATATGGATTTACCACCTGTGAACCAGGTTTCAATTAATAATGATGAAGAAAGCTGTTCTGCATATTCATAATGTTAGAACAATTCTTATTTAAAATTAATTTATATTGTAAATTAATTTGTAAACTAAATCATCAATTGTAAAAAATGAGATACATATTTAAACTGAACGCGAGACATAACCATAAAGTGTATGGAATTAGTAGATAACTGGCTATTTTATTGATAGGGTAGAAAGCGAGTATTGTATAAACTGTCAATATAATTATTGATATGATGACAATCAATGCCATATATAATTGTCTATATTTGAAAAATATGGTTGTCCAAGAAAGATTCAAAATTAATTGTAAGAAAAAGAATGTAACGGGTGAACAATATGGAAAGCATTGTTTATCAAAATATACTAATATAATCGAGATGAACATAAATACATATAAAATTGGCCATACAATCCCAAATACATAATTTGGTGGGCTCCATGGTGCTTTATTTAAATTTTTGTACCAGCTATTCATTATATATGAAAGGTATATTTTCTTTCTACAATATGGTTATTTTCTTTGTGTTCAGATGTATATATTCTTTTGTTTGTAGAATACATATATATAGGCATGAGAATTCTTCTCATTCGACATGGACAAACTGATTATAATCTAGCAAATCGTGTACAAGGAAGTACGGATATACCTCTCAACTCTAAAGGAATAGAACAGGCAGGTGGTGTAAATTTGGAGTGTGATGTACCCGAGTGTGGAATTCATAGCGGACTATTACGTGCTAGCAAGACACTTGATATCATTATTCACAATAATTACAAGCAGGACTGCATATCAATTCATTCAAACCAATTATTGCGCGAGCGACAATATGGAATATTTGAAGGTCTCACACATGATGAAATCAAAGAGAAATACCCTGCACTTTATACAGAATGGAGACAAAACGAAAATGCCAGTATTCCTGGTGCAGAAAGTATAGAAGATGTTCAAGAGCGCGCGAAATCATTTTTATATTACGTATTTAATAGTTTTCAAAGCAACGTGATAGCTGTTACTCATTCCGGTTTCATGCATGCTCTGTACAAATATTTACTCGATATTCATCCAAATAATTCAAGTGAATTACATATTAATAATTGTGACGTATTTGAAATAATTTATGTAATAGTAGACAGAAAGGTTCGTTTTGAATTTAAATTTGGCGATCGCACCATACATGGAGAGGTACCTCTATAATTTTGTACTGACTATGTAGTAAATTTGTAACAACAAAATAATACAATCTTTGTATTTTGGGGTTATCAAATGTGTATACTTGCCTACACTCTTAAAAAAAATCTATTAGATTTATAATTTTATTAGAACTGAGTATTCAATAAAATTATAATAAATTTATTTTCCCATCATTCGATCAACGTGTATACTTGCCTACACGTTTAAAAGAATCTACCAAGTATATGATAAATATACCAAAAAATGAATACAATATAATTTCTTCTGTTACACTTTCAGTCTTGCTTTCTTGTTGTTGTTCTAGTAACTTGATAATATCATTCAACTTCTTGCTAATGTCATCTCCTCCCTCGGTGCTTCCTTGTTTACTATGTTCTGCAAAGAAGGGTTGAAAACTTTCAATCTTCGAGTTGTAAAATTCGGTATATTCCGGTAACGGTTTCGTGCCGGTACTAGGAGATCCTTCCCTCTCGATTGTTTTTTGAACGCCCGAGGATGTTGGAATGGGTGGTGGGGTGAAATCGGCTAAATTATCATCATCAAAAGAGTCATGAATTTTATGAAGTAGGTTGGCGACACGTTTACTTTTTACTTTGGGAATATTTTTTATAAATTTATTTTCTTCATTGAATGGTGCCGCATATGTTGCTAAAGACATTCTCTATTATAAATTAATAAGAAAAAGAATATTTTTATCTGTAAAAAATTGATAATTATTTTGTTGATATTTGATAACACGAATAATATGTCTCAATTAGCAAATAGTTCCTTTCACGGTATTAAGCAAATGTCACGAAAACATATACCAGGATTACAGTACTGCGATGTTACGTTACGTGATGGTCTTCAAAGTTTCCCAAAAACATTTAATTTACAAACGAAAATAAATATTTTAGATTATATAGTGTCAAAAAGAAATCCACAAAAGATTGAAATAGGCTCTATAGTTTCTCCTAAAAGAGTTCCACAGATGGAAGGTTCTATAGAACTATACAAATACGCAATAGAGCATTACGATAAAAACGACTTTTACATGTTAATTCCAAATAAAAAGAGCTTGGACCTTGCTGTGAAAAGTGATGTACATAATATAGCTTTAGTTACATCTACCTCAGATATATTTCAATTCAATAATGTCAACAAAACATTGAAAGAGACAAAAAAAGAAATGAAACAAATGTTAAGTACATATTATGGTAAAAATATAAAATTATATATTTCTTGTATACATAAGTGTCCAATCGTTGGACGCATTACGCCTTATACTGTAATCAAAGAAATATATTACTATTCACAATTCAACAATATAACTGAGTTTTGTTTATCAGATACAGTAGGAGAGATGGATTATCTCAGTTTTAAACACATGATAGATGTTTTGGTGCACTTTATAGACAGGAAAAAAATTTCTTTGCATCTACATCAAAGTGAAAAAAATAAATATGAAATTCAAAAAATAATCAAGTACAGTATTGAAAAAGGTATATATATGTTTGATGTATCTAGTTTCGAAGATATGGGGGAAGATATGAAAGCTAATGTAACATATGAAACGATTACTGAAGCCATCTCATAAATACGCATATTCATAGGAGTCAATAGGATGTTTACAAACAATACATTCGTGAAAACTAGTTTTTCCAGAGCAGTTATCGCAAATCAACAGATGGTTACAGGGTCGAAATAAAACATTTCTTCTTTGCTCAAAACACAATATACAGGCGCTAGATTCATCCTGGTCGCAACATCTCGCCTGTAGCTCAATAATTTCGCCTTTCAATTTCATATTTTCATCTCGCATTTTTTCATACTTGGAATTTAAAAAATTTATTTCTTCTCTTATAGATTTCGCCAATTCGTCTGCGGTTTTATGAAGCTCGTCCATGGATTGTTCGGATGTTTTGATTTTATTTTGCATAATTAGCAACGCATTCAATACATGAGTATCCATACTGGTTATTATAACCCTTGTAAAATTATAAAAAAATACAACGTATTATATCTTTATTTATGCACTACCTTAATAATTTTTACATATTCCGAATGTTTTACGATGCCATTCACTTATACCATGTTCTTTAATTCCTTCTATATGTTTCTGTGCACCATACCCTTTGTTTGTGTGGATACTATATCGCTCTTTTAGTTCTGGGTTCAGGTTACACAATTCATCTATGTACTTATCTCTTTCTACTTTTGCCAGAATAGACGCTGCTGCAATTGAAGCATACAAATTATCACCAGATTCTATACAAATATGGTTAATTTTCTTGATATCATCCTCTACTATTCTTGTATATGGGATAAAATAGTTTCCATCGACTAGTAATAAATATTTACTATCTACCGTGAAATTCTTGTCGAATATGTTATTTAAATTTTTATGCATACTCCATTGAGTTGCTTTTAAAATATTGATACGATCAATTGTTTTCTCATCTTCATAACTGACACTCCAAGAAATAGCGTTGTCCTTTATATATTGAGCCACCTTGTTTATTTTCTTCTTCGAGTGAAACTTTTTACTGTCTTTCATTTGACTAAAATCGAAATTATCTTTAGGAAGTATTACTGCGGCAGAGTAGACCCTTCCGAATAAGGGTCCTCTTCCTGCCTCATCTATTCCAATTTCTATGGTATTTTCATCATTACAGTAGCATTGGTTTAGTGTCATAACTGTATTTATGACTTCCATTTAAATATTTTATATAATTCAATTTTAAAAATAACTGCATCTTTTTTTATGTGTTTTATATATAATAATGATGAATAAATTATTGGTTCTTCTAGCAATTATATTAGTGTATTTATTAGTTGTATTCATGTTTTATCCTAAAGTAGAAAGTATGGCCACTTTAGACGATGGTAATGATAGCGATGATCAACTGTTTCACGGTGAATTTGGAACTGTGAAAGTAAAAACAGCTGATAACGGAGACAGGGTCATTGTAGCTGTGAAACCCAACTATAAATCATACAGTACAAGGCAACATATTCTTTATGGTGCTAAAAAACAAACCATCACCATATACAAAACAGATAACGGAAAGTATGCTGTAGTAGATGAAAATTCAATTGATCAAGTAGGACCAAATCAAAAGAAAGTAATTACCTACTATGGTAATACTGGAAGTGTGACAATCCGTCGCAATTCTGATGGAACAAAAGCGATTATTAATTTCCAAACTAATATGGTGGTTGATGATACTAGTATTAACACGTTCTATGGACCAGATGGAAATTCTGTAGATATTGTCAGAACTCCTGATGGCAACTTAAAGATCGTCACAGATAGCATACATACAAAAAAAAGTGATAAGGTGAGTGAAGAGAAAGATGAGGATAGTGATGAGGAGGAAGATGAAGAGGATGAGGAAGAGGAGGATGAAGAGGATGATGAAGAGGATGAAGCAGATGATTTTATTAGAAAATCCCAAATAGTTCCACCAGTGTGTCCTGCATGTCCCTCTGTTACGTCATGTGCCAAAGTGAATAAAAAATATGAAGACGCAGATACAGACGAAGAAGATGATGATTACACGAATACAAATGCTAGCTCATCCGCTAATAATCAAAGTCAATCCCAAAAGAAGCAAGCACAAAGTCAACAACAGCAACAACAGCAAGCACAAAGTCAACAACAGCAAGCACAAAGTCAACAACAGCAAGCACAAAGTCAACAACAGCAACAACAGCAAGGACCAAGTCGTCAACAACAATCCTCTATGGTAAACAATGGGAAACAATATGTAAAGTCAAATGAAACGCAAAACACAATAAGAGGTCCTAGAGGAAATTCTCTACAGACCGAAGGCAAAGTAGGTATGTATTTGGGTGACAACTCTATTAATCAGGAACCCATGCCAATTTTAAATAATTTTTCTACATTTGCATAATTTAGATAATATATGTAACATAAAAGTGTTTACGTATATTATATGGACAACAAGGTTTTTTATGTATATACAGGCATCGCCAGTGTGATATATGCTCTCTACGCAGGTTCAAAGTACTATAGCCTCTCTGGTGTACATGTACTTACTTCAGACAAAGCAAAAGACTACATAAGAAGAGGTGTAATTACTCACATCATTGATGTACGAACCGAAATGGAATGGAAATTAGGCCATCATTCTTTGGCCTCTCATATTCCAGTGACGGATATTTCTAAAAAGTCGTTACAAAACGCAAGCATATTTATCAATGAAGGCATTCTGGTTTACTGTAATTCCGGACAACGTGCTAGGTATGCAAGTGAAGTAATTTCTAAACTAGGATATAAAAAAGTGTATTACATAGATGGCTCTTATACAACTATTATGTAAAAGATATTACACGCAAAATCGGGTAGGTTTACTTTATGTATCATTAAAATTTACTATATTACATTTCTCATCGATTTCAATTGAATTACATTTTGTTTCACTAGGTACTATTTTGATGATCCCCTTACTTTTGAATTTGTGTAATGGTATTGTGCACCCTTTATGTTTCTTTCTTGTTTTTCTGGCGATAGGAATGGTTTTTGCACATCTTGCACGAAAATGTTCATATCTTTCTCGTACCTGTTCATATGACAATCCAGATGTTTTATTCAATAAGTGATTAATGTTTTCATGCAACTCATAGACGTAGCGAGAAAAACTTTCTCTGTCTTTCATTACTCGCATTGTAATTGGTCGTTTTTTCAAATTTATTGTAAAATTCTCTCTACAATGTCGACAAGGCAATGTGTATTTCAATGTCTCCATAAAACGTTTATAATATTTCTTTTGGGTTCGGTTAGGATACACAGGATAATTAAAACTTATTGTGTGTAGCGAATGCCACATACTTGGTCCCCAAACGCTGGTTAACATACCATCTCCACTTGCATATTCTATTTTCGTAAATATGGTGTCATCGCCCTTTCGCTTTTTGGTTGTACTATTTTTTTTTGATTTGTTTCTAATTGCTTGTTTTCTTTTCTTTAATTTAGCAGACTCATGGACCATTATATATAAGACAAGAAAAACAATTGTTCCATTTAAATCAATTTCACAATTTTGTCCACGATTGGGTAATCTGTAGTTTGTGTGATATCGGACTGAATTTGTATTTTACTACGCATAATTTTCGTGTAATACAATTTATCATTGATATGATCTAGTTTGTTTATTTGTATTAACTTACCAGCCTTATCGTAAAATAGCATTACTATACATATGAATTATATCTTTAAATATGTGTTTAAATATACTTGTGACAAGGTAAAATGAGCTGTTGAGGCAAAATAAAAATATTGACAATATATAATGCAAATACTAAAAACAGTAATGAAATATAAATTTCCCATCATTATTACTACTGTAGCATGTATCGCTATTGCAATCATACTTTTTTTAATGAGAGGTTACATGAACTCTCGCAAAAGGGATATGGAGGGATATAGTAATACTAAGGGCGTAAAATTAATCATGTTTCACGTCAATTGGTGTCCTTATTGTAAAACAGCCATGCCCGTATGGAAGAAAATAGAAAACAGTTACAATGGCGTGTCTGTTAATGGTAAAGTAGTGAATGTCATTTCTCTAGATAGCACAGACGAAAACTACACCTCTCCTGATTTCGATAACAAAAGCGTAGAAACTATATTGAACCAATTTACAAAGGACAGTGATAAATTCAAGATCGAGGGGTATCCTACAATAGTCATTGCAGATGCAGACAACAGAATACTTGCAGAGTTCAATAAAAGTACGACCTATGAAAATTTAGAGCAATTCATTAACGAAAATGTTTAGACCAACAAAATGACTTAATTTTTGTCATTGTTGCTCTCATTTTTTATACCCTTGGCGAGTATATATTCTTGTGCAATATCTTTGCCATTATTCACCAAAGATGTACGTTCGTTCAAGTCACATAACGCGTCCATTAAAATTTCAAAAGAAACACCTTGTGTATTCAATAACAGTTCATTACTTATTTGAACATTATTATTTGTCGCGGATATAGCCTTAAAGCATCGTCGCAAAATCACATTCAAATAATCGGTTATATTACTGGTATTGTCTATTTTTTTTAAATTAACGGCAGAATTTTTAAATCCAAGTATTTCTACTTCATCACATTTTTCATTATCTAGACAATAATGAAGTGGATAGTTGGCCTGGACCCCTCCATCAATATAACATAGTTCGTTTTCGCATATAGGTTTTATCAGTAGAGGTATGGAGGAAGACATGCGAATTGCATCCAACACTTTTATGTCTGGATGTGTATTGTGTGAGATGTCAACTGTATGAAATTCGTTTAACTCAAATGTATATACATGTAAATCTATATTTGAATATGTATATAATTCTTTCATAGTCACATCTACTGACAACCCCTTACCACTTAGTAGAGGTTTGAAAATGGTGGTAAATAATTTCTCATCATAAATTCCGTTATTTTCAAGAACTTGAAACACTTGTTTCACCCCTACTTTTAACTTCGTTTCCCACGGACAACGAATGATATAATCCTCAATATCTGTCCATTCATACTTCAGAGCTAACATGACACTTATAATAGCACCAGATGAAGTTGCATATATGGTTTTAATTTCATTCATATCAAAATACGTATTTTCTAGTAGCACAGAGAAGATACCAATATAATCAAAAAATGTCTGTCCTCCACCTGATAGAACTAAATGCTTGATCATTATATATGCATTTATATTAAATGTTTAGATTGAACTTATGAATAAGAACGGTAATTACAGAAAAAATATGTATTTATTTTCTTCATCCAAAATAGTTATGTCCAACATATTCAATATTCGACCCAATGATGATGATGATGAAGATGTGCATACAAAGATAAATATGGATGAGCTATATGAGAGTAAACAAAAAAAGGATTTAGCCAAATTAAATGTGTTTAAGAAAATTCTGGGACGTGTCCATCAAAAAATAAAAACGACAAACAGAATTACTAGAAATAGTCCATGTTGTTGGTTTACCGTACCAGAAGTGATTTTAGGAATTCCCTATTACGATCATATTGCTTGTATTGAATTTTTGGTACATGAATTAGAAGAAAATGGTTTTATTGTAAGGTACAATCACCCAAATGTATTATTTGTTTCCTGGAATCATTGGGTTCCATCATATGTGAGAAGTGAAATAAAGAAGAAGACGGGGGTAGAAGTAGATGGATATGGTAATGTAGTTGAGAAGAAAGAGAAACAACCTGATTTGAATTTTGCACCCAAATCAAACTCCTCGTCTGATACTAAAAAGAACTACAAAGATATTTCTTCATACACTCCTAGTGGAAAATTCATATATGATGACATATTTAAGAAGTAATAAATATATACACGAATATATATAATGAACCCTGACATTATGTATATTCTTTTGATCATTTCTATCCTACTTATATATCTGATTTCTTCCTTTTCGTTTATGAATGGCAAACCTACGTGTAATCATTTCGTGATTAATAATTACTTGTATTTAGCCCTTAGTATATGTTTATTAGGAATAACAATAGATTTTTTTCATAAACATGTATTGAATGGCGAAACACGATACTCTGTATTGCTTAAAAAAATAGCTCCCTGGTTTTTACCAATATTCATCATATCGTTGGCGTTGATTTTCTTTATTTCCACACGACCTACGTTTGATACAAAGGCATCAAATGTACTAACTAATCATATACTTTGGGTAGCATTCATTTTTATGATGTCCCTTATATTGACACCACGAGTAGTGTCGAAAGAAACAAACCAGTATGTTAACGAAGCTATTATGTTGACAGCTTGCATATTCATAACAATGTCAATTGCTGTTTATTTGTTTCCTACTTTTTTTTCAGAAACGTTCTCGTTCATGTACCCCGCTTTACTCGTCGCTCTGGTAGCAATCATCATTTTTGAAATTGTTAATATGTTTGCCTATTCTAGCGAGGCATCTTTCACCCAAATGAGACGTATGATTTCATACGTGGTGATTATTGTGTTTTCACTTTATATTTCTTACGACACGTCAAAAATGGTTCAACTGTCAAAATTATGTGTGAAATATCCAAATTATCCAAAAACAAGCGTCATGTTCTTTCTTGACATAATAAATATTTTTTCGAGAATTTTGTTTTTAAAATCAAGTAGGTAATTGATTATCATTTTTTAATACTAGATACATCGCAGCGGTCCAGGAAAAATTATTTCCACCATATCCTTTTCCGTTTAGGGGGTCAAAATATTCGAAAAACCCATTCGTATCGATCAACTCAATGGTGGTTGTTTTAATCTTTTTTGCAAGTTCGTATTCTTGAATATTGGTAAATCCAAGACACAATAGGTAATTTATTATACACCACACAGGTCCTCTCCAATACTTTTTTTGATCAAACTCTATACTAGTTGGATCCCACGAGGGAAATCCATAAGTAGAATGTTTGAGAATACGGTTACTATGGATTTTCATAGCCTCTTTCTGAGTTACAGAACCAACACCAGCATAAGCATACAACATAGATGCACATGATACACCACTGTATAGTTTATTTGTTTTGATATCCAACGTGGTATACGATTTGTTATCGAAATCCCATAATTTGTCACATCCAGCTTCATATATATGAATCCATCTTTCTAAAATATTTTGATACGTATCCTCATGTAAAAATATGGATATTTTGTATAGATCCTTACACGCTTTGATGAATATAAATTGTACACCTGGGTCACAGACATTGAATAGACCGGATTCATATACTTGCAAGTTGTTCCATTTTTTCTTTTTACAATCGTAAACGATTTGCATATATCTATTATAGTCATCGTCAGTAGGCCTCATATCATCATCAATATGTGAATTATCTTTCCTAGGAATATCAAGCTGTCTATTCACAGGTATATTTTCTAGCGCTTCATCCCATTCAGGTGAATTATCTCTACCAGTTTCCCATGGATGAAAAATGGAAATTAGGCCATTGTTGTGTGGATCGCGATTGCTACAAAACCATAAATGATACTTATATAGTTTATAAAACCATTCGCGTAATTTAGTCCTGTCATCAAAACCATGTAATACAAGATTCCAAATCACAGAAGAAATTACAGGGGGCTGCGTAATACATGAAGTTGCAGGAACGGATCCGGATTCCCATACATCCGGACCAGGATAATAATCTGGATTTGGTTTATGAAATATTATTTGAGGTATCATACCGTTATCCCACTGTCCTTTAAAAAGCATATCAATTTCACGAATTGCTCTCTCCTTATTATAATAATAAATTCCGAGTGCTGAAAACGCAGAATCCCAATTCCATTGAAACGGATACAAATTGCTACATGGAACTGTAAAGTCGCCTCTACTATTATTTTTAATTATTCTCTGTGCTTTATCTTCTAGAGATGTCATATAGAAGTCTAATATATAAATTAATAGAAAAATTTCTATGTTTGGCCAGTATCTTCAAGGCGTTTGTTGATCCGATTTACTTTTTCTCTGTATTTTGTCTGCGTTATATCATACTTACTGCTCATAAACCCCAAAACATAGTCATCATAAATTCTGTTCAATATAGTAACATCTTCATCTAACGTTATTTTCATCTGGAACTCAAATAATGGATCCAATACGGATGTAGTCAAAAAATTTCTGTATAAGTCAAAGTGAAGGATAGACTCATTTTTCCCTACGGGATAGCAATGAGTAACAATTGTTTTGACAATATTTTTCGCTTTTACTCGAGTTACTGTTACATCAGGAAGGTGGAACTCATTTTCCACTTGAACGTATTTGGCCCCTCCGATCAGTTTTGACATACTAGATGGTCCTGCAGTGTAATGAAAAGTAGTCCTTCCAGACACGTCATCGATATCTTCGTATTGAACATCGAATGGTATAGGCGCGAGCGAATTGCCGAATGAATGAACATAACTAATATGCATCATATCCAATACATTTTCGGTGATAATATTATTGGGCCTTTTTATATGTCGACTTCCAGATACTCGTACAAAAGAATCATCATCAGCTTCAGGGGGTATATAAATCGTATGATTAAGTATATTCCCTTTTTGAGAATTTACATCGTATGTAGGTCGTACATAAACATCATTATTTAATACTTGTAGTTCGAACCGAGGAATTCCACATGTATTTGGTCGAATATTTGGAGAGCCCGGTACATTATTAAGTAATCCATTTTTATATTCCCATCCGTGATAAGGACACTGTAAACAATTATTATTCAATATTTTCCCTTGGGATAACGAAGCTCCTCGATGAATACATATGTCACTTACTGCTCGGATTGTATCTTCTTTATCCTTATAGATAGCAATCGGATAGTCATCAAATAAATACCGCTTGGGACGAACAGCTGATATGTCATTCTTATTTGCAATTTTCCAAAATAGAGGCAATTGATATTTATATTTTGACGGAGAAGGTTTCGTTGTTATTCTTCTACTCGTAGCATCCAAAAAGTATATACACGAGAAAATTATAATATAAGTTGCATACATATTATAATATAATTTCATCTATTTATATAGATTGTACCAAATAATAACAAATGTATTTCTCATCAAATTGAAAAGGATTTAAACTTAATTCTTAATAGTACACTTAGAAATGCCATCTGTTGTTTATTATGACGAGGTCAAGTATATTGTGGGTAGAAATGCAGCAGATAATTGGAGAATTATAGAAGAAGCTGATGGATATGATTTATGGGTTCATTTACAGGATCAACCTTCATGTCATGTTATTATTGAGAATACTAAAGAACTGACAAAAGATCATATACTATATGGGTGCAATTTATGTAAAGAATTCAGTAAGATCAACGGAAAAAGAAAAACGGTTCGATTATCAGTATTAGAGAGAAGACATATAAAAAAGGGTAAATGTGTAGGTGAAGTTACTTTACTATCAAAGCCGAATGTCTATTCAATGTAGTAAAAAATAATATTTTACTTAAGTAAACATTTACATTTTAGAATAATACTCTTTTACAGATTTGATAGTGGATTTCGATGTGCTACCAAAACTAGTTTTATTCAATGGCATATATCCCCATAAATCCTTGCATTCATTTTTTATTTTAAGGTGACGAAAGGAAACATAAACATCGCCGGGTGTAATATGGAACTGTTTGGCTACTGTATTGTGAGAAACGCTTAAAATATTGAACTGTGTATTGCAATAGGAAGTGAACTTTTGGATCTTATCGACTGTGTTTTCGAATATTTGTTTAATTTTATCTAGGCTCATATGATTTATTCTCTCTTGAATTTCTTGTCTGGAGATGTGTAAATCGTTGTCAATGACATCAAGGACAGAATGGACAGTATCAAATCCCACAGTACGAATAAGTTCATATACAAACAATAAATCGATTGTTTTTTTTCTCCTTACGTCTTTTATTTTGATTGTTTCGAGAAAATCGTCTTTTGTAGTCGCCTTTACAATGTATTCAACCCTTGAAGAAACCAAATTATTACAGTCGTCAATAGTATTTTGTAATTGAGGAATTTCAACGTGTTCTATATGCCGAAATTCGCGAAGCGCGGATAGGATAATTTCGCTGTGGTTGTGAAATACTTCATGCTCGTTAATTTTTTCTTCTGAAGTCTCCGTATCCTTTGTGTGGATTCTACGATATTGGGAACCATATCTGCAACGGGTTGAGTTTGAGGGATCGATTCTCATGTGAAATATTTTTCCATCATACAACTTGTTATGGATACAATTTACGATCCACGATATAGTGCCCACTGTATCCGCGCATGGATTGTCTCCTGGCTGTCGTGGAATATTTCCATTATTGACATTTCTCATATATTGAAAGTAATGGGGATTATGAACAATACCATTTTGAACGTTTCCTGTCTTCCAACTGAACGCAGTTCGGCAAGTTGTGCACCACATTTGATCACATCCATCAATCTTATTGATCCTTTCTCCGCAGTTTGGACATGGCTTCGTTGTATTTTTAATAAGAGTGGCTGTTTCCACAGCTTCTTTTTTACAAGTGTGTTCGATATTTTTGTCAGGACCTAAGACATCTAAACAATGAGGACAACAGAAGTCGCTACACACACCACATTTGTACGATGTGGATAGAAACCCTTGACAATCTTCTTTTTGACAGGACATGATAAATTTCTGGCGCGTAGCTGCTATAGCGCTTCCTGATTGGATAATATTAATTTCGCGATTATGTGCAAAATTTTCCGCATGACAAGCGTTAATTTTTTCTTGTAGTGCCATTATTTGCTTATCAGTTTCCTGTTTCTTTTTCTTGATAGCCAATACTTTATTGTATTTTTCTACATCAGGCATGGTCTCTGGAATCTTGCTTTGTTCGCTTTGAAACAATAGTTCGTTGCGATGATTGCGATAGACGTCATTAAACCAATTTCTGTTCAGATTCAAAATAACAAATGTTTGATCCCATGACTGTTTGCAGTTCATACAATGGACATCATTCACAGTATTTAACAAATAATTTCGAGTGCATGTCTTACATGCGAGAAATTGACAGGATGGATTATTACATTTTACTTTGGATTTGTTCTTAAGATCAAAGTTGTCACAACAAACAAAACACGTATCGCTCATGGTTCTTCATTGAAGTTGTGTTTAACATATATTTCTTTCAATTTTTTAATTTATGAAGCTATAATATACGGTGTATAGAATGTTACTTGGATGTATAATGTTTATATTTAACATAAGAAAACGCGATAATAACCAAATTCATATTAGTGAGTAATAAGAGATTAACAATTATATTGTTAAACAAATTAAATATATTTGTCTAGTAATCATATGTTTAAAAGATTCAATTGTTGTAAATTATTTAAATATTTCTTTTCATGTAACAATATGGATATTGTAGAGGATGCGCCTGATTTTTCATTGGATGGTTACAAGACAAGCGGTAGGGTCGCGTCTGTATATGATGGAGACACAGTAAGGATAATTTTTTCATTCCACGGAACTTTCTACAAGTGGAATTGTAGATTAGCTGGAATTGATACTCCTGAACTCAGAACGTCAAATTCTAAAGAAAAGGAATATGGTTACGAGGTAAGAGATGTATTACGCGAAAAAATATTGAATAAAGTTGTTTCTGTGGAGTGCGGAAAGTTTGATAAATATGGTAGATTATTGGTCACAATTACTTGTGATGACGATTGTTGTGTCAATAAATGGTTGGTAAAAAATAAATATGCTCTTGAATACGATGGTGGAAAAAAACAGGACTGGGCAGATATTTTGTAAGATTTTAATTAGATTATTTCATGTGTAGACAATATCTATATATGAAATACATATTTACTCCGCTATATTCGCGAAACGAATGTGAGTATTTGTGGGGAATTTATCAGAATGTTTTTCTCGTGTGGTCTTCCATATTTTGTATTCGTTAATATTATCTGTATCATATGGATCCTTGTACAATTGCCTCAGAGGATGTGATGTGGGGAGATTTTTCACGTAAAATGTATGATATCTGTTCGTTTGCATTTCGTTCATAATGTATATGTGTATCCGATATAAAATTGTAATGAAATCAATTTTTATATAAATATACTAGTGATCTTTTGAGCGTCTTGTTTTTCTACTCCTTCTCCTTATCTCGTAGTCAAAATCTTTCTTTATTAATTTATACCCCCAATGTTGCAGAACCTGTCTAATTTTCGGACTGACGGTTTCATCATTCCATGTAGTTTTTTTCTTCAAAATTTGAGTTACAAGAAAGCGCATAAATCTTCCGTTTGGTCCAGCTAATCTTTTCCACCTATTTATTTGTCTTTCATCATCATGACCACGTTTCCCTGCAAAAAAATCACAGTACCAATGTACCCACCCATAAGGATGTGTTTCCTTTATCCACTGTTTGCTTTCCCAAAAATCTAGTGAAGTTCCTACGCTGACCTTGTATTTATTTCTTTCAACGTCGCATGTACTTGAAGACATGTAATCTTCAGGAATGTCTTTCCACCACGACGATGGATACTTCTTATGGACATTTTTATGATTTTTTTTGGTAACTTTTGATTTTATAGGTCTCCAGTACGTTCCACCAAATGAACCCAGTTTGAATATATCCCTTGGTGTTAAATTGGGCGTAAAATCGGGATATTTTTCAAATTGAATTCTTTTTGGCTGTTTTCTGGTTTTATTTTTCATATATACTATAATCATATTATAAAGAAAAATAATCAAAAATTAATTATTCTTGATGAGGTTATAAAAGGAGGTAATTATTGTGCAACAGTTGGTTTTGCACTCAAGTCTGTTGTAGACGATGCATCTTCTCCCGTCAATATATCTTCGAATTCTTTTTTAATGTTTTCTTTTTTCTGTTCATTTACTTTGGTGTCGTGGTACAAGATAATTTCTTGAAATATACTCACTCCTTTCAAAAAGTCTTCTTCACACCCAATGTAAAGATCCGTCATTGTTGATTGCGTCTTTTTAATCAATTCATCCAGGCTATCATAGTTGAGATTTGGATTAATAATTACCTTTTCTCCATTTTTATCTTGGATGACAGAAAAGACATCCTTAAGAATATCTACTATTACTGCTTGTTTTTTATTGATTTTCAAATACATATCACGTAAATGTAAAGCATATTTTTCAAACAGTTCTTCGCTTAGTGTTCCCTTGTACTTTTTATTATAGCTTCCATTTTTTTGACATTCCTTAGCACTGAATTGTCTCAATTTGATGTCTGAAAATTTTTTGACATGTTCAGGGAGGACACCGTCACTACCGGTATATGCGTTATAAAATCGTGTCAGAATTTTGTCATGTTGATCCTTCATGGAATCACTCATTTTATCAAATTTTCCAGTATCATAATTATATACATCTTTAAATAATTCTCCGAATTCTACCATACCTTCATCGTGCATCACGTTCATAGGTTTGCCATCTTTCAAATTAACTGTACATATATCGGGATGAACGAATATATCTTTATCTTCTGCGTTCATATAATCTTGTCCATTTACTAAAGCGTTTAAACGTCGGTTACATAAATTAATTTGTGTTGATGTGAAGTGTACATTTGTAGGTATATTGTGCTTTTCATGGTGCTGAACAAAATGTTCCGTTCCATATTCATCCTTGTACTTCAACACAGGATTGACTGATTTTAATATTGCCGCATATAATTGAGCAATCTTAGTGTAAAACTTGGCGATGCCATTGCATATTCTTCGCTTTTGTGTTTTGTTATGAACGTCTAAATTATTCTGTGCATTTTTATTGAAGAATATAACCTTGTCTGTAGTCATATCGTCTATTACAACTCCTTTTTCGGTTCGCTGTTTCAAATATTCTATTTCAATCCCTGTTAATTTATTTGCCATAACGTCCGAGGTCATTATCACTAAATCATCGCAAAAATACAAATCGCTCATTTTTTGATTTTTCGAAATGTTGGAGCTTGTTATGAAAGTCGCAGCAAGATTATCTATTTTTAATAAAAATTCAGTAACATCTGTAGTATTTTCGGTAACTGTCGATACTGAATTGCCCATAATATATATTATATATATTTATAAAAAATTGATTAAAAAAATACGTTATATACTATTTATCATATGGAAACAACGATTAAGACCAAGAAAAAAAAGCGTAATAAAATAAACAAAAAAGAAATATGGAAGACGTTTGGTGAGGATATAAAGAATTTAAATAATATAGAATGTATTTATCAAAGTAAGGGAACCAATGTGTGCGAAGTGTGTGATTCCATGTTATCCTATACCGAGGAAGGATATATGTCATGTAGTAATAATAAATGTGCCATCATATATAAAGATATCATCGATCAGACTGCTGAATGGAAACAATTTAGTGAGGGAGGAGCAGATCTATCCAGGTGCGGTATGCCCATCAATCCTTTATTAGAGGAGTCGTCTTTTGGATGTAAAGTGTCTTGCAATAGTAAGAGTTCGTATGAAATGAGAAAAATCAAACGATACTCTGAATGGCAGTCTATGCCGTACAAGGAAAAGTCACAATATGATGAATTTCAACGAATTATCAACATGGCTCAAAATGGTGATATTTCGAAAATCATCATTGACGACGCCATTCGTTATCATAAACTCATATCAGACAACACGACATTTCGTGGATTGAACCGCGATGGTATAATTGCAGCATCTATTTACATAGCGTGTCGTATTAATAAAACTCCCAGAAGCGCTAAGGAAATAGCCAAAATATTCCATTTAGATAATACTGCTGCTACGAAGGGGTGTAAAAATGCGGTTACTATCATTAACACAATTGAACAAGATTTATGCCAAAGTGATAAGACTGACTTTGGAACAACTAATTCGGAGTCATTTATAGAGCGATATTGTAGTAAGATGAACATACCTAGTGATTTAGTGAAATTGGCACTATTTGTTTCAAAGCTGATCAATTCGAGAAATATGATTCCTGAAAATACACCCCCCGCTATTGCAGCTGGTATCATATACTTTATCATCATTGAATTTAGACTAGACATATCAAAGTCGATGATCAATCAAGTGAGCGAAATTAGCGAAGTCACTATAAACAAATGTTATAAAAAAATAGATTCTCATAAGGATCAATTAATACCCCAAAAAGTCCGCAATAGATATATTTGCGGACATAATTAATATAATATCTAGTCCTATTAATGAAGACTTCGAAAACTTTGTTA
>Ga0181564_10001372_pt1 | contig 21758 bp, 18 predicted proteins | sample 011ome_24_FD_134512 | JGI IMG/M metagenome (GOLD analysis project Ga0181564, IMG submission 134512) | Coastal salt marsh microbial communities from the Groves Creek Marsh, Skidaway Island, Georgia - 011513CT metaG (megahit assembly) | ecosystem: Environmental > Aquatic > Marine > Intertidal...
CGAGCTCCTCTGCCGTCGCCATCGCACCCTTGTTCAGCGTCACAAACGCGCGCGGCATTTCGCCCAGGTAATCATTCGGCACACCGATCACGAGCGCTTCTTTGATCGCTTCGTTTTGAACGATTACATGTTCGACCTGGCTCGGGAACACTTTGAACCCGCCCACTGCGATCATGTCTTTGATGCGGTTAACGATTTGCAGGAACCCATCCTGGTCGATCACCGCAACATCGCCGGTTCGCAACCAGACTTTGCCTTCGCGCTCAATCAACACTTCGGCCGAGGCTTCTTCGCGATTCCAGTAACCGCGCATGATTTGCGGCCCATGCACTGCAAGCTCGCCTGGTTCGCCCTCGGGGGCGAGCTTGGTGTAATCTTCTTTGTCGAGGAACATCACCTCAGTACCGGCCGCAACCTGCCCTATGGTTCCGCGCTTGCGTGTTCCTTTATATGGGTTAGCCGAAACGACGCCCGAACTTTCAGTGAGGCCATAGCCTTCTACCAGTCGGACACCTGTAACGGCTTCGAATTTCTCGTGCACCGGCGCCGGGATCGGCGCTCCGCCGGAAATGCACACCTTCAGCGACGATAGATCGGTCTTGGCCAGATCGGGATGATCGAGCAAAGCCTGAAACATGGTCGGCACGCCCGGAAATCCGGTTGTCCTATGTTTGGCAATGGTTGCCAGAACCTGGCCCGCATCAAAGCGCGGTACCATCGCGATCGACGCGCCGCTGGCGACCGCATGGTTGAGCAGCGCGGTGTTCGCAAAAACATGGAAGAACGGCAACGCGCCCATGAACACTTCATCTTCGGGATTATCGAACGGATTGATCGCTACGACCTGCTGCGCGTTTACTGACAGGTTCGCATGCGTCAGCATCGCACCTTTCGGCCGACCAGTGGTTCCACCCGTATATTGGAGCAAGGCAACGTCATCGGTGGAAACTGTCGGCAGATCGGCGCTCGGATCGAACTTAAGCTCTGACCAACTGCGTACATTTCTGTCCCAGCGCACCCTGGTGATCTTGCTGCGCCCAAGGATGCGCAAAGCCAGACCTTTGAGAATTGGCAATTGTTCCGCCAGCGAGCCGACCACCAGAGTTTCCAGCCCGGAACAATCGAGCACTTCGCGTGCAGAGTTATAGAGCTCCGGTACATCAATCGTGACCAGCAGACGGGTGCCCGAATCCTCTACCTGCCATGCCAGCTCCTCGACAGTATAGAGCGGCGAGAAGTTGACCACCACTGCACCGGCCATCATCGCTCCGTAATAGGCGCTCGCATAGATCGGCACATTGGGAAGAAACAGCCCGACACGGTCACCCTTCTTGATCCCAAGCGCGCGCAGGCGGCAAGCGAACACATCCGCTTCGGCGAGAACAGATTTGTAGGAATAGGTACGGCCAAGGAAATGCAGAAACGGTGCATCCCCGCGTTGCCTTGCCGTGCGCACAAACATGTCCGGCAGAGTTACCGGTTCAAAAACAGTATCCCACGGCGTAGGGTGATTATAGGCTGCGGGGTTACTAACACTCATGTCAATGGAATGACGTAAGCCACCCTAACGCACAAGGAAAATCCCCCCGATTTCAGGAAGGATTGCCCTTATTCAGCGCCATCCGCGTTTTCGCCAGCTTCAGCGGCGCGTTTGGCTTCAAGCCATGCTTCAGCTTCGGCTTCCCGCGCAGCTTCGTTGGCGGCTTTTTCAGACGCCACACGTTCAGCACGCAATTCCTCGATCAGCTTTTCCTTGTCGCTGCGATTGTCGCCCTCGGTGACCTCGGGCGCCTCAATGCCAGCGCGTTTCGCGGCCTTGGCAACCACTGCGTCGAGCTCGCGCTGCGAACATAGGCCGAGCGTCACGGGATCTTTCGGCTGAATGTTCTGGATGTTCCAGTGGGTACGGTCACGGATCGCATTGATCGTGTTACGCGTGGTGCCGATCAGCTTTGAAATCTGTGCATCGGACATTTCTGGGTGGCTGCGCAGGACCCATGCGATACCGTCTGGCTTGTCCTGACGCTTCGACACTGGGGTGTAGCGCGGCCCCTTGGTGCGGGTCACTTCTACCGGTGCTTTCTGCATCTGCAATTCGTAGGTCGGATCTTTCTCGCCGAGGGCGATTTCCTCATGGGTCAGCTCGCCGGAGTGGACCGGATCGCGACCAGTGTATTTGCTGCCCGCAAGATCATCGGCCATCGCCTGAACTTCGAGGATATGAAGACCGCAAAACTCTGAGATTTGCTCAAAAGACAGGCCGGTGTGGTCAATCAGCCAAGTGGCAGTCGCATGCGGCATCAACGGTTTCGGTTGGGCCATGATAAATGTTCCTCAAGAATTCCCGCACCGAACAAATCGGGCGTAAAAATAGAAGGGCCGCCCCTTTCGGAGCGGCCGTTGCATGGGGGTAGATAGGGGCAATCGGCGGATTCGGCAAGCGTAATGCTTCGCCGTCAAGGCAAACGCGCTAGCTGCCGCTAACCTTCAGCACAATCTTGCCGATGTGGTCGCCTGTCTCCATCCGTGCATGCGCAGCAGCAGCGTCAGATAGCGGGAAAACTTCATCCATCACCGGCTTTAACTCGCGCGAAGCGAAAAGCGGCCACGCGGTCTGCGCGATCTCGTCACACAGCGCGGATTTGAATGCGTCAGAGCGCGGTCGCAATGTCGAACCCGTCAGCGTCAAGCGCCGCATCATCACAAACGCCATGTTGAGCTCTGCCTTGGGCCCACCGAGAACCGCGATGGTTACATGGCGGCCGTCTTCGGCCAGGCATTTGAGATTGCGCGGCACATAGTCACCCGACACCATGTCGAGCACGACATTCACGCCTTTGCCACCTGTGAACTCTTTCACGGCGTCGACAAAATCGGTTTCGCGGTAATTGATCGCCAGATCGGCTCCAAGTTCTCGCGCCGCCTGACATTTGGCCTCATCGCCGCAAGTCACGACAACTTTGGCATCGAACGCTTTGGCCAGCATGATTGCCATCGTACCGATGCCTGACGTGCCGCCGTGCACCAGCAGCGTCTCGCCATCGCGCAGAAACCCGCGCTCGAACACATTATGCCAAACGGTGAAGAGGGTTTCGGGCAGCGCGGCCGCCTCTACAAGTGGCATGCCATACGGCACCGGCAAACAATGGCCCCAGGGCGCAGCACAATATTCCGCATATCCGCCGCCTGGTGTCAGTGCGGCGACTGTTTGGCCAAGCATTCCCTGAGGAACTTCACTGCCGATGGCGACTACTTCGCCAGCCACTTCCAGCCCCGGCAGCGGCGATGCGCCAGGAGGTGCCGGATAGTTGCCTGCGCGCTGTATGCAGTCAGGCCGGTTAACCCCCGCATAGGCAACGCGGATCAGCACATCAGTAGGCTTGACGTCAGGCAGAGGCATTTCACGCGGCGTCAAGACCTCTGGTCCGCCCGGCGTATCGAACCCGACAGCTTGCATTGTCACCGGCAACTCACCCGCCTTGGTACCCGCCATCGCTCAATCAGCCCCTGTTTGTACTGCGCCGCATCCGGCGCTGTGTCTGCAAAGCGACACTTCGCCACGCAACGCCTGTTTGCGACGGGAAGTAGCGACCCTCTCCATTGACAGCAAGCCAGTCCAATTGCGATGTTAGCATCAGATGGACTTGGATGATCTTCCGCGCCCCAAGGGCGATGCTGCGAGCAAGCTCGCGCGCGAAGACCTTTCGCCTTATTCTCAAGACGAGCTGGAACAGCGGATCGCCATTCTCGAAGCAGAGATTGTGCGTGTGCGCGAACATCACAGCAAGGCTGCAGCTCACCGCAGTGCGGCTGACTCGCTTTTCAAGAAATCGGACCCATGAGCCGGTCGCGCGCGTTCTGGATTCGCAATTTCGCAAATCGCGCCCATATTACGGCCAATCGCCTAGGTTTGCTTAACCACATCAATTCACTCTCTCCTTCAAGGGAGAGGTGCCCACCCCCACTATAGAGTGCTCACATGCCAAGTTTTGCCCAGAACCTCGAAAGAACGCTGCACAATGCCCTCGAAAACGCATCCGAGCGTCGGCATGAATATGCCACGCTGGAGCATTTGCTGCTCGCGCTGATTGATGATGAAGATGCAGCGCAAGTCATGGGCGCTTGCGGGGTGGATCTGGCCGAGCTGGGCGAAGTCGTGAAGCAATATCTCGACCAGGAATACCAGTCGCTGAAGACCGAAGATGGCGCTGATCCACAGCCAACCGCGGGTTTCCAGCGAGTGATCCAGCGCGCGATCCTGCATGTGCAATCATCTGGCAAAGACACTGTAACCGGCGCGAATGTGCTGGTGGCGCTGTTCAGTGAACGCGATTCCTACGCCGTCTACTTCCTGCAGCAGCAGGATATGAGCCGGTTGGATGCGGTTAGCTATATCAGCCATGGTATTGGCAAAGGCGGACGGCAGCTTGAAAGCAAAGGTGTGGCTGGATCGGAAGAGCCACAACAGGATGGCGCAGCAGAAGCCAAAGAAGGCGGTGCAAAGAAAGAAACCGCGCTCGACCAGTTTACCGTCAACCTTAACGCCAAGGCTGAGGCCGGCAAGGTAGATCCGCTGATCGGTCGCGGACCGGAAGTGGACCGTACGATCCAGATCCTGTGCCGCCGCAGCAAGAACAATCCGCTTTACGTCGGCGATCCGGGCGTGGGTAAAACCGCGATTGCAGAAGGCCTGGCCCGCAAGATCGTCGAAGGCGACGTTCCCGAAGTGCTGCTGGATGCAGTGATCTACTCGCTCGATATGGGCGCGCTGCTCGCTGGCACGCGTTATCGCGGTGATTTTGAAGAACGCTTGAAGCAGGTCGTGGCAGAGCTTGAACAGATGCCCGACGCGATCCTGTTCATTGACGAAATCCACACGGTCATCGGCGCTGGTGCAACCAGCGGCGGTGCGATGGATGCTTCCAACCTGTTGAAGCCGGCTTTGTCTTCAGGTGCGATCCGCTGCGTGGGCTCCACAACCTACAAGGAATTTCGCAATCACTTTGAAAAGGACCGCGCGTTGCTGCGCCGGTTCCAGAAAATTGATGTGAACGAGCCGACCATTGATGAGACGATCAAGATCCTGAAAGGTCTGAAGACCGCATTCGAAGATCACCACAAGGTCAAATACACACCGGACGCATTGAAGACAGCGGTCGAGCTGTCGGCGCGCTACATTAACGATCGCAAATTGCCCGACAAGGCGATCGATGTGATCGATGAAGTTGGCGCGATGCAGATGCTGGTCCCTCCCAGCCGCCGCAAAAAGAAGATCACCGCACGAGAGATCGAGTCCGTCATTGCAACAATGGCGCGCATCCCGCCGAAATCGGTCAGCAAGGATGACAAGAAAGCGCTCGAGAACCTTGAGCGTGATCTGAAGCAAGTCGTGTTTGGTCAGGATGAAGCGATCCATCGGCTTTCAACTGCGATGAAGCTGTCACGCGCTGGCCTGCGCGATCCGGACAAGCCGATTGGTTCGTTCCTGTTCTCCGGCCCGACCGGGGTCGGCAAGACCGAAGTCGCGCGCCAGCTCGCCAGCATCATGGGCATCGAGCTGAAACGCTTCGATATGTCCGAATATATGGAGCGCCACAGCGTTTCGCGCTTGATCGGCGCGCCTCCGGGCTATGTCGGATACGATCAGGGCGGATTGCTGACCGATGCGATCGACCAGAACCCGCATTGCGTGCTGCTGCTCGACGAGATCGAGAAGGCGCACCCCGATCTGTTCAACATCCTGCTGCAGGTGATGGACAATGGCCGTCTGACCGACCACCACGGCAAGACTGTCGACTTCCGCAATGTTGTGCTGATCATGACCACCAATGCCGGTGCAGCTATGATGGCAACCCAGGGCATCGGCTTTGGCGATGTGTCGAAGGAAGACGCGAGCGATGAAGCGGTGAAGAAAATGTTCACCCCTGAATTCCGCAATCGTCTCGATGCGATTGTGCCCTTTGCCTATCTGGGCAAGAGTACGGTCGCCCGCGTGGTCGACAAGTTCATCTTGCAGCTTGAATTGCAGCTTGCCGAGCAGAACGTGCACATCCAGTTTGACAAGGATGCGCGCGGCTGGCTGGCCGACAAGGGCTATGACAAGCTCTACGGCGCCCGCCCCATGGGCCGCTTGTTGCAGGATCGGATCAAGCAACCTCTGGCGGAAGAGCTGTTGTTCGGCAAACTTGTCGAAGGCGGCGAAGTGCATGTCACGATAAAGGACGGCAAACCGAATTTCGAGCTGACGCCCGCGCCGCCCAAAGCCAAGCCGAAGCGCAAGCCCGCTGCCAAGAAGAAGCCGGCTGCAAGGAAGGCTTCGCCAAGCAAGAAACCTGACGCGGATGCCGGTAGTGGCGCGGACGGCGGCAAGGACGACAAATCGTAACCTTTCTTCGCTGGCATTAAGTCCGCAGATGTGCATGAGTGCGCCCCTTAGTTCTTGCGACCAAGGGGCCCCTCATCATGCGTTCACTTAAAATTTTCGCTGCCGCAGCGTTGCTGGCGATACCCGCCATTACGCTGGCAGCCGACGATCAGGCCGAGGCACCACCTGCGCACTTCACCGGTGCGGATCTGTTCAACCTGACAATCGCAACCGACCCACAGATCAGCTCTGATGGCCGCCAGATTGCCTATGTCCGCATGGCGAATGATATTATGACCGACAGCGCTGTGCGCTCGATCTGGTTGATCGATCTTGCAAGCGGCGCAGAGACTCCATTGGTAACGGGCGCAGGCGCGCATTTCAGCCCGCGCTGGTCACCCGACGGATCGCGCCTGGCCTATATCTCGACCAAGAGCGGCGGCGGACCCGAGTTGCATGTTCGGTGGATGAACAGCGGTGTTGCTGCGAACATCACGGCTTTGCCCGAGGGCCCTGGCGGCATCAGTTGGTCACCCGACGGTAGCCAGATCGCTTACACCGCACGCGTGCCCGGAAAGCCGCTTAGCCTGGGCAGCGCACCCGCCAAGCCCGAGGGTGCGGAATGGAAGGCGCCACCAAGCATCACAGACGCGGTAACGTACCGCATCGATGGCGGGGGCTATCTCAAACCGGGCTTCACGCAGATCTTCGTTGTTTCGGCAAAGGGTGGCGCACCCCGCCAGTTGACAAGTGGAGACCGACACCACTCGGGTGCCTTGGAGTGGTCGCCAGATGGAAAGGCGATCCTGATCAGCGGAAATCGCGATGACGATTGGGAGTTGGCCGGGGTCGACAGCGAGATCTACGCGATCGATCTGGCCTCGGGCGATATCAACGCGCTGACCACGCGCGATGGTCCGGATTTCGCACCGCAAATCTCCCCCGACGGGACCCGGATCGCTTACCTCGGGTTTGATGATCGCGCGATGGCCTATCAGCAAGCCGAGCTTTACGTGATGAACCGCGATGGCTCCGGCAAACGCCGCGTGGCGGCCGGTTTTGATCGCGGGTTTGCCAGTCTGGAATGGACCGATGGCGGGCTTTACGCCGGTTTCGAGGATGAGGGAGTTTACCGCGTCGCCAAGGTATCTCTCGCAGGCAATGTTGATCGCCTGAATGCACGGATCGCAACGCCGGGATACTCCCGGCCCTATGTGGGTGGCGAATGGAGTGTGTCCAGCAGGGGCACGCTGGCCTTTACGTCTGGCAGCGCGACACGGCCGACCGATGTCTCGGTATTGGCCGGACGCAATCCGCGCCAACTGACCGCGCTCAATGAAACTTGGCTCTCAGGAAAGACGCTGGGCCAGACGATCGAGTTGGATGTCACAGCCGCGGATGGAACCAAGATCCCCAGCTGGATCACCCTGCCGCCCGATTACGAGCCGGGCACGCGCGTGCCGCTGGTGCTGGAAATTCATGGTGGTCCCTACGCGGCATATGGTGCGCATTTCAGCACCGACTATCAGCTTTATGGCAGCGCAGGGTATGCAACACTCTTTACCAACCCCGGTGGCTCGACCGGATACGGCCACGCCTTCGCTGACCGGATCGAAGGTAATTACCCAATCTCGAACCATGATGAGCTGATCGCCGCAGTCGATGCAGCAATCGCCGCGGGTTACGCCGATCCTGAGAACCTGTTTGTTACAGGCGGTTCGGGCGGCGGCATCCTGACCGCGTGGATCGTGGGCCAGACCGATCGCTTTGCGGCGGCAGCTTCGAACAAGCCGGTGATCAACTGGACCAGCATGGCATTGATGAGCGATGGCTATGCCTTCTTCGGCAAGTACTGGATGAAGGGGCAGCCATGGGAACGCGCTGACGATTATTGGCGCCGTTCTCCACTGGCCGCAGCTGCCAACATCAAGACGCCGACATTGGTCCTGGTTGCTGCAGAGGATTACCGCACCCCCCGCAGCGAAGCCGAACAATTCTACGGCGCGCTGCAAGTTCTCGGCGTCGACACTGCGTTGCTGGTGACGCCGGGCGGGAGCCATGGCGATTTGACAATGTCACCCAGCCAGCTGGCCACGAAAACCGACTCAGTGATAAAATGGTTTGAAAAGTACCGGAAAGACGAAAAATCTGAGTAGCCAAGCGGCTATTTCAGTCCGGCTTCAAAAACCGCGATAGCGTGGTGCTTTGCATTCTCGGCATAGTGCGCCACGCCCATCCGCATGCCGGCAATCGCAGCATCGGATAGCTCTTTCATAGGCTTGGCCGGGCGCCCCGCCCACAGCATACGGTCTTCCATCACCTTGCCTTCGGTCAGCATCGCGCCCGCCGCCAGCATGGCATCATGGCCGATCACAGCCTTGTTCATGGCGATTGCGCCAAGGCCGACAAAGCCGCAGTCTTTGATCGTGCATCCATGCACCATCGCCATATGCCCAATCAGCACGTCATCACCTATGATCAGGGGTGAGCCCTCTTCATCACCAGGGCGCGGCGGGTCGCAATGACATACCGTGCCATCCTGGATATTGGTCCGCTGCCCGATCTCGATCCGGCTGACATCGGCCCGCAACACACAATTGTACCAGATCGAGCTCTCCGCGCCGATCGTGACATCGCCGATGATGGTGCAGCCTGGAGCGATAAAAGCGGTGTCGTGAATATGCGGCACTTTACCGTGGATCGGGATGATGTTTACGCCGGGCCGGAACATTTTTCTGTCTCCCACTGCTCTCTTGAAAGCGAATATTGTATCGCCGGGTTATCACGCGGATCGTATGCAGGGTCATCAAAGTCGAGATCCTTGCGCCGCTCCATGCCCAGCTTCTCCATGAAACGCCAGCTGGCCTCGTTGCGCTCGCTCGTGATCGCAACGAGGTATGGCACGCCAATACTGTCAAACGCCCAATCCATCACTGCGCACATGGATTCATTGGCATAACCGTGCCGCCAGCGGTCCTCGCGCACCAGCCAGCCGATCTCGTGATCACCAACGTTGGGCGCGAGCGGATTGTCGACCCGCTTCATCCCGCAATGACCAACCAGCTCTCCGGTCGACTTCTCGATCAACATCATGAAACCAAAGCCTTCACGTGCGAACCAGCTCATTGATTTGGCGTGCTTCGCTTCGATCTCGTGGAGCTCTTTGACGCCGCCCAAACATTCCATCACGGCTGGCGTATTGAGCAATTCATACTGAAGCGCCGCATCGCTTTCCTCGATCTTGCGCAGAATCAGCCGCTCAGTTTCGATCACGATATCAGGCATGCTGCGCTTCCCAGCTTGCACGATCAATCGAGTAGACGGTGATCAGGGGAGTATCGGGCGTGAAATCGGCGTTTTCGAAATCGAGGTCTTCGCGCCGCCGCATGCCGAGCTTGATCATCAGCCCCCAACTTGGCGCATTACCTTGAACGGTCAACGCAATCACTTCATCCGCGCCGAAACGTTCAAATGCCAGATCAAGCGACGCGACCGCTGCTTCCCTGGCATAGCCTTTGCCCCAGGCGTCTTCTCTCAACCGCCACCCGACCTCCATCATACCGATCGGGCCACCCTTCTGATTGCAGCGCTTGAGCCCGCAAAAACCCAGAATGGCACCGTCATCCTTGCGCTCGACACACCAGAAGGTGTGCCCGTGGTCCAAGGTGTAGGACAAAAGCCGGTCCTGCGCTGCCCGCCGCTTCTCCGCGTCGCACACCCCGCCAAGCCAACGCATCACATTGGGCGTATTGGTGCCTTCCCAAAACGGGAGCCAATCGTCCTCGCGCCAATCGCGTAGGATCAGCCGCTCGGTTTCGTGCCGGAATCCTTCGTTCATGTCAGCCATTGAGAATGCGCGCAGCCACCGGCGCATGATAGGTCAGCACTCCGCTGCAACCGGCGCGCTTGAAGGCGATCAGTTTTTCCATCAGCAACGCATCGCGGTCCCCGATACCGGCAGCCTGCGCGGCCTCGATCATCGCATATTCGCCGCTCACCTGATAGGCGAACACGGGAATGCCAAACTCCTGCTTCACGCGGTAGATAATATCCAGATAGGCAAGGCCGGGCTTCACCATCACACTGTCGGCGCCTTCCGCTATGTCCAGCGCAACTTCGCGCAGCGCTTCGTCGCTATTGGCCGGGTCCATCTGGTAGGTTTTCTTGTCGCCTTTGAGCAGCCCACTTGAACCCACCGCATCGCGAAACGGGCCGTAGAATGCACTGGCGTATTTGGCAGCATAGCTCATGATCTGGACATTTGGGTGCCCGTTCATCTCCAGCGCCAAGCGGATCGCATGCACCCGGCCATCCATCATGTCTGATGGCGCGATGATGTCCGCGCCCGCCTCCGCCTGATTGAGCGATTGATCGACGAGCACGGCTACAGTGTCGTCATTGACGACATACCCTGCGGCATCGATTAGCCCGTCTTGCCCGTGCGCCGTATAAGGATCGAGCGCGACATCGGTGAGGATGCCGATATCGCTGCCGCAAGCATCACGGATTGCCTTGATCGCACGGCACATCAGATTATCCGGGTTGAGCGCCTCTGCCCCATCATCGCTGCGCTTGTCCGCGGGCGTGTTAGGGAACAGCGCAATACAAGGGATGCCCAGCTCGACCGCCTCCTTCGCACGGGCCGCGATACCGTCAATCGACCAACGCGATACGCCGGGAAGCGTTGCGATCGGCTCTTCCACACCGCTACCTTCAGTGACGAACAGCGGCCAGATCAGGTCCGCAGGTGTCATCACGGTTTCGCGATACATATTGCGGGCCCAGCCGCTGGCTCGGGTGCGCCGCATGCGCACATTCGGGTACGATCCACTCATAGGCCAGAGTGTTGCCGCATTATCTATCGCTTAGCAATCTATCAACGCCCTGCCTCAGCTGACTTGAAGCGGATTATCGAGCTTTTCGATCTCACGCTCCGGTTCCGCCACTTCTTCAGGGCGGATTTCGAGATCCATCAGAGCGGCGCCCGGCTCAACCTCTTTAAGTCGCGCCAAGGCGGCCCGGAAATCGACCAATTCACGGCCCTCAAGCTGAGCGCGACGGACAAACCGCACTCCCCGCGGATCTATCGCGCGTCCCCCCCGATACATCTCGTAGTGCAAATGCGGGCCGGTCGAGAGGCCGGTTGATCCGACATAGCCGATAACCTGACCGCGGCGAACACTTTGCCCGCGGCTGGCGGCGATCCGGCTCATATGGCAGTAGCGGGTCGACAGCCCATTGCCGTGATCGAGCCGCACCGCATTGCCGCAACCACCCATTCGCCCCGCCGCACTCACTCGCGCGTCCGAGACAGCAACGATGGGCGTGCCATGGCGGGCGCGGAAATCGATGCCCGAATGCATGCGGCGATACCCCAGTATCGGGTGGCGACGCATCCCGAAGCCGGATGTGATCCCGCCCGGTACAGGCGCGATCAATCCGTTTCGCTGCTCGCCAACGCCGGATGCTTCATAAAAAATGCCATCCTCTCCCCAGCGCATCAGCTGCGTCTTGGGTTCACCATCGCGCTCGATCCCGGCATAGAGCACCTGGCCTGCCTGCCGCTCACCCGTTGCGGCGCGGCGGTAAGCAACAATCATGTCGAACTCGTCGGTCGAACGGACGCTGCGGTTGAGGTCAATCTGGCCATCCAGCGCCTTGATGAAATCCTGCACCGCACTAGCAGGTGCGCCTGCGGCGCGCGCTGAACGGTACAAGCTCTGCCCGACAGTGCCGCGAATGCGCAGCGGCGTATCATCGACTCGAATGGTGTTGCGACGCAAAGACAGCCGGCCATCGTTGTTCTCTACCCGCAGCTCAAGATCGAACTTGGCCCGAAAGGACAACTCATCGAGTGGCCGAGGTGTGCCCTCTGCCACGCGGCGACCCAGAACAATGTCAAAGCGGGTGCCGGCAGTGAGCTCTTCCATCTCGATGGCGCCGCCGATCAGCTCCTGCACGCGTGACGCATCGGCAGAGCTCAATCCGGCACGTTCAAGCATGCGGTCAAAACTGTCTCCGCGGCCCAATGTCGCGACCAGCTCTATCTGTGGGCGTTCTGGTGCGGCCTCAAGCGCGCGGACCTTGGGCCCGGCGCCCATCTGGCGGCCGCTGTCAGCGCCAAGCGCCAACGGCATGATCATGTGGCTGCGAAATTCGTCCAGCGCCACTTCGTCCAGCTCCATGGCAGGCCTTGCCTCGAGCGGCGCGAAGTCTGGCCACAACAATAGCGCGACCGCGCCTAGGCCAAGCATCGTGCCAAGACCGCGAAACCAGGTTCCGCTTCCGATATTCTGCGCCAGGTCGGGAGCAAGATCTACCCGCTCTAGCTTGCGCGAAGTTTCATCGCGCCATTCTTCATAGCGAGACCGCCAATCACCGACACGCTTCAAGACGATTTTGGTATTGTCTGACGACTTGCGTGAAGCACGAACAGACCCGGCCTCACCGAAGTCAAGGATCGGCTCTTCGGGATCGAACGCGCCCAAGGACGGATCGCCCAGTGGCTTGTCATCGCCGCTGCCCATGTCGCGCATGTGATCCAATTGATCTCAACTCCCAGATGGCGCCAAAACCGCGCTACATCCCAATCGAACGTCCGTGTTCGGTTTATTGGCGAAGATTTCTCGCAGATCAAAGTAAATTGCGCCTTAATCATCGACCAGATGGGTCCCCAGGGCGACGAAGTGTTGAGAAGCGGCACGGCGCGGGCGTCAGGCGGTTGCCGCGGCCCGCGCGCGATGCCACTAAAGGCATTGTGAGCGACAGCACCATCAAGGCGATTCTCGGGCCCACCAATACCGGCAAAACCCATTTGGCGATCGAACGGATGTGCGGGCATTCGTCGGGCATGATGGGATTTCCGCTGCGGTTGCTGGCGCGCGAAGTCTATGACCGGGTTCGTGCAATCAAAGGTGACAAGGCGGTCGCCCTGATCACCGGTGAAGAACGGATTGAACCGCCCGACGCGCAGTACTTCTGCTGCACCGCAGAGGCGATGGATCGGCTGGGAGCGGGGAAAGACGGTCCGCACGCCTTCGTGGCACTCGATGAAGCGCAAATCGGCGCCGACCCGGAACGCGGGCATATCTTTACAGATCGCTTGCTTAACGCGCGCGGCCGCGAGGAAACCATGATTCTCGGCTCGGCAACGCTCGAACCTCTGGTCAGAAAACTTATTCCGCGCGCGGAATTGGTCGAGCGACCTCGATTCTCGACGCTCAGCCACGCCGGAAGCTGCAAATTGTCGCGGCTACCGCCACGCAGCGCGGTCGTCGCATTCGGCACTGACCAGGTTTACGCCATGGCAGAGGCTTTGCGCAGGTTCAGAGGCGGGGCCGCAGTGGTGATGGGAGCGCTTTCACCGGAAACCCGAAACAAGCAGGTTGAATTGTTCCAGAATGGTGAGGTGGATTACATCGTCGCCACCGACGCAATCGGCATGGGATTGAACCTCGATTTGCACCATGTTGCCTTTGCGGGCCTCTCAAAATTCGATGGCAAACGCAAGCGCCGACTGACCCCTGCCGAAATGGGGCAAATTGCAGGCCGCGCCGGGCGGCATCAGCGCGACGGCACTTTCGGAACGCTTTCAGGCATGCGTGATGAAAAGGGCGCGCCCCCCGAATTCACCGATGAAGAGATCTACGCGATCGAAGAGCATCGCTTCGCGCCATTGAGTCATTTGTTCTGGCGCGAGGCCGAGCCACGATTCGACAATCTCGCAATCCTGATCGCAGACCTGGAAATGAAGCCTGATGAGCCAGAGCTTCGGCCCGCACCTGAAGCGATCGACTTGGCCGTCTTGAAACGGCTGTCTGAAGATCCGATTGCTGACAGCGTTGAGGGTGCCGGATCTGTCCGCCGGTTCTGGGAAGCCTGTTCTCTGCCTGATTTCCGCTCCGTGGGTGCGGGCGTCCATGCCAGTTTCGTCAAAAGATTGTGGCAGGATCTTCGCGAAGGCTATCTCGGCGCCGATTTTGTCGCCGCACGCATTGCAGAGCTTGATCGGATGCAAGGAGACATCGACACCTTGCAAGGAAGGATAGCCGCGATCCGAACTTGGGCCTATATCTGCCAGCGGCCGAACTGGGTATTGGCGCGTGACGAGATGTTTGCTCGCGCGCGCGCAGTCGAAGCCAAACTGTCGGATGCGCTGCATGCGCGGCTGACAGAGAGATTTGTAAACCGAAGGACGTCGCTTTTGATGAAATCGCTGGGCCAGGATGGAAGTGCATTGCCGGTCGAACTCGCCCCAGATGGCACGCTGACAGTCGACGGTGAGCTGATTGGCCGGCTGGACGGCTTTCGGTTTGCGGTCGCACCGGATGCGACCGTTGCCGATCGCAAGATGTTGCTCGCTGCGGGTGAAAAGGCTTTGCCGGCGCTGTTGGCACAGCGTGCCCAATGGCTTGCCGGTGATGGCATAGGCGAGTTGAGGATCAGCAATGGCGCGATTCTGTGGGGCGAGCACAAGCTGGCCACTATCGAGCTGAGCGACGACTTCGGAACCGCCCGCATTGCGTTTGTGCGCGATTTGAGCGCGCTGCCGGAAGCAACGCGGCTCAGCTTTGAGGCGGCTTTGCAGAACTGGTTGGACACAAGACTTGAGCCACTCGAGCCCTTGCGCAAGCTGGCCGCCGCCGCTCAGGACCCGGGCGCCGGTTCAGAGGCGCGCGCTTTATTGCACACCGTTATTGCCGGCCACGGGGTGGTGACGCGCGAAGATGCGGGCTTGCAGCATCTGCCCAAGGAAATGCGCCCCTTTCTGCGCAAGCTGGGTGTGGTATTCGGCGCACTCGACATATTCGCACATGCTTTGCTCAAACCCGCACCCCGTCAGCTGCTGCACGCGCTCGGGGTGGACAAGCAGCCGCTGAACGAAGCGATGTTGCCAGTACTCAAAGATGTGAAACAAGCACCAGCCGGATACCGCCCCGCCGGGTCACAGATGATCCGCGTCGATCTGGCGGAGAAGATTGTGCGCGCCGCGTTTGATGCGCGCGCCAAGGCAACGCCTGAAGGCGGCAAACCGCCTCAGCGTTTCTTCTTTGACACGGCATTGCCAATCTCGATCGGGCTTGAAGCAGACAATGTGCTGCGCTTGCTGGGAAGCGCAGGGTTCAAGCGCTTTGCTGCACCAGCGCTGGCCGAGGGGGTATCAGGCCCGGCCACGCCCGATAGTTGGAATTGGCGCCCGAGACGCCCGGGCGGAAATCCGCAACGGCGGACGCAGCACAATCGCGGGGAGCAGGGTAAGCGCGGTAAGCGCAGCAGCAATCAGGGCAAGCCACAAGTCCGCAGCGCCCAACCACCGCGCAAGCCCGCTCATGAACCTGCCCGGGCAAGCGGCGCGTTCGATGCGCTGAGGGATTTGCTCGGTTAATGGGCGAAGGTGCCTGCAGAGGCATGCGAATCGACCGCCTGCTGGTCTATTTACGCATTGCACGCACACGCAGCCGCGCCTCTGCCATGGTCGATGCCGGACACATGCGCCACAATGGCCGGCACATTACCCGCACCAGCGAGGAGATCCGCGTCGGAGACGTGCTTACCTTCATGCTTGGCACTCAGGTCAAGATAATCGAGGTTCTCGAGCTGCCCGAACAACGCGGCTCGCCTGAAAAGGCCCGCTCTCATTATCGGGAGCTTGACCGGAGCGGCAAAAAACCACTAGCAGCGAAAGTGCAACATAATCTGCAAGGGAATTCCGCCACATGACCTATGTCGTCACCGAGGCCTGCATCAAATGCAAATACACCGATTGCGTTGAAGTTTGCCCTGTCGATTGCTTCTATGAGGGCGAGAATATGCTCGCCATCAATCCCTCCGAATGCATCGATTGCGGCGTGTGTGAGCCGGAATGCCCCGCGGAAGCGATCCTGCCTGACACAGAAGACGGCCTCGAAAAATGGCTCGAGCTCAACACCAAGTTTTCTGCGGAATGGCCCAATATCACCAGTCAGAAAGAGCCGCCCGCTGACGCCGATGATCACAAGGGTGAAGAGGGCAAGTTTGAAAAATATTTCACTGAAGCCCCCGGCGAGGGCGACTGATTCGCGATCAGTGCCCTGGCTGCTGAAAACCTGACAATCCGGCCAGATATGCGCGTGTTTCGCACCGAATAGGTTGCGACTCGTAATTTTGTTCCAATTGTGTTACGCGATTGATCAACCACGCCGGATTGGTCCCGGCGCTCGGGTGAAAATAGGAAGGCTCGGCCAACAGCAAGCATCGATAGGCACCAACGCGGCGCCTGCCCCGGCAGGCCCGATCAGGTTCCTTCGACTGCCTGTTTGGATCGTGCCAGTAGAAAGGATTTTGCATGGCAAACGAGGCCCTCGCCTTTAGTGTCGGCGACTATGTTGTTTATCCCAAGCACGGTGTTGGCCGTGTTATCGAGCTTCAGAATGAAGAAATCGCCGGGATGCAGCTCGAACTCTATGTACTGCGCTTCGAGAAGGAACGCATGACCCTGCGCGTTCCTACCAACAAGGTAGAATCAATCGGCATGCGCAAGCTGTCGTCTGACACGACCTTGAAAGAGGCTATGGAAACGCTGAAAGGCAAGCCCAAGGTCAAGCGCACAATGTGGTCACGCCGCGCGCAGGAATACGAAGCGAAGATCAACTCCGGCGAGATCGTATTGATCGCTGAGGTAACACGCGATCTGTTCCGCCCCGAAGATCAGCCCGAGCAAAGTTATTCGGAGCGCCAGATCTTTGAAGCGGCCTCCAGCCGGCTCGCTCGCGAACTGGCGGCGATGGACGAAACTGACGAGCCGACTGCGCTCGAGAAAATCCTCGACGTGCTGCGCACCCATGCGCCGCAATATTACGAGACAGATGAGGAAGATTGATCCGCAAGATTGATCGACCAATCGCAGATCTGGACCGACAAAGGGCTGCCCGTAAAAGTGGCCCTTTTCAGTTGCGCGGTTGAACTGTGTCCCTTGGTGTATTAGATCGGCAATACGCAAATCAGCGCGCTTGGCCGCAAGCCCGGCCAGCTGGCGCTAGACTTTCGATCGACCGCGTGTGAGACACCCCTCATGCGCGGTCTTTCTCTTATAGCCTTAACCCTTTCTTCCACTCTGCTTGGCGGATGCCTCGTCAAAGCGGCGGCAGATGTCGTGACGGCACCTGTCCGTGTCGCGAGCAAGGGTGTCGATCTGGCGACCACCAGCCAGTCCGAAGCCGACGAGAAGCGCGGGCGCGAGCTTCGCAAGGCCGAAGAAGAGCTCGGCAAGCTTAACCGGCGCTATGAAGACAGATTGGAAGATTGCAGCGACGGGAACGAACGCGCATGTGACGAAGCGCGTGACATCTATTCCGAGATTCAGATGCTGCTGGAGAGTAATCCGGCGCTGGGCGAAGCTGCTGCAACGCTCGAGGGCAATTGATTACTCGGCCGGGGTGGCTGCGCGCCGCAATCGATCATTGATGGCTTCGCCAATGCCCTCATCGGGTATTTGCACTATGGCAATGCGGGGGTGCTCGCTAGCTGCGGCCTGATGCAGGCAATCATAGAGCCGCGCGGCAGCTTCATTGAGATCACCCGAGGCCGAAAGCGTGCAATCGCCCGAGATTCTGCCGAATCCGATCAGGAATTCGCCTGCATCAGCGGCGTCTGCGTTCAACCGCAGCAGCTTGCCCGGCGCATAGTGGCTGGCGAGTTGGCCCGGGGCCTCAACACTCGCATCAGCCCTTTCAATGAATTTGCCGTGCAGGCCATCGATCCGGATGGGCCCCGGGCGCAATTCGTCTAGCGAGCCATCTGCTCGCACCGCCAGAATTGTCGACTCCAGACCTGCTTCGCATGCCCCCCCGTCAATCACCGCATCGATCCGCCCATCCAGCGTTTCAAGCACATGTTGAGCGCTTGTCGGGCTGATGTATCCGCTGCGATTGGCCGACGGTGCAGCCAGTGGAAAGTCGAGCATCCTCAGCAGTTCACGCATCACGGGATGCGCTGGCGCGCGCAGCGCCAATGTAGGCAGTTCAGCCGTAACAGCAGGTGCAAGTTCGCAGTCCGCGCGAATTGGCAACACCAAAGTCAGCGGGCCAGGCCAGTATGCATCCATAAGCTCGCGCGCTTTCGGATTGACCGCCGCGTAACGCCCCGCTTGCTCAGCGCCGGTCACGTGGACAATCAGCGGATTGAAGCCGGGCCGCCCCTTGGCTTGGTAAATCTTAGCCACAGCATCAGGGCTGTCTGCTCGCGCCGCCAGCCCGTAAACCGTCTCGGTGGGAACCGCTACAAGCCCGCCACGTTCCAGAATCGCAGCCGCACGCGCGATGCCTTGCGCATCGGCACGCAGCACTTCCGTAGCGTTCTTGTTACCGGCCATGCCTGCCCGCTATAGGGGGCGCTGCAAATTGCCAAGAGATTCCCGAACAAAAGGAAGCAATCAACGTGACTCCTTACACGCCGCCCACCCAGGACCAGCTGCTCGCAATCCGCGTTAATGCCGGAATCGAAGAGTTCGCCAAGACTAAACGCTTTGCAGCCGCCGAGGCCGATCTGGTCGAAGCAATTGTCGAAGGTGTTGGCCAATTCGCCGCGGGCGAGTTCGCGCCGCTCAACCGGATCGGAGATCTGGAAGGGGCGAAGCTTGAGAATGGTGTGGTCCGGTTGCCCGACGGATTCAAGCGGGCCTATGACGAATATGTCGCGCAAGGCTGGAACGCGATCGCATCGCCAGAGGAATTCGGGGGCCAGGGCCTGCCCTTCACATTGGCGTGCAATGTGCTGGAAAATCTAGGTTCCGCCAATATGGCATTCAACCTGCTGCCCATGTTGAGTGTGGGAGCAATCGAAGCCATCGAGCATCACGGATCTGACGCGCAACGAGCGAAATACATGCCCGATCTCGTCAGCGGCAAGTGGTCGGGTACAATGAACCTGACCGAGCCGCAGGCAGGCAGTGACGTTGGCGCACTGCGTAGCACCGCCACCCCCATCGAAAGCGGCGAACATGCCGGAAAGTATCTGATCCAGGGCCAGAAGATCTACATCACCTGGGGTGAGCACGAACTGGCAGAGAACATTATCCATCTGGTGCTCGCGCGGCTGCCTGACGCACCTGAGGGTTCGCGCGGTATCTCGCTGTTCCTTGTGCCCAAATACCATGTGAAGGATGATGGAAGTCTCGGCCCGAAGAACGATCTGCGCTGCGTCAGCCTGGAGCACAAGCTCGGTATCAATGCCTCACCCACCTGTGTGATGAGCTATGGCGACAATGGTGAATGTATCGGCGAACTTGTCGGCGCGGAAAACCGCGGGCTGATGGCGATGTTCACGATGATGAACAATGCGCGGATCAATGTTGGCAATCAGGGTGTGCAGATCGGTGAGCGCGCGACTCAGCAAGCGATTGCATACGCGGCGGATCGCGTCCAATCGGCGCGCGCCGGAACGCCCGACAAAACTCCTGTGGCGATTATCGAGCATCCAGATGTACGCCGCATGTTGCTGCGCATGAAAGCGCTGACCGAGGGGGCACGCGCACTCCTCTATTACTGTGCGGGTCAGGTCGATCGCGGGACGATCGGTGACAACGCAGCCAAGTTGCGCGCGGAAGTGCTTGTTCCTCTGGTCAAGGCATGGGGCACCGATATCGGCATCGAGGTCGCCGGAATGGGCGTGCAGGTACACGGGGGAATGGGCTTCATCGAGGAAACCGGCGCGGCACAACACTGGCGCGATTCCAAGATTGCCCCGATATACGAAGGCACCAACGGTATTCAGGCGGCCGACCTGGTCACGCGCAAGCTGGGGCTCGAGGGCGGCGGCGTCGTGCAGTCACTTATCGCCGACATCCTTGGGGAATCAGCTGACGAGCCGCAATTGCGCGCGCTGGCGCAAGATTGCGCCTCTGTCGCCAGCTGGATGAGCGAAGAGGCAAGTCTGGATGATCGCCTGGCTGGCAGCGTGCCGTTTTGTACCATGCTCTCTGTTGCGGTCGCCGGATGGCAGCTTGCGAAGCAAGCGAAAGCCGTTGCAGGTGGTGCAGCACCAGCGCTTGCCAAGACAAAGCCCGTTACAGCCCGTTTCTTCCTCGATCGTATAGTTCCGGAAGCAATGGGTCAGAGGGCCGCCGCTACAGGCGGCGCTGAATTGCTTTACAGCCTTTCAGCCGATGCCTTCGCCGTTTAAGTGTTAGTGCGTGGACAACGAAAAAGCCCCTGATCATGACGCGCTGCTTCGCATTGCAAATGCGTTAGAGCGAATAGCTCCGCCTGCTCCGGTTGATACCAATTGGCGCACAATGCCAGCCTATGTCTGGGACGGAAAGAACGCGCGCGAGCTCGAAAAGATCACTGCGCCCGATCTCGATGATCTTCGCGGAATTGACCGCCAGAAAGAGCTGGTGCTCAAGAACATCGACCGATTGGCTTGGCGCAAAGCGTCGCATGACATGCTGCTATGGGGCACACGCGGAATGGGAAAATCCGCGCTGGTCCGATCCGCTGCACGTCGGGTGCAGGATGGTGCGCCTATGGCCCTGGGGCTTGTACAAGTCGCACCTGATGCGCTTGATTCATTGCCCGAACTGTTCAATCGACTTGGCGGTGAAAAGCGCCAGTTCCTGATTTTTATAGATGATCTTGGTTTTGCCGAGGAAGATACTGTTGGACCGCGCCGTTTGCGGAGCTGGCTTGAAGGCGGCGTAGAGGCAAGGCCGGGCAATTGCCGCCTTGCCGTCACGTCCAATCGCCGCGCCATTCTCGCGCGTCAGGCAAGCGAGCAGAAGTCCGGCTCTGACGAAAGCCCGCTCAACCGCCGCGATGCAACCGATGAAAAGCTTGCTTTGGCTGATCGTTTTGGACTGACCGTGGGTTTCCATCCATGCAGCAAAGGTGCCTATATCGAGATGGTCAGCGCCTATGCCGGTCCGCTGGAGTTGAAGTTCAGCGAAGAAGAGGCGCTTGAATGGGCAATGCAGCGCGGACAGCGGTCCGGCCGTGCCGCTTGGCAATTCGTCGTCGAACTGGCGGGTCGAGCCGGGAAGAAGCTTTAGCCCGCTTTCTTACTGAGCGGGAACTTCGCGCGCGTAATCCTCTTCATTGAAGGATGCCCGGGCATCACCCGTCAGCTGGCGGCGGGGCAGTAGTGAGTCTGATTGAAGTCGCGCAATACCTGCTCCTGGCTCCGCTCCGTGTGCGTGAACTCGCCAGATAATCCCGGCGGTGTCATCAGTCATCAGCAGTGATCCGTCGCCCGCCCACTCGACCCAGGTCGGTCTGCCTTTGGTGGTGCCGTCCTCGTCCAGAAACCCGTCCAACACGGGAACCGGCAGACCTTCTGGATTGCCGAGTTCATCAAAGGCGACATAGACCAGATCGTATCCCGATGGTGGTTTGCGGTTCCACGAACCGTGGCGCGCAATGAA
>Ga0181564_10001373_pt1 | contig 21755 bp, 11 predicted proteins | sample 011ome_24_FD_134512 | JGI IMG/M metagenome (GOLD analysis project Ga0181564, IMG submission 134512) | Coastal salt marsh microbial communities from the Groves Creek Marsh, Skidaway Island, Georgia - 011513CT metaG (megahit assembly) | ecosystem: Environmental > Aquatic > Marine > Intertidal...
CGCGCGACGCGGCGGCGACGCCGTCGGCCGAGGCGCGCGCCGAGCCGGCGCGCGCGACCCGTCCGCAAAACGCGCCAGACCCCGGAGACCCCGCGCCCGCCCCGGAGACCACCCACCTGTTCACGCTCACCGCGGACGTGCGCAGCTTCAAGTCGACGCGCCGTTTGCCCTTCCCGACCGCGTCCGTGGTGGTCAAGCTGTCCCTGCCGGCGGAGCTGCTGGACGCGGTGTCGCTCGGCGGCAAGCCGCGCGCCGCCGCGGCGACGCCGGTGCGCACCAACCCGCCCGCGGCGGTGGCCCGCGCCTCGGAGGTGATCCTGCAGAACGGGCTCGGGCACGTCGACTTCGGCGCGGGGGTCATGGGCCTGGCCACCGCGCTCGCCGCGGGCCCGCGCGTCGCCGCGGAGGTGTGGCACAAGGACGCGTACGCGGCGGACGTGCTGCTCGGAACCGCCACCGTCTCGCTGGCGCCGCTGCTGCGCGAGCCGACGCTGGACGGGTACGCGCCCGTGATGTCGGACGCGGACCCGGAGACGCCCGCCGCGCCGAGGTCCGCGCTGCTGCTGGACGCCGAGGCCGTGAAGGTGGGCGAGCTCAGGGTTGTGCTCAGCCTCGCGGAAAAAGGGCCTCTGCCGTCGTGGGCGGCGGCGCGCGACGCCGCCGACGCGGCCGACGCGGCGGCGCCGGACCTGTCCTCCTCGGTCTCCCGGAGCGCCCTCGGTTTGCCGTCGCGGCCCGAGCGCGCGCCGAGCGCGGTGGTCAAGGCGTCGACGCTCCGCGCGTCCATGGAGCGCGCGGCGGCGGCGGCAGAGGTGGTCGCGGCGTCGCGGGAGACGGCGCCGACGCCGCGGCGCGCGTCGTTCGCGGCGGGCGACGGGGAGGCGGCGGGCGTCGCGGACAGCCTGGCCTCGATGGACTCGCTGCGCAAGGGCCGCGAGTACGCCGTGGCGTGGGAGCTGGAGGTGTGGAAGCAGGCGCAGGAGGCGAAGTGGACGGCGACCATGCGCGCGCGCGAGGCTGAGCGCATGGCGGCGCTGGAGGGCGAGTGGCGGCGCCGCGAGGCGCAGCGCGAAGCCGAGCACCGGCGGACGCAGGACGCGTGCGCGGCGACGGAGAAGCGGTTGGCCGGCGCGCTGGCGGCGACGCAGGAGCGCGAGCGCCGTCTGGTCGCCGCGGAGGAGAGCCTGAGCGTGCGCCGCGAGGCGGAGCGCCGCGAGATGGCGCAGCGCATGTCCGAGGCGCAGCACGCCGTGCGGCGCCTGCAGCAGGAGTGCGAGCACCAGCTGGAGATGGAGAAAGGGCGCGCCGCCGACGTCGAGCGGCGCGCGGCGTCGCTCGCCGAGCGCGTGGAGGAGGCCAACGCGCGCGCCGCCGCGGTGGAGCGCGCGTTCCACGGGTACAAGAAGGCGCACCTGGAGTCTTCCGAGGCGAGCCTGCACGCGGAGATTGCGACGCTGCAGCAGCGCCGCGCGGACGCCGAGCGCACCGCGCACGACGCTGTCAAGTCGCGCGACCGCTTCAAGACGCAGATCCAGAAGATGGCGAAGCAGGTGGTGGCGCTTGAGCGCGAGCGCACGTACCTGCGCGCCGCGCTCGCCAACCTGAGCGCGCAGCCTGACGGCGCGGAAAACGCGCCGCCAAAAGCCGAGCGCCCGCGCGTGCTGCGCGGCGTGGCGCCGCCCAAGCCGGCGCCGAGCGCGGCGGACTTCGCGACGGACCTGTTCGGCGGCGCGGAGAAGCCGTCTGAGCCTCAACTCGAGGCGGACCCGTTCCTGCGCGAGTTCCGCGAGAGCGTGGCGGCGCTCGACGCGGAGGCGGCTTTCGGCGACGAGCCGAAAGCGAACTCGCAGCGAAGCAGGCGCGAGGGCCAGAGCGCGCCGCGGGAGCCGGGCGCGGTCCCTTTCGTGCCCGCGGGCGTCGCGACGCGCAGCCCCTCCAAGAGCCGCGAGCCCTCCCGGAGCCCGGCCCGGAGCCCCGCCTCGCGGAGCCGCGAGCCCTCCCGGAGCCCCGCCAGGGCGCGGCCCGGCGAGGGCGAGAAGAAGAGCGCGGCGCTGGACCAGCTCCGGTCGCGCCGCGCGCGCGCGAAGGCGTCGCAGGAGCACGAGCGGGAGACTCGACCGTCTTCGGCGTCTCGCGCTGACGGCGAAGTCGTCGCGGGCGCGAACCCGAGCGAGCCCTCTCCCGGGTCGTGGTCCATGGAGAGCGAGTCCGGGCTGAAGGCTCTGTTCCAGAGCGCGCGGGAGTTCGAGGAGGAGCGGGCCGAGGCGCGGGGCGGCGGCGGCGACGCGAAGCCCGGGGGGGAGGACGACCGGCGACCGGCGACGGCGACGGCGACGGCGCGCGAGGAGGGAGGCGAACGCGCGAAGCCGACGAAACCGGCGACCGCCGCGGCGGCGCTCCCCATCACGGCGGCGTCCCTGGCGGAGAAACGCGCGCTGGAGAAGGAGGTGCGTCGTCTGGTGAGCGAGCGCGCCGAGCTCATGGCCACGGGCGCGTACTCGTCCTCCGACCGCGTCATCGAACTCATCGACGAGAAGATCGCGGAGATCACCGCCGCCGTGGCAAAGTCGTGAACGAGCGCGCGGTTTTCGTATACTCGTGTCCCTTTTATATTTATCGATACGGGTACTCTCTAACTCTCGCCCCACGACGTCGCGAGGGTCTTTTTCCCGTTTCGCGCGCGCCGCGCGCGCCCGGCGTCCTTCACGTCGCGCCTTCTCCCCTTTTCGCCCACCACGCTCACGTACCGGTCCTGCCACTGCTCGGGCAGGCGATGCGCGTTCGCCGCGAGCAGCGTCAGCAGCCACGTGGGGTGCCAGTCCAGCAGGCACGCCATGCCCGTCGCGTACATCGCCAGCGGCCACGCCGCGTTGGCTGCGTACCACGCCGCGCCGAAAGCGGTCAACGCGAGCTCGCGCCGCAGGAAAAACGCCGACGACACGTACGACGCGGCGCCGATGACGACGTACGCGGCGCCCATCGTCTGCAGCACCGCGCCGCCGAGGGAGAACTCGGCGTCGTCCGTGGTGACGCGGAAGTGCACGAACGCCATGCCCAGCGCGGTCGCGGTGATGCCGTTGCGCACCCAGTTCAAGTACGCATTCTCCACGGCGAGGTGCAGGCTCTGCGCGGACGCGCGCGTGGGAAGCGCGGAGCTCGCGGCCGGGGCCGCGCCGGAGGGGCGCGGCGTGGACGACTCGCGCGGAGGCGTCGCGAGCTTGGGCCTCCCGGCTTTGCTCGAGCCGTGGCGCGCGCTCGCGCGGAGGGACCACGCGGCGCGAAGCGCGGCGAGGGAGGCGGTCGGCGCCGCGGCTGCGGAGGAGCTGTGCGCGTGCGGGTGCGTCCGCGCGATCGCGCCTGTTTGGACGAACGCCGCGCTGGCGGGTCTGGGGACGCGCGGGGGGGGTCCCGCGCGCGAAATTCGCGCCACCTCGCGCGTCGCGACGGCGGCGAGCCTGCGGAGGGACATGGCGGCACGGAGCGCGCGGGACCCGGCAGGTCGAAGTGATACGTACGTCGTTTGGATGCAGCTGGTAAACGAAGTAACAACGCGTTTCCCGAGAATTTCCGGCGCAATGGCGTGTGCGACATTCACTGTCGGGGACGCGGCGTCGTGGTGGTGGAGCGGGCGCGATGGGGCTCTTTTCCCCGGGGAAGATGCGTTTCTTCTCTCCTAGGAAGAAGAAGGCGGTGTTGGAGGAGGAAGAGCCCGTGAGCGCGTCGCCTCTGGGCGACGCCTCGACGCACGCGGCGTACGCCGCGTACGAGTCCTCCTTTCCGAGAAGAGATCGGCGCGACATCGCGCCCGTCGTCCTGCACGTCGCGGTCGCTTCGCCCGCCCCGCCTTCGCCCGCGCGCGCCGAGGCGAGTCGAGACGTCGGCGCGTCCACGGCGGACGAGCGACGTGACCGCGACGCGGAGAGCGACGCGCTGTCGGAGGCGGGTCGGGACGCGCGCGAGACGCGAGGACACGGCCAAATCGAGATTGCCGATTCGTTCGTTTCGACGAGCGCCTGCGATGGCGTGCCAGACGCGGATGGGCGCGTCGACGACACCGCGAAGCGCCTCCGTTTGGAGGCGTTCCCGCGCTCGCTGCTGAGCTGCGCGGTGGCGGACCGGGAGAAGGGCTGGATCTTCCCGAGCGCGTCGTTGTGGGCTCGGAACCCGAGCGCGACGCACGCGTCGCGGTTCCGGGTGCAGGCGATGCGACACGAAGAGGTGTACGTCGTGCCCAACCGCGGCGTCCTGCCCCCCGGCGGCTGCCTGGAGCTGCGGGTCACGCCCAGGCCGGTGGCCGACCTCGCGGAGGACCCGGACACCCTCGAAAACGGCGACGCGCCCCCGGAGCCCAACGCGCTGGCGCTCGTGACGGTGGCGGCGACGCGGGCGTCGGCGGACGCCGCGGCGAACGACGAGCCTTTCGACGACGACGAGCCTTTCGACGACGACGTCGACCCGGGTCTCGACGCGGACGCGGTTCGAACCGTCGTCGAGATGCGTTTCGACGTCACGGCGGCGCGCGAGTGCGCGCGCGCGGTGGCCGCGCTGGAACTCGCCGCGGAACTCGAGGCGCGGAACGCATCTCGGACGCCTTCCGAGACGGGGAGCGACGACGACGGCGCTTCCTCCGTCGCCGCCGCCGAGCGAGACGCGGCGCGCGCCGAGGCGGCGGCGGCGCTGGAGGAGTGCTCGCGCGCTCGGCGCGAGGCGGACGCGCACGCGGCCGCCGCGGCGACGGCGTCGGACGCCGCGGGCGCGGCTGTCGAGCGCCTCGCTCGGCGAGAGGCGGAGTGGGAGGCGGAGAAGGCCACCTTCGTTTCGGAGGCTTCGGAAAAGAAGGAAAAGAAGGAAAGCTTCGAAGCGCGCGTCGCCGCGGAACTGGCGAAGCGGCGTAAGGTACTCGACGCGGTGTTGGACGCGATGCGGACGCGCGCGGAGTCCGCGGAGACGCGAGCCGCCGAGGCGGCCGAGTCGGTTCGGGAAGCGCTGGCGCGCGCGGCGTCCGTCGAGGCTGAGCTCAAACTCGATCGCGAGACGTTCACGCGGCGGTTACAGTCGTCGCGCGCGGCGCGCGATTTCGCGTTTCACAAGTTGGGCGGCGCGGCGCGGACGGCTTTCGCGCGAACCGCGTTGGCGTCGTGGCGGCGCGTCGCCGTCGCCGCGGCGGACTCGAGGCGCGCGCTGGAGACCGAGCGGCTCGTGGGCGAGGGCGCGGCGTTCGCGGCCGAGCGCGCCTCGCTGGAGGCGTCGCTCGCGGAGGCACGGCGCGCGCTCGAACGGCGGGACCGCGACGAAGCCGAAGCCGGGACACGCGCGCGAACGACGACGCTCGCGCGAGAAACGCTCTCGGCTGAGAAACGTCGCGAAACGGGATTTCGCGACATCGAGATTTCGCGACGTCGTTCGTTATCGAAGGCGAACGCGACTCCGGACACGCGACGACGCGACGACGTCATCATGACGACGCCTCCGAGAGAAAAAAACGCGACCGAGAGACCGAGAGACGATCGAAGCGGGACGCGCCGCGTGGACGTGGAGGTTGTGGTGGACGTCGACGCGTTTGGCGGATCGGCGCGCGTGGTTTCCGAAACCGTCCGCCGCGTGCGCGTCGTCTCGCCGGCGTCGCTCTTCGCGCGGACGCGCGACGCGCACCGGGAAACGCGCGCGATGATCGGTGACGCGCGCGATGAACGTCGCGACGCGTCGGAAACCCGGTCGGCGGAAACCCGGTATCGCTCGCTCGAAGCTCGAAACAATGCGCGGGCGCCGGCGGAAACCGCGCTCGCGGCGCGCTTGCGCGTCGCGGGCGACGCGGCGAGGCGCGCGCGCGAGCCCTGGCGCCCGCCCGGCGGGTGGTCCCCCGAGCGCGGCGCGCGCGAGTGCGAGTAGCCCCGGCGGCGAGGCGGGCGAGCGGAACTCTGCCGCGGCGCGGAGCGACGGACGCGAGCGACGGACGCGCGCGACGAGCGTGAAACAACCGGTCCGCTTCACGAAAAGGCTTTTTCTTCGCGCGTATCCTATCAGTCGCCAGTCGTGTGTGATGAAAATCGCCTCATGTCGCACAGTCAGCACCCGTCTGTAAGCGGATCAGTAGTGGGCGGGAAATTGGGGAGCCGGAGGGAGGTGCGCGGGGGGGGACCGCGCGCGCGTTCCGCGAACTCCTCGGCGTGGGCTGGTTCGACGCGTGTCGTCGAAACACGTCGGTCGTGGCTTTTTCGTGACGTGCGTGCGCGTCGTTCTCGCGCGATCGAAACGCATTTGTGACGCGCACGGCGGCGAAAACACGCCCGGGGGTTCCAGTGTGGGCTTTCACAGTGTGGATCGGGTGAAAATGGCGATGAGCGCGGGAAACGCGAGCGGGGTGGCGCGGGGGAGGGCGAACGCGGGGATTCTCGAGTGATGAAAGTAGAGTCACATGAGTAACTCGCACAACAACGCTACGGATGGACGCACGAGGTGCGTCCCCGTCTCGCCTCTTGTCTCGACGACCGCCCTCGACCGTCACGAAAATTGCCATCATTTTCTTTCGAACCGTGGCACTCAATTGCGGTCATTGAAGGGGTCCAAGGACGCTCGCGAACGAACGCTTACTTGAACTTGGCCTTCTGGGCGTCGGACATCGCGCGCCACTTGGCGCCGAGCTCCTTGCCGACCTCGCCGAAGGTGAACTTGGGGTTCGCGGCGACGATCTTGGGGCGCTCCGCCTTGCAGAACTTCATGTACGGGCCGGGCTCGCGCTTGGGCTTGTCAGCCTTCGCGACCTTCGCCTTCTTGGGGGACTTGGCGGGCTTCTTGGTGATCTTCTTGGTCGCCTTGGGCGCCGCCTTCTTGGTGGGGGTCTTCTTAGGGGGCATGGTGGATGTGGGTTGGGGGGGGTGCGTTTGCGGGTGCAAGCGCGTGAAGAAGTGACGCGCGAGACGCGCGGCAATTCAATTTAATAAACGCGTGCGAGCGCAACTTACCCCTTTCCAAAATGTAAACGGCACCGTTTTTTCATTTGTGGTGTTTTTGCAGACTGGAATCACGTACGGTGAAATCGGGTTTCTGAGTTTCTTTTCACTTCAAAAGAAGCGATATTTTCGCCGGGCGCGTGAGTCACGAAGCAACGCGTTCGCGACTCGACGTTTCAATCGAGCCGGCGTTTTCTTTTCGCGGACGAAAAAACGGAAGACGGAAGACGGCGTTTCGCCGCGCGCGGCGGAGGCGCCGCGTCGCGCCCGGCGGCGACAGGAGACGAGCTCCACGCACGAACGCACGCGTTGGTACGCGGAGATTGGTTCTGTTTTCTTCGATAATACGCGGAATCACGCGAGGATGCATCCTCGCGTCGTTATAAGAGATACGAGTCGCGAGCCTCGCGCGCGTCGTCGTCGTCACCGAGCGTCGTCGCGCGTGAAGATCTCGCACGCGCGCTCGCCCACCCCGACGGTGTGCTCGAACTGCGCGCTCCGCGACGCGCGGTCCGCGGTGACGACCGTCCACCCATCGGAGAGCGTCGCGGTTTCGACCGACCCGTTTTCGGTCGCCATCGGCTCGATCGTGAAGAAGTGCCCCGGCCGCAAACGCCACCCGCGATTTCGCACGGCGCCGGCGCCGTGCCGAATCGTCGGCGGCTGGTGGAATCGCCGGCCCACGCCGTGCGCGGCGTACCGGTCGACGACGCCGTACCCCTCCGCGCGCAGCCTCCGTGCGATCGGCTCCAGCACGTCACCGATCCGCGCGCCCGGCCGACACGCCTCCAGCCCCAGTCTGAGCGCGTCCCGCGTCGTATCCACCAGCCGACGCGCCGCGACGTTCGCCGCCGCGCGGCCGCCGACGAAGAGCGTGCGCGAGACGTCGCCGTGCCATCCCTCGCTCGTGACCACGGCGACGTCCACGTTGACGATGTCGCCCGCGTTCAGCACGACACGCGCGCTGGGCACACCGTGGCACACCACCTCGTTCGGGGAAATGCACGAAGAGTGGTTGTACCCGCGGTAGCCCAGCGTCGCGGCGCGCGCGCCGCGCGACGCCAAAAAGGCGCGCACGACGTCGTCCAGCGTCCCGGTGTCCACGCCGGGCACCACGTGCGGCTCGACGTGCGCCAGCGCGCGCGCGGCCAGCCGCCCGGCGCGCCGCATCGGCGCGAAGTCCTCCGGCCCGTGCACGGGGATGCGGCGGGAAAAGAGCAGCAGGCACACCCCCAGCGCGATCGCCGCGTACGCCACCGCGTCGCCGAGGGAGCGGGTCCCTCGCGTGGAAGAGGAAGATCGAGTGCTCGAGTGCTTCTCCAGGCGTCGCTCGGCCCTCGCGACCGCGACGGAGACGTCCGGCTCGGCCGCGCGGCGGCGACGCGCGGCCGCCCTCTTCGAAAACATACCGATTCCAGGCGCGGCGTCGACGCGCGACGCGCGCGCGCCGGTGTCCCCGCCGGCACCGGCCGCTTTCTTCGAGGTGCGGTGCCTCCGAGAAAACGTGGTGTACGTAGAGAACTTTTTTGAGGAGAACTAACTGCGTGGCGTACGTGTAAACAACCGACGCGCTTTTCGTCGCGTTCGCGCGGATACTCCCCTTTCGAACGTGCACGTATGTACCGTAACGTATGACATCCGTATTATTAATATAATTCATATAAGCACCGCACTCGTCGTGCTTGATAAGTACAGGGGCGTCGTGAGGCCGTCTTCTCGTCGCGAACGGGGATTCCAAATCCCCGCGCGTTCCGACGTTCGAGAACCTCCGCTACGCGTCGGGAGACGTACGTATTAGACGGCGGTCTTGCCGCCGTTCTGGGAGGTGTCCTTGTACGCGCGCTCGCCGTGGATGGAGGCGTCGAGTCCGAGCTCGAGGGCGTGCTGGGGAGGGATGATCTTCATGAACTTCTCGATCACCTTCACGAGCGCAAAGCCGACGGCGTACGCGTACACGGCGGTGCCGACGGCGGCGGCGAATTGCTTGCCGAAGAGCTCGCCGGAGGCCTTGGCCCCGTTCACGTTCTCGTCGGCGAATATGCCGATGCAGAGCGTGCCGAGGAAGCCGCCCATGCCGTGCACGGCGAAGACGTCGAGCGCATCGTCGATCACGAGCTTGTCCTTGACGAGCTCGACGAGGCCGTAGCACCACGGCGCGGAGAGGAGGCCGATGACCATCGCCGCCCAGGGGCGGACGAATCCCGCGGCGGGGGTGATGGTGGCGAGGCCGGCGATGGCGCCGACGCACGCGCCCACTAGCGTGGGCTTACCCTTGTGAAGCCACTCGATGATCATCCACGAGAAGAGCGCGCACGACGCGGAGATCTCCGTGTTGATCGCGCCGTACGCGGCGAGGGTGTCCGCGTTGAGCGACGATCCGGCGTTGAACCCGAACCACCCGAACCACAGCATGGCGGTGCCGAGCGCGACGAAGGGGATGTTGTGCGGGTCCGTGTCCAGCTCCGCCTCGATCTTCTTGCGGTGGGGCATGGCCATGACCGCGGCGAGCGCGGAGAAGCCCGCGGAAATGTGCACGACGATGCCGCCGGCGAAGTCGTACACGCCCCACTCAAAGAGGAACCCGCCGCCCCACACGGAGTGGCAGAAGGGGAAGTACACGAGGTGCACCCAGCCGAAGATGAAGATGAGGTACGGCGTGAACATCATGCGGTCCGCGAACGCGCCGGTCATCAGCGCGGGCGCGATGACGGCGAACATGCCCTGGAACACTGCGTACGGGTCGCGCAAAGGAGACGGCGCATCATCATTTGGAGGGAGGTCAGCGTACAGGGACGGCGACGCGTCGGCGCCGGATGTTTTGGAAAAAAAGAAAAAAGCGAATCGACGCAAGAAAACACGAGTCACTGACTGGGGGCACAGGCCAGCAGCCCTCGCGTGCCCCGCATGTGCGGGAGAAATCGTCGAGAATTGTGGGGGAACGGCGGCGGGGACGCGCGCGCGGTTCGCGCCGCGGAAGAGGCGAACGAGAAGTCTCGAACGAGAAGTCTCGCCGCGAGGATTTTCGCGCTGCGATGCTGTTTCGGCGCGGCGCGCGCGCGCGCGGCGTTTTCGTTTCGGGAGTTTCGGGCCGTGGGGAAGACGCACGTGCGAAGGCGAGGCCGGGGATGGAGCCATCCAAGTCCTCGATGTTGGAGAGCATGGCGTAGGAGGACGGGTCGCCGAATAGCTTGCCCGATTTGCCGAAGCACAGGGAGAAGCCCCAGACGACCCAGATGATGGTCACGAGGCCCATCGCCACGAAGTTCTGCATGATGATGGTCAGCACGTTCTGCTGGCGCACGAGACCGCCGTAGAAGAACGCGAGGCCGGGGGTCATAAAGTTAACCAACGCCGCGCAGACGATGATGAACGCGGTCGAGCCGGGGTCGACGTGACCGGTCGAGCCGCCTTCGACGGGAAGATATTCAATCGCAGCACTCATGGTGTCGTTACTTCTCGGGACGGATTACGTCGAGAGCGCGCGCGATGAAGACGCGTCGCGGAATGGCGCGCGCATCGGCGGCTGTCAACTGTTCTAACTGTTTTTTCGAGGCGGGGTTAGCAGTTCCCGAAAGGTCGCGACCTTTCGGGATTGCGCGCCCTAGACTAAACGCCCATACGAAAGGTTTGAAAATCGTTATCGCAAAACATCGAAAACCTACACGAGTCGTGAGATTTTTGTGCGCGACCTTTCGTCAAAAATGTCCGAACTCGATCCGAACTCGAGTTAACAAAAACTTTACCGCTTTCTCCGACTAAACGCTCGTTCAATACTCGTATATCACGAACACCGGTCACGACTCAAGATTATTGTCGTCCACCGAACTCCCGAAGCAAAGCACTTCCGCGTTCGGCAGTTTCCCGTTTTCAGAGCACCCCGAACGACGCGGGCGGCTCGCGCGTCGACGCGACAGACTGCATTTTCCACGTTTCGACCGCTACGTCACGTTCGTCGCGTTTCATTCGTCATTCGTCCTCGAACCTGCCCGGGTCGTCGGCGACGTGCCGTTCGAGATCCGCCGAGACGACGAGCTGGTCGTCGAAGCGTCTCAGCGCGTCGAGGCGCGCGGCGGCGCCCGCGCCGGTGGCCATCTCGGACTCGTCGTAGTACAACTCGTCGTCTTCCGCGTCGTCCGTCTCGTGCATCTCATCCTCCGGGTCCGGGTTCAACGCCGCGCAGTCGCACAGTGCTTTGAACAGAGCGCCCAGCGCCGCCGGGTCCGCGGGCGCCAGCCGAAGCTCCGTCGTCTCTTCGAGCTCCGTCGTCTCGTCCTCCTCCGCGGCGCCGTCTTCTTCGCCCGCCGCCGCATCCCGCGCAGTCTCGGCCGGGGTAAAACGCCGCGAAAGCGAGCCCTCCGGCGCGCCGCCCTCGATCTGCGCGTATATACACGGCCGAAAGCCCTCGCTTTCGTCCGAGGACACCGCGTGCATGGCGACGGCGCGGAGAGGCACGTCGTACCCGCCTTCGGTCGCGTCGTCGGGGAACCACACGAGTCGCCGCGTCGTGACGTGCAGGGTCCCGGGGTTCTCGGTCGCGTCGTCGCCCACGTGGAAGGAAACACACGGGAGACTCAGGGCGACCGTCTCGTCCGCTGCGCTCGGAGACAGACGTGGGTTCAGGTCAGATGGGCGTCGAAGGCGGGTCAGTCTCCCGGCGGGTGTGTAAGGAAAGACGTGGAACGACGTGGGGTGCCCGGGGTGCCGATCGCACGAGAAAAGCGCGCGCTCTGGATGGACGGCGGGGGGGGAGGTCGAGAGAGAAACGCGAGTGGAGCGCACGACGCACCCGCTTCGTCGCACACCGGTCCGCCGGAGGCGTCGCGGTCGGCGCACGCGCGTATGCCCGATTCGGTCATGGTGATCACTCGAGGCGCCGCGAGGACTGCGCGGGCCGAGAAGAGTTTCCGCTTCATCAAGTGCTTCGGTGCTTCGCTCGACAATATAATTCGACCAGGGACGAGTTTCCTCGCTTGCCGAAGCACGCCGCGGCTGCCGGTGGACTGTTTCGCAAACGTCTCGCAGTGCCCGCCCAGTGCGGACGGCGCCATGGCGACGGGGGCGGCGCCGATGCGCCCCAAGGCGGGGCTCATTCGGGACCTGCTCGAGGGGTCTTTCCCCGAGCTGTACCCCCCGCCCGAGCCGGAGCCCGAGCCCGAGGAGGTGGAACCCGCGGAGCCCGACGCCGAGGCCGAGGCCGAGGCATCCGACGATGCTCCCGAGCCGGAGCCACCCGCGGACCCGGAGCCCGAGCCCGAGGAGGGCGCTGGGGAGGCTCCCCCGGAAGACGACGCGGAGCGCCCGTCGACTCCGGAGCTCGACGCGTACCAGAAGCGCATGGCCGAGATCGACGCCAAGGTACGCGCGCGTGCCGGCCCGAACCTCGGACGGAACCATCGGTCAAACCGAACGTTCCAAAAAAGGGTGCCCTTTTTTTTTGTCAGAACGCGGCGAACCAACCGCGGTCTTCGCCATCTCCCCACGCTCCGCCGGCCTCCTGACCGTTTCGACCCCACGCCGCCCGCTCGACCCGGTACGCGTCACCCTCAAAAAACAAAATCATCTCTCATCAGGCTGCTTCGCGGCTGGAGCGCCTGGACGCGGCGGAGACGCACCTCGACGCCGCCGAGGCGGCGGCGGCGGAGGCGGAGCTCCGCGCGCTGGAGGTTGCCGACGCCATGTACACGGTGCGCCACCGGCTGACCGGCGCGCCGCGCGCGGCGCCGGCGTTGCGCCTGGACGCGTCGCTGGTCAGCGAGCACGACCTGATCGACGCGAGGACGCTCATGGCGACGAACGAGGCGCGGCGCGCCGCTCGTCTGAATGTCGTGGAAAACTTTCAGACTAACTTGCCGGCCGGAAGCTCGTCGCATCCCGGGACGTCCCGGGACGTTCCTTCCGGGACCGGGACGAAGCGCCCGTCTGATGACGTCATCTCGACGATCGCGGACACCGCGGAGCCCTCGTACGCGGCGTCCACGAAAAGCGCGGAGAACAGAGCGGCCGCGCGAGCCGAGCGGCTCCACGAGACGGTCCCGCCGTTCCGCGTGAGCGACTCGGGCGAGGCGATGACGGAGGAGGAGTGGGCGCGCAAGACGCGCGCGGCGCGCGCTCGCGCGGCGGAGCGCGCGAGCGAGATGGGCCCTTCCAGACGCGAGGTGGAGGAACGCGTGCTGCGGCGCATGAGAGCGCGCGCGAACTTCGTGCCCAACCCGAGACACGCGCTTTCGGAAACACCGGACAAGTTCGAAGATGTTTTCGTGCTGGACCCGCCGACGGTGCGGTTCTCGGAGTACGCCGCCGGAGAGACGTACGAGGCGCGCCTGACGATCCGGAACAAGTCGCGGCTGTCACGCCGCGTGCGTGTTCTGCCCGCGGCGAGCCGGTACTTCTCCGTGGCGGAGTGCGTGTTCCCCAGCGAGCACGGCATGCTCGCGCCGGGCATGGCGTGCTGGACGGTGGTGCGGTTCCGGCCGGAGAGCCTGGCGGACTACGAGGACTTCGTCGCCGTGGTGGGCGAGACGTCGCGCGGGCGCGTCGCGCTGGTGGCCAAGCGCCACCCGCCGCGGCTCACGATCGACCCGGTGGTGGACGTCGGGCCCGTGCTCGTGGGCGGGAACGTCGAGTTCCGCGTGCCGTTCAAGAACGTGGGGGGCCGCGGCCGGTTCCGCCTGGTGGACGAGAAGGACTGGCCGGACCGAACCACGCCTCTGGTTTTGCCCGACGAAACCGCCGACCTCTCGCCGTTCGGGGAGCGCCACGAGGACGCGCCGACGCCGTGCATCGCGCTGGGGCCGTTCCGAGTGGGCCCGGGCGTCCTGGAGCTGGAGCAAAACGCCGTGGAGAAGCTGCGCGTCGGGTTCGCGCCTCCGCGCGTCGGTGCGTTCACGCGGAACTTCCGCGCGGTGTGCGACAACGGGCAGGTGAAGACGTTCGCGGTGACGGGCGTCGGAACCGTCTTGGACGTCGCCGTCGCGGCGATCGACGGCCGGGACGTCGCCGCCGGCGAGCTCGCGCGCGTCGGCGATTCGTATGCGCTCGCGCGGTCCGCCCCGCCGCCGCTGCGGTTCGGCGCGTGCGAGCCCGGCTCGGTGACCCGGCGCGTCTTCGCCGTGCGCAACGCCACCAAGGTCCCGGTGCCGTTCGAGTGGGACCTGCCCGACCCGGACGCGGAGGACGACGGAGACGACGACGCGCGCGCGTTTTCGGTGACGCCCCGCTCCGGGATCTTGGGCGACGGGGCTGAGATCGAGTGCGTCGCGACGTTCGCGCCGAGTTCGTTCATCGACTCGGGAAAAATCGCGGGGCGGTTCAGGCTGGTCGTGGACGCGGCGTTCCCGCCGCGAACGCCGCTCAACGGCGCGGCGATGTTCGCGAAGCCGGTGGTTGTGGAGGACTTCCGCGTCGCGGGCGTCGCGGCGCCGCACGACGTGACGCTGGACGCGCACTTGGTGCACTTCGCCGGCGCGCTTCTGCCCGGGCGCCACTACGACCGCGAGGTGCGCCTGACCAACGTCGGAACCGCGCCGTGCGCGTTCGCCTGGGCGGGCGCGGACGCGCCGCCGCGGGGGGGAGCGGCGGATGAGGCTCTACTCGTACTCGAAGATGAGACCGCGCGTCGCGAAGGGGATCCCGAAAAGAAAAACGGTCCCCTCTCGTCCGGGTCCCAGATCCTGGTCTACCCCGAGGCGGGCGCGGTGGCTCCCGGCGAGACGGTGACGTGTGTGGTGGAGGTGACGGCGCCGGACGCCGCGCGCGTCGACCGCCATCTGCGGTGCGTGTGCGAAGACGGGCCGACGCTGCCCCTGCGCGTGACCGGCGAGGTTCACGGGCCCGAGGTAGTTGTCGCGCAGTCCGCCATCGACTTCGGGCTGTTGCGCCGCGGCGCCCCCGGGGACACGTACGTGACGCTGCGCAACCCGTCGGCGGTGCCGTGCGCGTGGCGCGTCGAGGAGCGCCGCGCGGGCGTGGAGACCGCCGCGGAGATTTTCGCTGAAGGAACTGTTCCTTTAGCGCCCGAGATTGTCTTCTCGGCGTCGAACGGCGTGCTCCCCGCGAACGGCGAGATCGAGCTGGAGTGCACGCTGCGCGCGACGCGCGCGGGGGCGTACCGCGGTTCAGTGAGCGTCTTTTCCGGCGGGAAAACAAAAGCGGGCGCCGTCGTGCACGCGCGCGCGGACGTGCTGGACCCGCGCGCCGCGTTGGACGCGACGCGCGTGGATTTGGGCGTGGCGTTCGTGGGCGTGCCCGTGACGCGCGTGCTGACGCTGCGGAACATGACCATGCTCCCCGCGGCGTTCCGCTGGTCCGCCGCGCCCGAGGGCGAGGACGAAGACTCGGACGGCGCGATGCGGTTTTCGTGCGACTGCCCCTCCGGCGAGCTCGCGCCCGGAGGCGCGCGCGCCGTGCGCTTCGACTTCACGCCCACGCGGCCTCTGCCGCCGGGCGCGAAGTCGTACGCCGCGCTGGTGGCGTGCGACGTGGAGGGCGCGCGCGCGCCGCTGGGGTTCGAGCTCGAGGCGGAGATCCGCGGACTGGAGGGGAACGTGGCGTTCGACGTGCGCCGCGGCTCGGACGGCGCGCTGGTGGCGTCCTCCCGGCGCGACGACGCGGCGTCTCGCGCCGCCGCCGCGCTGGACGCGCGCGACGAGCGCGCGCTGGGCGCTGGTCTGGGCGACGACTGCCGCGTGGACTTCGGCGACGCGTGCCAGGTGCGCGAGCACGCCGTGATGGAGCTGGTGGTGCGCAACGCCACGGCCATCGAGACGGAGGTAAGCTTGCGCGTCGAGCGCTTCGGCGTGCGCGACGCCACGGCGCGCGAGGCGACGGCCCGGCGTCGCGACGCCGCCGGCGCCGCCGCCGGCGGCGCGGGGGGCGGTGGGCGGGACGCCACGCGCGGCGGCGCACGCGCGCTGGGTGGTTTGGCGGGCGGTGACGGTGTGGTTTCGGCGACGCTTTTCGGCGACGTTTCGGCGACGACGGTTTCGTCAAACGCGGATCCGGGTCGGTCTGCGTTTGACGAAACCGTTTCGTCTGACGACGCGCGCGTTTTCGGCGCGGTGGCCACCGCCGGACCGGCGGCGTTCGCGGCTTCGATGCGGGATGCGCGCCGAGACGAGCTGACGGACGCGCTAACGGAAAACAAGCCCCCAACAAGCCGGCTTTTCCACATGCCCGGCGGTCTGCCCGGCGGCGGTGAGCTCTCGTTCTCGAACGCCGGCGGTGACGCGCGCTCCGAAACGCGTCTTCCTTCCAGACGAGAGACAAGAGACAAGAGACGCGTCTCCAGTAAATACCCGTACGCCTTCGCGCGCCCCAAACTGAGCGACGCGCACGAGACGGTTTCGTTTTCGCGCGGCGCGGGCGTTAAGATGGCCGGCGCGCGAGACTCGGCGGCGGCGGATGCGCGCGCGCTTCGCGAAGCCGGCGAGGCGGGTGTCGCTTTCGCGCTGAGCGCGTCGCGCGGTGTTCTGCCCGCGTTCGGCGAGTTCCGCGTGCTCGTGACGTGCGTCTCCGACGCGCCGGGCGAGTACGTGGACGCCATCCAGTGCGCGGTGGGCCACCTGCCCGCGCGCCGCATCCCCGTGCGCGCCGGCGTGGCGGGATCGCCGCTGGAGGTGCGGCCGACCCGGCACGCGCCCGCGGGCGCGTCCGCCGCGCGCCTTCGCGTCGGACGCGAAACGGGAAACGACGTCACGCGATCTGTGATTCACGGTCCCAGCCCCGCGTTCGGGCTGGACTGGGGCGAAGTCCCGGTGGGCGAGCGCGTCCCGGCCAAACGCTTCTTCTGCGTGAACCGCGGGCCGTTCGACGCGGAGGTGGCGTTCGCGCCGTGGCTGAACCCCGTTCCGGGGGACGTCTCCGCGTACTACGCCGGCGACGAGGCGGAGACGCGGTGCGCGTCCGTGAGGCTCGTGCCGGACGAGATCGGTGGCGTCGTCGAAGTGCGCGTGGTGGGGATGGGCGTGATGTGCGCGCGCCGCGGCCCGTTCCGTGTCACCCCCGAGGGCCCGACGCTGGTTCCCAAAAACGGCGGCGTCGTCGAGTTTTGCGTGTCGTACGCGTACGAAGGCGTCGCGCCGCGCGCGTTCGTGGGCTCGGTGGTGAGCAAAATCAGACTGCTTCCCCACTCGAACGTAGATGTACGGAACGACGGCTCGCGCGTCGACAGTGGCACTCCACGCGTGCGGCTCGAGATGGGTAGCGCCGTGGCGACCGCGACCCTGGCATCGCGCGCGGAGGGAACGAAGCCGTCGTCTCCGACGGCGCGGCGCGCCGAAGCGCGTCCCGTGCGCGTTCGCGTCACAGGCGCGTTTCACGCAAACGCCGCGCCGCCGCCGACGCCGATGAAGCCGCTGACTGTCCGGCTGTCCGCGCGCGCGTTCGCGCCGCGCGTCGTCCCCGACGCGCCCGTCAACTTCTCGTGGCGGTGCCGCGCGAGCCAGGCGGCGGCGGCGGCGGCGGAGGGGGCGGGAGCGAGTGAGTACCGAAAGGCGGTGACCCTGACAAACCCGCACGCGGAAACCGTGGCGTTCCGGCTCACCTGCCCGCCGCCGTTTGAGGTGCTCGACGCGGAGGCGTCGACGCCGCAGGCGAGCCTCCGACGCCCGGAGGAGACGGCGCCTCCGACGGCGCCTCCTACGTCGCTCCGCGCCGAGAGATCGGCGCACAGAGAGGCGGACTCCGTGGTCGGCCTGCGGCGGGTCGTCTGGCGCGTGCCCGCGAAGCAGAGCCTGCACGTGACGCTTCGGTTCGCGCCCCCCGCGGAGGACGTCGACGACGCCGGCGCGCCCGTTCGCGAGACGGACGACGAGTACCGCCAACGGTTCGACGGCGCGCTGGTGCTTCTGTACGAAAACGGCGACACGCAGCACTTCGCGCTGGACGCGCAGCTCATCCGGCCCACGCTGCGCGTCTCGACGCGGCGCGCAGAGTTCGGGAAGGTGCACGTGCGGCACGGGCACGAACGCGTCGCGAACACGCGCGCGGTGACGCTCGCAAACGACTCGGGCGACGAAGCGCGGTGGGTCGCCGAGACGCGAGGCGCGTTTTTCTGCGAGCCCGGATCCGGGATCGTCGCCGCCGGCGGCCGCGCGGTCGTGGAGATCGGCATGCGCCCGTCCGCGGAGGAGGCGTACGAAGGCGCCGTGGCGTTCCGCGTGGAAGAGGGAAGGGGATGCGACGTGGCGTGCGTGGGGGAAGGCACGCTGGACGAAGCCGAGGACGCGTGAGAGGATGTGTTTCTTTTTTTCATTTACGCATCTCTCAGAAACTGCGCGACGTTTTCGTTTTCGCGGTTCGGCTCTCTTCGAAGGCACTTCGGCACGCCGCTGGACCTGAGGATGAGCGTTTCGTGCTTCGAAAAAGCGACGTCTTCGTTGACCGCGTCTCTATTTCGGGACGCGTCGCCGCACCGGGGTGCGGTGGTCAGGTGGTCGCGAAGCCGAGCGTCATGTCGTACCGCGAGCTTCGAAGTGCGTGCCGTTCATCGTCTCCGCCCGGCGGCGGGTGGTCTCGGTGACCGGCGACCGCCCACTAAACCCGCGCCCGATCTGTCGCCGTTTTCCTCGTCCGGGCCAAACGTTCACATGCGCCGCGGGAGCGTCGACGGGACCCGCGAAGAGCCTCCACGAGGACTCCACGAGGCTCAGTCGCCGCGCCGTTCCGCACGCGCAGCGACTGGCGCTGCCCTCCTCGCATCCCGGGGTTCCCGAAGGCTGCCGTCGGCCTCGCCCGCCGGGGGCCCACGCGGCACACGCCCTCGAAAAGGGCACCCTCTCGTTCGACGCGCGCGTCGCGCCGGCGGCTCGAAGGCGAATCACTGACCGGAGATTCCGACCCACCGCTCGATGGCTCCCCGCGCAGACTTCGCCGAGTGCATGCGCGCGCTCGGTTACCCGCGCGTGGTGTCCATGGAGAGCTTCCGCACGCCCAACTTCGAGCTCGTGGCGGACTGCCTCGAGTTTCTGGTCACCCGCTACGACGAAACCGCCGTCGTGGAGGGCGACATCAGCGCGGAGGCGGACCGCGTGCGTTTCCTGAAGAACGTCAACGAGGTCTTCGCGCAGAAGGCCAGGGCGCGGCTCAACCTGAAGCGCCTCTACTCCGCGGACGGCGTCGCGGTGAAGGAGCTGCTGAAGATCGCGGACGTGCTGCGGAAAGCCGTGCTGGCGGCGGATGACGACGACGACGACGACGACGACGACGACGACGAGAAAGCCAAAAAAAAGGCTGGCGACGAAAAAAACGCGCGCGCGGAGGAATCGGACGCTTTCGCCGACTTTGACGCGCGCGCGACGCGCAAGCTCGCGAGCGCCATCACCGATGCGGGCGCCGCGACGCACGACGCGTTGCGTCTCGAGAAGGAAGAGCTGCGGGAGGCGCGTCTGCGCGCCGCGGGGGGTACCGCGGATGTGCGCGAGATGGAGAAGCAGGTTCGCGAGCAAATCGCGTCGGTTGCGGAATCGGTCGACGGGCTCGAGCGCGGACTGAGCGACCTCGCGAAGGATGAGAAAACTTTGCGCGGCGTCCTGGAGAAAAGAAGAGCCGAGCTGGAGCGCGGCGAGAAGCGGCTCGGGTCGCTCAAAGCCGCGCGCCCGGCGCACGCGGACGAGCTCGACGCGCTCAACGCGAGCCTGCCGAGCCTGTACGCTCAGTACCTGGAAAAGCACCGCAACCTGGCGTACCTGGAGGCGGCGCTCGCCAGCCGGCGCGCGGATGAGGAGGCGGCGGCGGCGAAACGCGACGACGCGCTCAGGGCTATGCGCGGGCGCTTGAGGGAGGAGGAGATGCGCGTGTTGCGAGGGGAGGAGGATGTGGGTGACGACTTCGAGGACGAGTTCGACGACGAGTCAGAGGCGGAGACTAAGACTAAGACGAAAAAGAAGACGGCTTCGTCGTACGACGCGCTCTCGAGGCGGACCGGTGAGCCGAAAAACCGAAAAAGCGGCGTCGCGGACCCTAAACCGGTTCCCGCGGCGCGTCGGTTCGGCATCGGGGGCGGTGTCGTCGGGGGAACCGCGCGGACCGGGCCCGCGCCGGCGAAGCGCGCGGTCGTGGGCTCCGTGATGGGGGGGGACGCCAGCGACAGCGACGGCGGCGGCGACGACGGCTCGTCCTCGGACGAAAACGATTTTTAAGTTTTTTCGTGGAAAGTCGAACGTCGATTCACAGTCGTGTCTTCCCGTCGTGGCTTTTTCGCGACCTGCTCTCGGGTGGCGACGTGGCATTGAGAGCCGCGCGGGGTGGCATCGTGATGGGTTCGGAGCGCCCCTCCGACTCCCGGGGGGCTTGGCCTCCCCCCTCCACTTCGCGGTACCGCTCGAAGGCGTGCCTCGGCGCGATGTTCCACGCCAAGTCCTTCGAGGACGCGGGCGCCCCCCCCATCTGCGTCGGATTCTCGTATCGCAAGACCGCCCCGATGCCGCCCACGGACCCCGCGGCCGCGCACGGTTCGTTCAAGTTCACGTGCGTCGGGTACGGGCAGAGGGCCATCGAGGACACCGCCGAGCGCGCGGGTCGTCGTTTGCCGTACTGCGAGGGGTTGCAGATCCTCGTCGCGGACGCCACGCAGGTGGGAAGGCACGCCTCGGGCGATCGTCGCCCCCCCGCCGCGGACCCCGCCGCCGCCGCCGCCTTGGTGCGCGACCTCGAGGCGCTCCGCCGACGCCGCGACGATGCCGTGCTCGCGCTCCGCGAGGCGGCGGCGCGGTTCCCCGGCGACCGCGAGAAAATCGCGGGGCTGGAAAAGCGGGCGCGCGAGCGGGAGACGGCGTTGCGCGCGCGCGTGGCGGATGCGCGCGTCGCCGCGAGGGACGCGCGCGAGCGACGGGAGGGACCCTCGCGCTCTGTCGTCGAGCACTCCGGGAACGAACGGACAGACCAGAACGGACGACCACTCGGGAGAGACGCGGACGCACTCTCTGACGCACCGCCGTCCCTGGCCGAGCAGATGCGCGCGGCGCGGCGCGGGTCCCCCGCGCCGGAGGGCAGCGTGCGCCGGCTGGTGGAGGGCGACAAGGGACCGGGCGTTTTCTTCCCGAGCGCCGAGTTCGAGGACAAGTTCGCGAAGAGCGCGGGGAAGATTCTGAAAAACATGAAGCGGCACGCGGGGTACGTCTTCGGCGTAGTCATGAACGGGCCCGGGGGGAACGCGGGGAAGGGCTCGTCCGGATGGGGGTGACGGCGATCCTTCGAGACGGCGTCGTTCGACGACGCGTACCGTCTACTACCGACGACGGGCGGTTTAGTATAGGATAGTGAGTACGAACGATCGTAGACTCCTTTCTTCAAACGCTAAATAAACGCTAGACTATCCTCTCTACGAGTTACGTAGCTACGTTTCGTCACAAACGCGATACGTATCGCCACTCCCCCTCCCCGCCGTCGCCCCGAACGCGACGCGCGTCACGCGACGGCGGCGGCGCGCGGCGTTCCGCCGCTCCCGTCGTCCTTCGCGCGGAAAAACGTTTCGTCGTCCTCCGTCTCCTCGAACCGCACGGGCGCGGGCTCGTTCCCCGGGGCCCACGGCTCGTCCGCGCGGCCGCCGCGCCCGAGCCATGCCCGGGGTGCGCCCCATGTCAGCACGCGTCCGTCCGAGGCGCGCGTCGCCGCGGAGGCGCCGACAGCGACCCCGCGCGAGAAGGAAAACGACGCGCCTTCTCCGGCGCCGTTCTCGACGAACGCGCCGGCGGCGACGGCGACGCAGGCGGCGGCGGCGGCGTCTTTGTCTGTCGCGCGTTCCCGGCGCGAGGGCGGCACCGCGACCCGCAGCGGCCCCGCGGACGTCGCGCCCGCGCGCGCGTCCAG